>Ga0325404_1005925_pt1 | contig 12853 bp, 8 predicted proteins | sample PopdelMetagenome_18_FD_205664 | JGI IMG/M metagenome (GOLD analysis project Ga0325404, IMG submission 205664) | Populus deltoides microbial communities from Bellville, Georgia, United States - Xylem-Control-R1 | ecosystem: Host-associated > Plants > Phyllosphere > Stem > Wood/Secondary xylem... | reverse complement strand
ATAGGCAATGATGGGCTTTTATTAGATCATCGCCGAAGGGATGATTACCAATCTATTCTTCATGTTGCCGTCCTAGGGGAACATTTTGGTCTCCTCTCTTCTCTGTTACAAGTTAAATGCTTAGATATATTCATGCAAAAAATCACAAAAACCTTTTAATTTTGCTTTTCATTGCAGAAACTGCTGTGCTGCTGTTAAAACTGGATAACTCACTTGGCGAGTTGAAAGACCGATTCACTAGTTATTCCGAAACAGGAATGCTACCTAATTGTTATTTGGTTTTGGTGTTAAGCACGTTTAATTAGATAAACAAGAATTATTATTTCAACTATAATTTATTTGCTCTATCCTGTCAAGAATTTTACTGCAGAACCACGTAATAATGGAGGATGACATGCTTTAAACTCTAAAGCTATCGTAAAAACGAACACCAGCGGAAGGTGGTTCAATTTTTGGGAAAAAAATAAGAAATAAACGAACCACTTCAGACCCTGGCTCAGTCCCTCGTCATTTTTTGATCGGATCATCTATTGCAGTTCCGAGAGTTTCAGGCCCATAAAATCATGACGTCATTGTTTGGTTTTGTTTTCAGCAGTAGTCACTGTTTGGTACCATGCTACAACCGTTCATTTCAAAAATTTTGAATCTTTTTTTTATAAACTTCTAATAAATACTTTTTAGTATTTTTTTATAAATTAATATAAAAAATTTTAAAAAATATTATTTTAATATATTTTTAAGTAAAAAACAATTTAAAAAACAACTTAAAAGAGAAACATGAGAAAATTCCTAAGCATTCCAGTAGTAATTAACAATATTTATTTTATAGGATATTTTGAAAAGAAAAATACATGATAAAGGCAAAAAATCACATCTGAATTTATTAAAAATGATAAAAATATTTTGATGTAAACTTAAAAGTATTTTTCAATTCTCTCTCATGTTTCTTTTTCTTTCGTGTATCTATTTCTCTTAAAGAGTAAATATTAGTAGTTAGTATTCTAAAATTTTTCCAAATTCTTAATGCTGTTTTTGACTGGACTAAATGTGATTTTTCTTTCTCATTTCTCTCTCAACCTTTGTCTATATCTTTTATAATGTTGTAAATGTTGGTAATTATAACTTCAAAAGAATAGAACTTTTTAAATTTTTAAGTGAAAATATTTTCCCTTTTAAATTCCTCCCTTCCAAACTTCAATTTTTTTTTTTTATCGAGCTAATTTAGTTAGCATCCATTTTTCTTTTTCGTAAAAGTTCACTAATTGGCCATACAAATAGTTTTGAATACTGGTTTCCCGAAATAAAATAAAATAATTTCAGGCCTTTTTTATATTTTCGTTTGAAAAATATTGCTAGATAGCATTCTTGACCAAAAAAAAATAGAACGAGAAGGACTGCTAAGCTAAGGATAAATTGAGAAATTCAATTCGGATCCCTTCGAATTTGCCTCCAGGAAACTGTACCCAATCTGGGACTGGTGTGGCCTCCTTTCCAGGCATGCTAAAAGATGCTTTCCCATTTTCAGGCCCAAAATGTGCATTTTAGAGTAGAGGGTGAATGGTGGAAAAACTATGGTTTTGGTGATTATGCCTCATGGGTGGTGGTGGTGGGGATCTGATGCTTGTTTTAGTTCACTCATATTTGGTACAGGATTCGATTCTATCTGTTTCTTTCTTGACTTCCTCGTGCTCCAGATGGTCGTTTTACATGTTGTGCTTTACTCCTGCCAATGGTTGAATAGCCGCGGTGAGGAATGGACATGGAAGGAAGAGCATAATCTCCGTGGGATACAAAACATAATTAAAAGCAAAGCATCGTAATCGTCTTTAGAAGATCATGTTCATCACATTATCTAGCAGGAATAAATCAAGGAAAGAGGAAGATCCGATGATGATATGGAGCTTACATCATAGAACATTGCTTAACATAATCATTCTAACTTTTAACTGAATATTTTATTAGTGTTGTAGCTCTACAAGCTAAGCATGCGAAGTGCAGATGCCCTTCTTTTGTTCTTTATTTATTGAGTGCGTTGGGACAACCTTTTTACTTGGCTTTAAAGGAGACCAGTCTATTTTTTCTGAAATTCGGTGTCATTCAACAGCATAAACTAGCAAAAAGGTTTGTATGCGCTTGCTCTTGTTCCCTTGCCATTTGTTGGTTAATTCTTCATTTATTCTATGAATTTGATGTTAGGATATTTGAATTTTCCCACACTGAATTTGTAACTTCCGAGTCAGTGCATAGATGTAATTCACTGGAATACCTGTAGAATATCTATGCATTGTTAGGTGCTTTTCTTCTTATTCTTTTTGGATTAATTAATATGGTTTCAAAACTGTTTCCTCTGGTAAGAATTCAGGAGAAAACCAATTCGACAGAGAGAGCTAGATGGGAACTGATTCAGACATGAAGTCAGTCTACATCGCAACCTTGGAGGAAGACTGGAAGAGCCTGGCTGAATTCTATGAGAAACATAAAGATCGCCTGTTGACTCCATTGGCAAACTCAAAAGATACTGCACTTCACTTGGCTGTCTACTGTAAAGATGAGAAATTGCTCAAGGTTCTACTTGATTACGCACAGCATTTGCCTGCGTCCCTGGATCACGAGCATCCCATTAGTATTAAAAATGTTTATGGAAACACACCACTTCATTTAGCAGCCAGCAGAGGAAACTTTGAGGCAGTAAAGCTCTTGGTGGAAGAATCAAAGAAAATCCCTGTGGGTGAATCAGAAAATGTAATGTTGATGAAAAACAAGTTCGGCGAGACCCCATTGTTTAGAGCTGCTGCATTTGGTCAGACTGAAATAGTCGAGTATTTGGCCAAACAACCTGCACACATAGTCAATGATGAGCTTTTATTAGTTCATCGCCAGAGGACAGATGGACATTCTATTCTTCATGTTGCAGTCCTAGGGGAAAATTTTGGTCTCCTCTCATCTCTGTTTCAAATTAAATGCTAAGATATATTCATGCTAAAAATCACAAAAAATAAAATAAAAATAATTTTGCTTTTCATTACAGAAACTGCTTTGCTGCTGTTAACACTTGATAAATCACTTAGCGAGTTAAAAGACAGCGAGGGGAAAACTAGTCTTGGTTTATTGGCCGAGATACCTTCTGCTTTCAAGAGTGGAGACTCTATGAATATATTCACCCGAGACCTTTACATGTGTATGTTCTAAACTAAATGCCTGCTTGTTTTAATGTTTTAGAAAAACATGAATCTCATGCTTTTAGGGGTTATTTGCTGTTAGATATTAATATTATTGGACATTTATTTAACAGTATATTTTTCCTGGAAGCAAGGTGTTTTGCCTGAATTTCTTTTAATGTTAAAATTTCAGGCTGTCACTAGAGTCATCGATATTTTAAAACTCCAAAATTTTCTTCTTATTTTAAACCTTGTGAAGATTTGATGGACTATCTAATGATTGAAGAATTTAAGCTACAGTAACATTATTGGTAGAATGAAGTCTTCCCTAGGGAATGCAACTGGGAAGAATATAACTAATCAGAATATATCTAGTCTGGTATTTCATTCCTTCGTATATTTGACTACTATTGGCTGTTCATTTGCAGTGTTAGAATGGATCAACGGATCAATCTGCAGATTCTCCTTCAAAGGTATTTCTCCCCACCCGAAATCCCAACCAAACTCAAAATGCTCACCTCCCATCCTTCTCTCTTGTCTAATGAATAGGGTGGCCGATGGTGGAAAGAATCTGGGAAAATAAGAGGAAGCATAAATTTGCCTTGCAACTGGCAAAAATGCTAATAAAGAGTGATGTTTCGTGGGATCAAGATATTGCTGTACAGGGCCTGTATGGAGCTAGCTTTGGATCCCCTGTATCTGGTCCTTCGCATCCTTTGCTTACAGCAACAAAAACAGGAATACTAGAGGTTGTTTATGAATTGCTCATAGAGCATCCCCCATCTGTTGATCTTCTTGACAAAGAAGGGAAGAACATAATGCATGTAGCTATAATGTACAGACGCAAGGATATTTTCAATCTTATAAAGAGTAACGGGATAATATCGAATAGGATGAGCTATGGAATTGACAAAGGTGGCTACACATTGTTGCATCAAGTAGCAGACAACAAGTATTACTCTGTAGGTAGCAAGCATGGTCCTGCACTACAATTACACGAAGAGTTAAAATGGTTCTCAGTAAGCCCCTTTCGTACCGGTATCTTTAGATCATTGTATCAGAAAAAGTTTATATTATTTTAACCTACCAAAGTAAATTGGAATCATCCTAGGTGATTTAGAATTGAATCCCAATTTCGTATAACTTTTCATTTTGAGGAGTTTGCTGTCATGTTCTCCTTTTGTATGCAGCGTGTCAAGAAGGTCATCCCTTCTTATTATGCAAAGCTCCGCGACTCTAAGCAGAAAAAGACTGCAGAGGAGCTCTTCAAAGATATGCACAAAGAGCAACTCCTGGACGCACAGCAATGGGTCAAGGAAACTTCTCAGTCATGCTCAGCTGTAGCTGTTCTTGTTGCCACCATTGTCTTTGCTGCTGCCTACACTGTACCTGGTGGTTCAAATGATAAGGGCATCCCAATTTTCCTCCACAAAAACTTTTTCTTGTTTTTCACCATCATGGATGTTATCGCCTTAGCAAGCTCCTTGACCTCAGTTGTGATGTTCCTCTCTATCCTCACTTCTCCTTTTGATTACGAAGATTTTCGTAACTCCATCCCTCGAAAACTGACTTTGGGATTCACTTTACTCTTCTTCTCCGTGATGGCCACCATGCTTGCTTTCGCTGCCACCATTTTGCTCATCGTTCAATCAGAGAAACAATTGACAGCAAGTTTAATTTCAATTGCCGCATTTTTTCCCGTCTCCGTGTTTGCATTGATGCAGTTCCGTTTGTATGCTGCATTCATGCATTCCACGAAGGGCATCCGTACGGCAATCAGTAGGTCCCTCCCTTGGTTTGGTGCCACTTTACTGTTTCGCAAGAGAAAGCAGCGTCGAGATTTATTTCAGAAAAAGTAAGTTTCAGAATCGGATTATTACTCTGGATTTTGATTTTAAGGTGGGAATATCAGTTCCAGTTCATACCAACAACTATGTGAGATAGTATTAGCAGCTGATACTCTTTATCACACGGTCCTACTTATCAATCACCTGTTATAGTCTACCTGCAATTCCACTGAATCTCTAGTGGCTGTGTTTACTGAAGATTCCTTCGTCAACATCTACGTGAGGCCAACAACGTGGTCAATTCACTTGCTATCTTCTTTTGGTTAATAAATTGAATCTACTGCTCTGTTTTTTTCTGCTACTGCCTTCTGTAGCATCTGTTCTGCTTAAGCATCTTTGTGTTTGTTGCTCAGAAAAAATAAAATAAAATATAAACGAACTTACTATTTTGCTATTTGGTTCTGGTGTTAAGCACGTCTAGCTAGGTAAACCAGAATTATTGGTCCAGCAATAATTTGTTTGCTCTGCATTCCTGTCACGAATCTTACTGCAGGACTTAGGAATAATGGATGATGATATGCTTTAGAGCCTGTTTCGAAGTGCTTTTTAAAAGCGCTTTTGAAAAAATTTGAAATTTTTTTTTTTTGAAGTAATATATTTTTTATGTTTTTAAATTATTTTGATGTGCTGATCTCAAAAATAATTTTTAAAAAATAAAAAAATATTATTGACACACTTTCTTAATAAAAAATACTTTAAAAAACAACCACAACTATACTCCCAAACACCATCTTCAACTTCAAAGCTATCTTAAAAATGAACACTTGCAAAGAAAAAGGGCCAAGCCCAGTAGATTCTCCTGAACTATTTCTTGAAGAAGTTGCGGAGGTTGGTTCTAGATTAAGCTTGATGGGATTGTTTGGTTTTTAAAGAAAAATAAGAAATAAATTAATTTTTTATATGTAAGAATTTAAATTTTTTTGCTCCATAATATATATTTTTAAATTATTTTGATGTATAGATATTAAAAATAAATTTTAAAAAATAAAAAAAATATTATTTTAATATATCTTCATGAAAAAAACATTTTGTATACGTAACAATCTTTGAATATATGTTTTACATAAACTTAAAAATATCTTTTTCATTCTCTCTCATGTTTCTTTCTCCTCCTTGTACAGGTAAATATTTATAGTTCGTATTCTAAAATTTCTTCAAATTCTTATTGCTTTTTGGACGGAAAAAATATCATTTTTCTCTCCGGTTTTTCTCTTTCTTATTTCTCTCTCACCAATTTAGTTAGCATCCATTTTACTTTTTCATAAAAGTTCACTAACTGGCTCCACAAATTAATAGTTTTGAATACTGGTTCCCCGAAATAAAAAAAAATGATTTCATATTTTCATTTGAAAAATATTGCTAGATAGCATTCTTGACCAAGAAAAAAAAAGAACGAAAAGGACAATTAAGCCAAGGATAAGTTGAGAAATTCGATTCGGATCCCATCGAATTTGTCTCCGAGAAACTGTACCCCATCTGGGACTGGTGCGGGCTAAAAGGGATTGAAGATTGAGTCTTATGCACGTCCAATTAATGCTTCAAAGAAACATGCAGAAGCTAGCTAGCGCTGTTGGCGACTTCCTCAGAGTTTGGATGTTGAGTCATCCACACGCCTGACAGAGAGAGGCAGACAGAGGCCCCTAACAACAGCAACAATCATGCACTCTAACGACCACTGACGACTAGTTGCTTCAAATTGTTAGCCTTGAGGCATCAACCCAACTCGAAGAGAGTTAGTTAGACCTGAAACATGGACTTTTATCTTCTAGCTAGCATCCAAATGTCCTAATAGAAACACACACGCCAATTCCCTACTTTCTTTTGATATTCAAGAAATAATTAATACGTGAATCTGCCACATGTTTTTTGTTTTGTTTTAGGCATTTGTTTGTCACAAGTAGTTTACTTACTTTCTTAAACTTGTCTTAATTTCAAGTCCTTAATTTGTAGTAACATGTACAAGTACCATCGAGTCACATGGCTGAAATTAAAGTTACCGCGACACATGTTAGCTTCATCTCTTGCATTTGATCATTCGGATTTTTTACTTTAATCGGATTAAATCAATCCCTCTACTTTTAATTAAAAACGATTAATTTGAGTTCTAATTTGGCCTTAAATTATCCTTAATTGGAATTAAATTGAGGATTTAACTTGATGTAATATAAAGCATGAAGTTTAATTTGACTAAATTTGCATAATAGAGAGGTCGTGATTGATTTTTATTCTTCAGCCAAATCTTTTTTTATAAGGTGGTGTTTGAGAGTGTGGTAATTAACAGTTGTAGTTAAAATTATTTTTCATTCAGAAATGTAACAAAATAATATATTTTTTATTTTTTTAAAATTATTTTTAAAATCAACAAGTCAGAACAATATAAAAACATAAAAATAAAATTAATTCACAACAAAAAAAATTTAAATTTATAAAAAACATGATTTCAACCCATTACAAAAATCTCCATGAATTTCGTGCAAAAATGATGAACTCAAAGTACAAAACAGTATTAAGTAGACTGCAATACGTGAATGTTCTAGGGTGGTCATTTGATCATGAACATACAAAACTAAAGCTCAAGGAATCTTCCAGGTGAATTAGCTAATTTTAGAAGCGATAGCGTGATGATCGATATATTAATTACTAGGTGAACAAATCTGGTCCTACTTGTACACCAACAAATTAAGTAGATAACAGTTGATCATGCATGTTCTTGTAATTCTGATTCCCAATGAAGGACTTGGTGCTGATATTTATCCCCTCTTTAATCTCTATCCCAACATGAACTTTAGAAAAGGATGCGAGTAAAATCATAAATATATGGTCAGATGCCTTAATTAGTACGTAACATAGAGAAAACGACACTGAATGTTGTTTGCTAATTAACATCAAGTCATTCAAGTTAATATGAAAGGTTCCTTTCCGACTTCACATTATTTCAATTCTCTATCACAAGTCTTACTCTAATTATGTTCCTATAGTATATTTCAACCTCTTAATCATCAACAAAAGTACCCAACGCCCATGCCATAATTTACCAATCTCGCCCCCTTCCTTTCCATTAAAGCTTCCCTCCTTACCTGCAATATCCGAAGTCCACAACATCAATTGATCACCTTACCATGCTTCTATATTACATTTTCTCTATCCTCTTTCTCCACTACAAGACACCATGCTCTGCCGCTAGGCCAACACCTACATTAACCACCACGCCGGCAGCAGAAGCTGTAACGGTCAAAGATTCCAACTACACATGGCAGAATTTTGGGAGCTTCATCAATGCGGGCAAAGGCAGTCATGTCAATGGAATGTCGGAGCTCAAAAGATACTTCCATCATTTTGGCTATCTCCCATCACAAGATTTGAAGAGCATAACAGATATATTCGATGACCGGTTCGAAACAGCGATTGTTCGATATCAAGCTAAACTCGGCCTTCAAACTACTGGTAAGCTCGATCTCGATACGCTAAATCAAATCATGGCACCAAGGTGTGGCGTGCCTGATGATACAATGTTTCACAAATTGCACGCATCTAGACATTACTTTTATTTTCCTGGAAAACCTCGGTGGACGCGTTCCATACCAATGACGTTGACGTACTCGTTTTCTAAAGAGAATTTGATCAACATCTCTTTGAGTTTGTCAGATATCGAAGAAGTGTTTAAAGGTGCGTTTGCAAAATGGGGTTCAGTTATACCAGTGAGTTTTGTGGAGACAGATGATTATGCTTTCGCCGATATTAAAATAGGGTTTTATAGTGGAGATCATGGCGATGGAGAACCATTCGATGGGGTTTTAGGAGTTTTGGCTCATTCATTCTCACCTGAAAGCGGGAGATTTCATCTTGATGCAAGGGAAACATGGGCCATTGATTTTGATTTGGAGAAGTCAAAGGTCGCTGTTCATTTGGAATCAGTGGCTGTCCATGAGATTGGTCATCTGTTAGGATTGGGCCACTCTTCTGATGAAAAGGCTGTCATGTACCCTAGTTTGAAACCTAGAAAAAAGAAGTTGGATTTGAGCGTTGACGATATACAAGGAGTGCAAGCTCTTTATGGATCCAACCCTAATTTCACACTTGGGTCCTTGTTAGAGTCCGATATTTCAACAAATGAGGCTGCTGATTTAATTAGAATCAGATTATCTCAGTGGTGGGCCACTCTGATTATGGCACTGATGCTAAGTTTTGCATGATTTTTATTGTCATGATCATCATCATTATATGTACTGGTAGGAGCATTATAGTCCTTTCACACACAGCATTAACACAACATATACAGACATTAGCTTTCAACTATTCTTTGGGACCATACACAGTGCCTTGATTGCAGATACATTTGATGTAATACTAACGAACAAATTGCTTTCTGCGTATGCACAGCTTGTATCTTTCATGTTTTATTTTTGTCAGAATTTTTAAATATTAATACATGAGTTAATTCAAGACTAGTAATTGCACAAGAAATTTCTCCTTTTTGCTCATTAATTTAGAAGCTCATGAGAATAGTTGTATCCAGCTTATGGAATTTCCATAAAAAATCGATCCACTATTATTAATTTATCATTATATCAAATGATTTTATCAACTAAACTAACTTGCTAGTGCCCCTTATTGTACTAGGAATATATGCATATTCGTGGAGAATTGGAAAAGGAAAGTTGGGTACACTCAGACAGCAAGCCATTTGTTTGTATATATTGTAAGGAATCAACTGGCTCAAGGCTATAATTGATTAGATGCAATTTAATCTGTCCAATCATATCAATATATCTGTTTGAATTGATCCCACCTAAACAACTTCGCTTTTTTTTTTTTTTGAAAAAAAAATACATTAGTTTCATCAAGTTAGGTACTTGGATAACAACCACATTGTAAGAGAGTAGGAAGCATAGTAATGAAAATCGGCCTCTTCAAGGGCGGTGTATTATTGGTTTAGCGGGGCTTATTTGAGTTAAATAAAATAATATTAATTTAATTTTTTAAGTTAAAATCTAGTTTTTTAAAAAAATTATAAAAAATTCAACCCGAGTTAGGGTCAAATTGCTCATGTCCTACGTTATCGAATCAAAAGGCTAGTTTGGATTTAATAAACGTGATAAAAAGTAAAGATTAAAGTAAAGATTAAAGATGTCTGAAAATAATATAAATGATATTTTGGAGTCTTATAGAATAGTTTAAATTTTTAAATTAAGATGGTTCTTTGACATAATATCAGAGTCTTAATTATTAAACGGTCATGAGTAAATGATATCTTGGAGTCTTATAGAACAGTTTAAACTTTTAAATTAAGATGATTATTTGACATAGTATCAAAATTTTGATTACTAAACGGTAAACGGTCACGAGTTCGAGTTTCACCACCTTCATTCTCTCTTCTAATTAAAATTAATCAATAGTACAAGATGATGTGAGTTTAATTGTGGGTCATGCAAATTTCAAATCTAAAACACTTTTAGAGAGAATGTATTCGAACTTATTATTTATTATATTAAAATATTAAAGAAAAATTTAAAATACCTTACCCCGTCTCAGATTAATGTTGATTTAGCATTCATGATCTCTCTTGGTATATAAATTTCTCATTAACTTTAAAAAAATTAAACTTATTAATAAATCATTTTTGTTATGCCAACTAAACCCACAAATAATGAAATAAAGAAAGCCATCCTGAAAAAGCAAAAGCCAGCAAACGTCTCCTTCAAGTTGTCGAAATGATGATTGGATCACCAAACGAGCGACTGACTGTTCAATTCCACCATCCGTATGGTACAAACCATAATTCATATTGGATTTTTCTAATATTTATATTATTAATCAACATATAATTAATATATATGGGGCACAATGACTCTCCAAAGTAACAGATACACAAGTCAATGTCAAAGTCAGACATGAGTCATTCTCAAAATAAAGATAAAAAAATGGTCAGAGATGAGTCTTCACCGGACATTCTCCAATTAATTTTGTGTATGCGATCAAAATGGGCGGCCTTGACTTGGAGGTCATGCCGGCCACTAGCTTCAGAAATGAGCTCCGAAGTACTGTAGCATATTCGCACACCACGAAGAAGAAGAAGCAGCAGCAGCAGCTATATGCATATATATTGATAATACAAAAATATTATTTAAGGAAAATTTTGAGATCACAATCTTAGAACAAAATATCTATAACTTGAAATTAACCATGTTTATATTCTTAAAACTATGAGATAAAATCCTTTATTTAATTCCTAATCTAAAATCCAAAAATTTAATTAATATGGAATGAAAAACAAGATATCTATCAAATCTTCAGCTTAAAGTGAAAGTACTCGTCATGGCATCTTATCATCTAAGTGGATAATTCTCACACTTAACTTCAATATTCGTGATACGATATATTGAAAAATAACCCTACAATAAATGAGTATAGTGATTAAGAAAATTTATTATTTTTTTAATTTTTTGAAATCAGAATTTAGGATAAATAGAAAATTTTTATTATCCTAAATGCATCACATATATAAAAGAGATTTACTCTCGCATAAATTGAGTTAAAAACACACCCATGAACGTTGAGCAAAAAAAAAAAAAAACAAAGAACAGAAATCTCTCATGTCAGAAACAAGTCCTCATTAAATTTATCATTTTTTTTATTAAAAAAAACACAAATTGTCAAACTTCATGCCCAACCTGATGTTGCCCCATATATGTCATTTCCTTTGGAGTTACAAACATCAAAGCATCACATGCTTTCTTCACTGGATTCCCAGCTTTCTTTTTGGGCAAACGGCCCCTAACTTTCTATGTTCTTTTATGCGAAACACATACATCAAGCTGCCATGGTGAGAGGCTCTCTACAGAGAGGACTCTAACTCTTTATCATCTCGTGAACTGTGTAACCTCGGTACCATTCTCTCCCACGACAAATGCACATACACGTACACTTCATCATATTTTAATTTTTCAGGGATTATTTTCTAAATAACTATATTTTAATTAATACATTTGATTATTATAAAAAAAAATATATCTATACTCTGTTTTATTAAAAAAAATCATAACAGAAGCCACAATAACAAAAAGAAAAAAAAAACTTTAGTATCAAAATAAAAACACATAAAATTGATTTATTTAAAATAATCTTAATACATATTAATTTGCCATGATCATTGAAAAGCATACAAAATTCGTCATTTTATAACCCTTTCAGCCCAAACATACTTTTATTAAAATATCTATATTACGTTATCAAATACACATAAATCAAATATCCTCTCCATAATCATAAAATTCATAGAAATGTTTTCTCTTTCGTGATTCTTTCTTTCCAAAATCTAAATCAATCTAAACCTAAATGAAAGAGCAAGAAGCAGCAATTAACCCACTCAATACCCACTAATCTGCCTTTAGCGGTACCATGTTGTTAATGACAGAAAAACAATAATTTAGCAGAGGTTGACAAAGGCATGTAGCTATGACAATGGCCGTGATCTTGTCTAATTTCATATCGGAAAAGGGATCATCTTTTCCCAACACTTCGTCAGTATAATTGAGTGGACATTACTAATAAATGGCGGATGCTGAGAGTTGACATTTCTACGCTAATGGAATCCATGTGTTGGTAGAAGAGAAGATCCATGTGTCCTCGGCAGCAAATTTTTAATCCAGAATCACTTCAAGTCAGGAGCCACAAACATGTTTGTGGCTAATTTATTAGTCCAACAAGTGAACTGATGACGATAACCGACATTTTGATTACATCGTGACTGAAGATATGGAGTAGTACCCCACATCCTACGATGCCTGGCTGCACTACGGTTTGGATTTTTCTTATGCAACTAAAGGGGATTGTTTCTATTGGATTCAA
>Ga0325404_1005921_pt1 | contig 12858 bp, 5 predicted proteins | sample PopdelMetagenome_18_FD_205664 | JGI IMG/M metagenome (GOLD analysis project Ga0325404, IMG submission 205664) | Populus deltoides microbial communities from Bellville, Georgia, United States - Xylem-Control-R1 | ecosystem: Host-associated > Plants > Phyllosphere > Stem > Wood/Secondary xylem... | reverse complement strand
TTTCTTTCTTTCTTTCTTTCTTGTGACTTAATTCCACTTGACTATAGTTATTTACTCTGTTTTAAATTCAGAAACAAAGAATTTTTAAACAAAACCAATCATGGAAGTAAAGGATAACACTAAAAGAAACTGTCCATCACTTCCAGAAACTTAATTTACAATTTGGACTTTACATCCTGGCTAACTAAAAGGGGATTATCTATCCTACCCTTCAGCATTTAGGCATAAGGTGAAAAGTAGAACACAACTTTCTAGTTGTAAGCTGATAACTTTTAACACTGCACCAAGCAAAGGACTGAAATTAAAGGCTTGTTCATTTAAAAAAAAAATAGTTTATTAAAGACAAACAAATTTGACATCTGCATGCTTCCATAACATCCAATCAATTTTTTGTGGGAATAAATTGATAGTAATGGGAAACAGGGAAGTGAAACACCTAAGATAACATGTATGGAAGTGGCATCAAAGAATCTGAAACCTTTCAATATTGAGGCAGATTTGGTTTACGATTGAGCTGAATGGTGCAAATGATCATATAATCAATGCCAACTAGTTGGGGATTGAGGCTTTGTTGTTGTAATAAATTGATAATGATCATTTTGTCCACAAACAAAGAATTTCAACCAGCAAAAGCTAGCGGTGGTTTCGAGGAACAATGAAAAAGCAATAATCACTACAGTGAATTTTTTGTATGTTTTCATAGGTAATAATCAGTGAGGAGATAGGAAAAGTGAAAACATGTACCTTATCAGAAGGTTTTATTTTCCTTTTATGTCGTTCCAAAGTAGGCATGGTAGAATCAACCCTGGAGGCTCCCTGAGAACCGGTTTGGTTTACAAGTGAGCAACATCCACTTCCTAGACAAACACCAGATTGATCACAACGGGAAAAGGAAATTCAAAAGCATTAGTATACTAGGAGGAGCAATACTTGAATACAACACCTGAGGGTAATGATGGTGAGGCTCCCTTGCCACTACCATCCTTTGTCTGCACTGTTGAAGAACAAGATGAATCCTGCAAAGAGATGAATCATGTATAATTGAAGCACAGTATGAATCATGGTAATTGAAGACACTCGGATAATACATGGGAAACAAATTACAAAATGAGCATGCAAGGAATTAACATCCTAGCCCAATTATAAGCTCTCAAGCACATATAGCAAGTGCATTCTATGTGAAGAATATCATACTGCCAAAAAATAAACATAGAGAATAACAACATACGCAATACAAAAACTTATCTATTTCTTTGATATCTCATTTCAATCTCAATTAAATTGGTCAACTAGTAGATGGCTCTGGAGCCTCTCTCAAGGATAGAATTGGTGTTGGAACCGTATTTCATGATGTTCAATTCCAGACAACAAAGGGTTGTATTTTGAAAAGTAACATTGGAAAATATACCATAAAAACAGAAAGGCTTCACTTTGCACTAGCTATAGTTAAATTTAAGGCCAAAGAAAAGAGATTTACAAAATTAAATGTGTAAATACATGCTTTTTATTCCAAGTCTAAAGCATTAAAATAAAAGGGAAATAATAAATTTCTATTTAAAGAGCCACAATAAGTAAGAAGTTCACATCAATATTAAATAGAAGACACCAAAATTGGATTAAAAAGCTTTCATGGAAATGAACGGTACAAAATTGGTTCCTGGGTTAATCATTTCCACTTTAAACTTCATCACAATCAAGAAAGACCAAAAGTTTACAATAGAGTATTTGCTAAAAAAAATATCTAAATCAAATTAGTATTCTTGTGTATAAGAAATCCACAATTGCAATTCTAAAAGTTATTTTCTTTACATAAAGAAAGAAATTTCACTAAAACCTGATCTTTCCATGAAATTCTTTTCTGTTCTTGTAGACCCAAACATGGTACATTATTCTCAGGTAGCAGCTGATCAGTTGGTTCCAGCTCCGAATAGCTTTCACTGCCTGAGTTGTTTGGGAAATATTAGAAAATGAAAGAATATAAAAGAGGCACAACTGAAATGTGTCAAGCTGAAATCACCTGACGGTGATAATGGCATGGCTTCGTTGACAAAACTATCCTGTGTTTCCTTTGAAGAGGGTGATGTATACTGTCCATGAAAGTATTTTGTGATCGAACCTGTTCCCTAAAAGATGAAGAGTATTAATGAGTTAAAATCCATTTACTTAAGGTTGCTTTTGGATGACATAGTTGAAGAAACAACAGAGAAGAAAGGATGAGGTTGGGAATTCCCAACAAAAATTTCTCTATTAGATTAACTAATGAATTTAAGAGAAGTGTAACCAACTCTCTCCCTTAAATTCCTTGTAAGGATGAGACTTAAAAGTTCATTTAAAAGTTGCCAAGCATATAATTATGAAGCACTTTCCTCCAGTATGCTGAATTTATTATATTTATACAGTCATTAACGTCTTCAGTATTTTCTACCACCATATTGCAACATTACACCACCGACGACAACGACAGTTACCACTATCAATGGGGCACCAACGATAACTTTACACATCAGTTTTACTACCCATTGCGCAACCAGCCAACCCCATTAACTGATACTGAATCACCCCTGCTACAGCCATTCCTTCCACCACCACCATGTCCACTACAGCACAGACTTTATTTTTATCATGCCTTTTCCACTAGATAGTTCTATGAGTCTCAACCATAACGTTGCTTGATTAAATTAAACTGTTTGCAAAGTCATCCAAATAAAGAAAACTGACTGGATCCTACAGAATTTCAAAGATCTCAATTTTCTTATCTAAACAGATGCTTCAAATATTCTCTTTTTTTCTTAAACAAAGTCTCTAACTCACTCTCTGATTAATAATCATCTAGCAGCAAATTATAGTAGATGCACAAAGGATACATATTACATTGCACAGATAAAAATGACAGGAGAAACAGAACATGGAACCATTGTATGAAAACTCCAGAAAAGATTCTTTTCCTAGCATAGGAAGCCTCTTTGCATGATTTGATTTGAAGAGGATAAATTCCTTGAATGGATTTTTAAAAAGAAAAACCTAAAATCACTTTTAGATGCACAGAAAACACATGAGATCAAGCTTAGAGACAAATAAACATCAAACTTACAGATGGTATAGCAACAATTTTACTTGCTGAAACAGAAAGAGAAGTTATTCCCCATCCGTTGTGATGATGACCTAGTGTTTTGACTCCGTGTGAACCTATATATTCACGTAATCCAGCTTGAAATAGATTAAATGCATCCTCTTGAATCTTGGCAGTCCCATATCTCAATGGACAAGATTTTGAAGGGAACTTTTTATATGATTCCGAGTCGAAAGACTGCAGGTAATCACATTAAGGACAAAAACATGGTAACTTTTGCACATAATAGACAAGATAGTTGGAAAACAGATCAGAAAGGAAATAAGCACCTTGTATGCGCTAGCATAAACAGTAAAAGTGTGTGCAATTCGCTTGTTTTGGTCCAAATCACAGCAAATACGTTCATTAAGCTCATCACAAAGTTGATTCAGCCAGTGTTGAACCTGAGATATTCAAGCAAGGAAATGATAGATATTTAATTGGATTACCTTCTTTGTTAAGCTTAGTGCGTTGAAAAATACTTGACTGGAATAAAAACAAACAACTATCAATTAGAATTAGATTATGCAGATCCCAAAGAATCAGTATTTAAAAAATCAAATGAAGAGAATAAGCTTCCTTTCTAAATAAGTGTTATTGTTTGACACAATTATGATTTCATAGCACCAGAAATTTTGTGCACTTTGTTGAAAAAGTATGTCTCATTAGAGAAACATAAGTGGGAAACAACTTTTCCTGTTATCCTGCCTTCTCTTCGTAGAACAGAGAAATCTTCATGAAATATATGTGAGACACTGGGCCAATGAGCTCACAGAGATGATCAACAACATGCAGCATCATGCACAAAATTGTTTCATTTGGTTAAGAATAAACTCATACGGAAGCAATTGTCTTCAAAGCACGAGGACCAGGAAATGACTTCCCAGCACCATGGCTCTTAGGGAGAAGGCGGCCCTGAACTTCTTCCCCATTGATTCCTCTCGCAATGCTCCACAACCATGTACTGGTGTTCATGTGAAAAAAAAAAAACAAAAAAAAGAAGAATTAGCAGCAGTGTCTTGCAATTGTTTGAAAAAAAATGTTAATGGGAACAAGCTGTTATATATAAAGCTTAAGGATATTTCCACAAGATTGATCCAACATCAAGAATAACAAACCATTTAAGACATGGATGGCCAAAAAAAACAAACCGGTTTAGAACACTGGGAGTACAACAATATTTGAAAAGTACATGTTTGAAGCTAAAAAATGATACAGTATAAATTTGGGAATGGAAACACATTTTAAGCCTTCTGGAAGCAACAATCACTGCAGGATTTTAACCATTTTCAAATTTGTGTGCAAATACCATAGAAAGCTTTTCAACAGAATAGTTCTTCAATCTAAGAAATTAAAGCTTCCGTATTCCTTGTATTTTAATCTATATTTACCCTGTATTTATGCCAAAACGTTCCTGTAGCTTTTCCTCTGAAAACTGCAGGAGGTCTCCAACAGTGTTCACACCCAGGTCAGTCTGTAATGAAGTCCCCAGTTTCCCTCCAAGCTGTTTCCTATAGCAAACAAAAATATTATATTTAATTTAAGAAGTTCAAGAAGAATAATAGAACACAAATAGGAAGCCTTTCATAATTTGAAAATAAATGGAACAAAAAAGCCTTACATTTTCTTTATTGGCAATGATTCGAGCAAACCTTTTACAGATGAGGAGGGAACAACAGTTTGTTGCGCAGGTTTATTCATGCCACTTACAAGTTTGGCTAGCATCTACAAAAATTGATATATAAACCATAGACATCAAATTCCACTCATTCATAAATATAATGAATGAATGCAAGATCATATTCAATATACAAGAAAACAAAAATAACAATATAAAATCAGCATTTTTCAACCTTGTTATGAGCAATGCCAGCAGAACATGTAAATTGAGTTTCCTTTAAGACTTCCATCCTAAGTTCTGACACGATGAGGGCCCCACAAGCTAGTAACTTGTCTTGGTGATTGGCATCACTCCTACGTAACCACTTGCTCACATTTTCTTGGGCATCATTTGCATCCTGATCTCAATCTCAAATCCAGCATAACAGTTAATCATTGAAAATGAGAAGATGACAGAGAGAGAGAGACTTAAAAATACAAGAATACTAAGCCAAAACAGAGTTCTTAGTTAAATATTCTTTTCCAGACTTAAAAAGATTGAGGTTATTACATATCAAATAGAGGGTGGTAACCCATTCAAGCAAACACAGAGATTCAGTCATTCAGAAGTACAAAACATTGTAAGCTAGAGTGCAGAATTGATGTTAAAAGGGCATTGGAGAACGGCAATTTTAAGCTTTTTGAAGAAGATAAAGCTAACAGAAGACCCAGTATGCCATCTTCAAATTTCCAAAATTTATTTTTATCCCAAACAGTAAGAATTGGTACTTGCCTCATAAATCAACTTTCAAACTTACATGTAAATTACCTACCATAACATAATGGCAAAAGATACAAAAGGATTGACTCATACCTCACTTTTAAGCCCCAAAATGTGTGATTTGCGAGATTCCTCATTTATTGATTCCAAGCTCTCTGGAGGAGTTTCTCTCAGCATAGCCTCCGCTGAATCAGTAAGGTCAAGATAAACTTCATCAATTGAAGCCCTCTCACATCGACCCTTTCTTGCCAGAATAGCCACCACCTGCAGGATTCAATAAATATCCAACAATAGCACATCATGAATGCATGTTATTAACTTCAATCTTCGCACAAATAAGAAAGCAAAATCCCACATTACCTCAGAACCTGCATTGCGGTAAGTGTTCAGGTCAGCTTTACCTCTAGCTACAGGTACTTGAACCAGGTGAATTTGTGGGCAAACTTCTTTTGCATCGTCACCTCTCATGTGACTAAAATCAATCCATTATATCATATTCTTATGCAGCCATCCTCGAAATGACTAGTCATCAACGAAAACAGTAAACTGGGAGATTATAATTACCGATTGACTCCAAGTTTACGAGCCTCGTAACTAACTGCAATCAAAGCCCCACCTTTCCACTCATTGTACTGCACCACAGCTGTAGGTAAGCCCCTCAACTCGGGCTGCTTACGCTGCTCCACTACATTTTTAAAAAAAAAGAGAGAGAAAATTAAACAAAAAGGGGATGCATTTCCAAAAAAAAAAAAACCATCTCCATTTAGCAACATGATACCCTATACAAAGTAAAAACAAAATCCAATTGCGCATTGCGAGGGTTCATTTCGGAAATTCTAAGCATGACCCAGTTTCCAAAACATTAAAAAAAAAATAACAATGGCAAATCACAGGTAGGCACAAACATCACATAATTCAATGAATACAAATGCAGAAAGTGAGTGAGAGAGAGAGAGAGTCTATTTTAATAAATAAACGAATAGAATACCTTGAACGTAGAAGCAATCCAAGTCAACGTGAGCGATGATCCTTGTCCTTGAATCGGATGACTCTGGTCTAGCCACTGGCATTTTCTCGCTGCCTCTTTCTCTTGGTTTCCCTCTAGAGGAAGAGTTTTTTTTTTTTTCCTTTTTGGCGCAACTTATAGTAAAAGGGGATTTACAATGAATTTGGATTTTGGTACCTGCCTCTGTTACTACGTGAGACCCTCTGCCGTACACCGTCTGTGACAATATCGCTACTCGCGAGGGGTGGCCTCAGTTTTTAAACCTGACATTGGCTCAAACAAATTCAATTTCAATTAACTTGGTTGGGTGGACTTGTAATTTGATTACTCTATTCAAGTTTCATTAAATCAATTTCATGAAATTTAAAAAATATTATTATTTTAATAAAAATAATTAATTTGAATTAATTCAGTGATTATGAATTAACTTGAGTTATTTTCTAATAAAAATCAAACCACACATAAAATTAAAAACAACTTGCCAAAATAAAAAAATTGTGAGGCTCAATTCTTGAACAACTCGATGTTAAATAACTAAATAAAAAAAATAATAAAAAAAGATATTATGGTTAACATGTTAAACTCGTAAATCAAGTTATGAAACTGAGATAATCCTATAAAAAACAAATAAAAAATAAGATAGTCAAATCCAAATATAAAAGGGCGAAACTAAAAAATAAAAATTAACCAAAAGGACAATAAAACCCAACACACCTGGATAAATCTACCGAACTTCGTGACCCAGATCATGCAGACATGATAACCTAATAGAAGAAAAAACATGTAAAATTATTAAGCCTAATTCTCAAATCAAACAATATTAAAGGTTGAAATCGAAAAAATATTCATTCTTACCTAAAAAATAAACCCAAGTCAACTTGTGCTAACTCACCAAACCTGCAATCTAAGTCATGAGATCATGATAATCATATACAAAGAAAAGTGAAGAAAAGACAAAGTCCAATTTTCAACAAACTTAATGTTAATGATGAAATTGAAAAAAAAATCAGTGTAAAATAGAATCTAAAAAATATTAATATCAATATGGGCTAACCTTTTAAACTCAAGACTTAGGTCATGAGACTGAAATTATCCGGTAAAAAAAATTACAAAGCTCAATTCCTTAGCAATCCAATGTCAAAGGTTAAAATTAAAAAAAAATTAATTTTTAAAAAACACCCAAAGCAAAAAATAATAATGATTAATTTTAATATAAAAATAAAAATAAAAATTGACAAGACACCTTTAATTTTGGTAAGGCTAGAACAAATCTTGAGGAAAAAAAAAAAGAAAAAAGAGAAAGGCGAAGAAAATATATCACTAAAGCCCCATCATTGCTCCTCCACCGACACACACGCAACCTCTCTTGAAAGCTCTCTCCGAGCGACTTCCAACACCACTAAGAAATAAGCTAGTGTTTTACTACTAGACGGAACTGCAAGCATTGGTCCTCCATATGTTGTCCCATGTAATGTACATGCCAATCAAGTTGCCTTGATTGTTGACTTGAGGCCATTATATTTATTTTAATTTTAATTTTGATTCTTTAAACCTTAATTATTTCACGTTAACAATGCTTTTTTGCCAAACTGAGCATTAACCGAGAATTGTAATTTTTTTCTCAGTATTACAGGATCCTCGTATTTAGGCAACCAAAATAAATTATAAATTCAAATTTCAAATAAAAACAATGTAAAAGGATTAAATAAAAAAATAGTTGAGTAACTGAAAAAAAAACATGAACTCTTCCCTTACTTGTGCAAATCAGTCCTTGATTTTAGAAAAAAAAAATGACTAAGTATTTGTTTAAGTTTCAAATCTAATCCCTAAACTCTAATTCTTTTAAATCAATGAAATTGAATATTATTTTTTCAAACCAGGAATTAAACCAACGATAAAATATTTTCTCAACACCGCAGAGATCTCTATATGCAAGTATAAAAAAACAAATCACCAAGAACAATTTCAAATAAAGGCAATGATAAAGGAATAAATTTTTTTAAAAAAATCAGGGGACAAAAATGAAAAATAAATCCAGTGGACCAAAAAATTGGTTTCATTGTGTGAATCTTTAATGAAACCCCTCACAAGGCACAATGTTTTATTGATGCCTCTTAGTTTTTTTATGGCAATAAATCCCTTGGTGGTTTTAGGAAAAAAAATTTTAAAAGTTCCCTCGTTTTATTAAAACAAAACTATCTAACAAAAAAAAATTGATTTAACGACAATAATTCTAACTCGAAACCATAAAGTTTCTCATAATCAACTTTTACCCCCTTCAAAACTTTATGAAAAAATGTCTTCAAAATATATTTTTTTTAAAAATCATTTTCAAAGAAAAAATAGTAAAAAAAAAAATCATTTCCAAAGAAAAATCTTTGAAGAAAAAAGTTTAAAGAATAAAATACAGTTTGGATCATAATCAAGTACAAATTTAAATTACACTTGGTCAAAAAATAATGTGTGCTTGCAATTAAGGGTATAATTGAAGAGAAATTGAGGAAAATGGGCTGAAATTGGTCATAATTGCATGGATTGGATGGCCAAGGACCATAATGAAAGTTGTGGAAAATTTTGAAGGGCCTATTAATTCAATCAAGCGCTTAATGGAAGAGAAAAATTTAAATTTAGAGTCAATTTAATAAAAAATAAAAGAATTAAAAGATCAAAAATTAAAATAGAAAAGGTGTTGAAATTACAGCATCCTTTTAATTCAATCACAGGTGCAAAGGAATAGAAAAAAACATATTAAGGGCAAAATGGCCAAAAATGCAATAATTAAAAGATCAAGAACCAAATGAAAAGGATGTTGAAATTAAGGGATCCTATTAATTCAATTAGGGGCAAAATTGAAGAGAAAATTAAGATTAAAGGAAAAATCAATCAAAATTGAAATAATTGGAAAATCAAGGACTAAAATTGAATACGGGGAAAATGTGAGGGACTTGTCTTTCAAAACTGATTTGTTTTGCACCAAAATGACGCCTTTTCATTTTGAAAATGAAGCAAAAACCAAAGAGAAAAAATAAATCCTAACCTAGAGAGAAAAAACCGGCGTGAAATACCTTTCCATCATTATTGCCACTAAGGCCACTCCAACACCTCCCCGCTTAGTTAGAATCATCTTTGAGGTAAGTCACAACCCCTCTTTCTTTTTTTTTCTTTCTTTAGGATTTTTATGCAAATTAAATGGTTCTTTATATGTGTTTTTTTATTCTATCTTAAAAAGATAAATGCATGAATGGAAACTAAAAAATATGTTTTTAGGTTATAGTTGGGTTAATCTAGATATTCTATGTCATTGATTACCAAAAAAAAAAAAAAAAATAGGACTAACTATGTGTTTTGTGTTTCTTGGAAGACAAATTGCATGAATGGAAAATAAAAATGTTGTTTTTAGATTTTAGTTGGGTTTAACCACAAGATATGAAAAAGGAAATAATGGCTGTGTTTATTTTTTTTAGAAAAAAAAAACATGGATGGAAACTCAAAGTTCGGGTTTTCTTAGGGTTTAGTTGTGTTTAATCTAATTTTTGCATGTATTTTATTTTAAAATACGGAAAAAAAATAACTAGAGGTATAAATGTGGGGTTTTTTATTAGAAAATAATTAATGAAAAAAAACTAAAACTTGTTTTTTTTATATGATTTAGTTGTGATCTCTAGACTTGATATATTTCTTTGATAAAAAAAATATATAAATGAAGAATTAATCAAGATTTAGAAATGTGTTTTGTCTTTTGAGATGATGGTGCATGAAAGAAACCTTTAAATTTCATTGGGTATTAATTATTTAACACCAAAAAATGCTGAACTTTTATGTTTACTGTCCATGAATTAGGTAGAAAAGCTTGTTTGTTTTTTTATTATTATTTGTAAGGCACACCGTAAACATTTGTCTTCTTCAAAAATCTTTTCTTCAAACCACCGCCATTATCTCAAATCACCGCCATTATCTCAGACGCCTGGTTGTCACATGCCACCAACTACAAACCAAAGACATTACTTGTCTTCTTCAAAAATCTTTTCCTTAAGATTATTTCAAGCATTTCTTCACTGATCTCAATTTTGTTTGTTTCATATATGCTTTTTATTTTTATACTTGACGACAAGAACAATTGAGATTAACAGTGCGTCCATCACTCTTAATTACCCTAACCTATTGTTTTTGTCTTTCTTTCTGTTTTTTATATAGTTTCTATATACAAGAAGGAGCTTACCTTACTATAAAAACCAGAATCCAAATACGATTACAAGATAACCCTCAGAGAACCTGCCACAAGATTCCACCTTTATCAAACTCTTCATGAAGCATGAAAAAATATACATACTTAATTCCTGACTTGTTGGAAGATGGATAAATATATAGAGCACAGTGAAACTCACAGAACATCTCTTCATTAAACCATAAATATGAAGGACGTACATAAGCTCTGCAGTTTTAGAATCGAACTGCACAAATGTCTATAGGAGCATATATAAATGTCCAAAGATAACATGAAGATTATCATTTCAGCACCATCATCTCACACAAAAGTTGAATTCGTTTGTCAAGCATCTTGCTGCGATGTTTCAATGGCAAGATGATGTCAGAAAGTTTTTTAGTTTCCCAACTATTGGAATCTGGACATAAGATTGCAGATTCCTCCTTAAGCAGCTCAAATACTTCAGATCCAAGCTGCAAGATCATAAATAATATAGAATATCACACAGAAAACCAAACGCCAATTAGTCATTGATTATTAGGTTTTAGACGCGCAAATGATAAATTCTTATTTTAAAATCATCAGTAGATAAAAAATATGTTAACAATCTAACTAGGAGAAAGAGATGCACCGTCATTTGATGCAATAATATTTTATCCACGAGTTTTTCTTGGTTTCCTATTTTGTTGCTCAACTGTGGAATTTGTTTATCAAGACTGTTCAAGACTTGCTTCACCGCTTCTTTCCTTTTCTGCAAGACAAGAACAAGAACAAAAAAAAACCACAGTTGCTTTTTAATTTTCTCCGGGTTTTATTTCAGCTTCAGGTAAGAGAGAAAGAGTGTGTTCTTTACCTTAAAACCCTTGCCATGCTTCCCAAAATCATTTTTTCTCTTCTTTCCTTTCTGTTCTTGTGATCTTCCAGGAATATGACTTTCACCTTGTGCTAACAAGTATAATTAAAGAGAGATTGAAATAACATGGGATTAAAGAGAGGTGGACAATTCATGAGTTAATAAATTCATTACTCATGGATATGTCCCGAACCTCTTTTATCAAAATTCATCGGTAATGACAGAAAACCGGCCACTTTTTTGAGAACCAACCGTCAAAATTTGAGATGATTTCCTCACATTGATGTTGCAAGAGGAACCTAGCTTATTACATCGATCTAGGACAAACAAAACACACATACCAAAACACAAAAGAAAAGAAAGGAAGAACATGCGCATACACCAATGTTAAAATTTACACTAGAGGATAAGCAATAAGCGATGATGTATACTTACTATTTACGGCACTGGCCTCAGGGCAGGAGTATGGTGCCAAACCTCGAGGATCCATTGCGTGTTATGCTATCTGCAGATCAAATTAAAAAACGGCTAATTTATAAAGAGGATGGCACGAGTGATCACGCGAAAACCTCACCGTGCCGCACGACTATTTTAACCTAATCTGATCCGATCCCTCGATAACTGGCGATGTCCCTTTTCACTCCAATAATTGAGCTTCTAGAGGGAGATCAATGGAAGGAGGCGAAACAAGAGACGGCAGCGGTGGGAGAGAAATAGTCAACGCGGGAGATAAATAAAAAAAATTCGTGCAGTAATAAAATTTGAAATAAAAATGCTAATAAAGTGTATAATTAATCTTCATAATATTTGATCTACTGACTTCCAAATTAACGTACTGATTTTTTAACCACAATATTCCATGGCCCGCTATTTTTGGAAAAACAAATCCATCATTTTTATAATTTATACATCTAGAATTTGTTTAGATATAATCATACAAATTGTTTAACGCAAATCTTTTACAGCAATAGTTTTTTTTTTACCATATGCATTGCAAATACATAATATTGTTTTACAATTCTAACAATGATAATAAAACAAGTGGTTAATTTTGAAAAAAATAGAAAAAATTTTAGAATAGTTTATAATATTTTTTAACCACAATATTCCATTAAGTTTTTAGATTATAAAGTTTTTTTTTCTTTATCGTAATTATTTTTCTTTTCGATAGAAGTTATTTATGGTAAATGAGTTTTTTGTTTTGTAGTTTTACTACATTTGATATCATAATTAAACATTTATATGTAAAAAAATTAATCTAGTTTATCCATACCTGATGTGACAATAACAAGTAGAATTAAACATT
>Ga0325404_1005919_pt1 | contig 12862 bp, 4 predicted proteins | sample PopdelMetagenome_18_FD_205664 | JGI IMG/M metagenome (GOLD analysis project Ga0325404, IMG submission 205664) | Populus deltoides microbial communities from Bellville, Georgia, United States - Xylem-Control-R1 | ecosystem: Host-associated > Plants > Phyllosphere > Stem > Wood/Secondary xylem... | reverse complement strand
TGTAATCGTCTGAACCTAATGGACGCGTGAAATTCTTCCATGGCAATTTATGAAATCACAACTAATTTTTTCTGATGTTAAATTAGACCTCGAACTTTTTATGTAGAAGTTTAACCTTTAATTTTTTAAAAAAAAATAATTCAAAACATTATTATTTTATTTTTAAAAAACTAATGAGTTAATAGTTGAGTTTTTTACTGGGTTAGCAGATCAACTCAGATTTTTAATCGAATGAGCCTAATTTTTTCATATTATGGAAGCTAGAATATAGCAACTTTCATATAATTATATTTATTTAGGTAATACTAGATTATAAGCTCGTGTTATGGGTCTGATTAAATATTTTTTAACGTAAAACAATATATTAATGTTTTGTTCTTAGCAAAAAAAATCATGTGGTGTTTAATGTAATATAATTTAAAATAACCGGAAAAATCAATAAAAATATATTTTAATAAAAAATGAAATCGATGTCTGTTTTTTTTTAAAAAATACTGGAATGAAAACATGCTCGGTTGCAAAATAACATCCGGACTGATTCTTTAAGAGATTTTTACTGGAACCAATTAATCTTGTCCTGCACAGAACAGATAGATCAAAAATGACTAAAATGAGCAGGACATCACTAGCGGAACTCTTATCAGAGGCCCTCGGATTTCATAGCGACTGAATCGTTGGTCTGCCATTATTACCAGGCTTGTCCTGGACGGCTGAACCTGACTTCACGCTGGGTGCCGTCAACCACACGAACATTTATATTTAATGCTACGTGGTTCTACAAAATTAATTGCGACAGGACTATGGAAGAAAAAGGACAAACACAATTAATTTAATGCGAATACTCTTCTATGGTCAGAAAGAGAACGGTCCCGTGGTGAAAGTGATTACTGACATAATTTCCAATTTGAGAAACGGACAGACAAATGGAAAATCCACAACCTTCACCAGCAAACATATTTCTGGGTAATGGCAATAATTGCCCCCCAATTATCACATGATTTTCAGGTTGGTCCCCAAACAAAAACAATTCCCATTTGGATTTGTTATCTATCAAACAATACCCGATTAGGGTTAATTGGGTAGTTTACAAAATAGTTATAAAACTTGGCTTGGTAATTCAATCTAGTGACTCGCTGATTCGAAGTCCGACTCGAGCTATATTTTACTCTGAAATATATGCATTTTTTAGCGTGAGAAAAATGTCAACAAGACTCCATTTGGTATTCATTTTTCATCACTCTGATATTTATTACAGTGCATATGATCGCTTATTATCACCTGCTTCTTGGCATGTAGCCTTTCATTCAAATTGAGCTAACAAGCATGCTATCTGGCCCAGCCAGGTTTGCATTGACTACCCTGCAGTTCAATCTGATCTCTCCTTCAGTTCCTGTCAGAGGGCTGAGATTTCCCATTCTTATCATGGACTCCACAAAGCTTTCAAAGAAAGCTGTTTGATTAGCACTGAAAGCGTTAACAAGTGCAATGACATCATCTGCCCCCGGAGTTGAAAACAGTTCTTGATCAGTCTGAAGCAGGCCTCGGTTACCTTGCAGATTGGAGTAGTACTTACTGTCGAAGACATCAGCTGTTGTGACATCAAGATCTGTTATCACACTCCCATTTCCACCTTGGGGACATAATTTCTGAAGAGCTGCTAGAAGAATTGGGTCCAGTGATGGGTCAGGAGCACCGGTGCTGCTGAAATTATACAATCGGAAGTCGAATGTAGAACATTTTGCCCTCCCAAATGTGTGAGCACCTGAGAAGATAAAAAAGAAATTACATCAAAGGAGAATCAATTATAACAGAGTTTTACAGTTTAGAGTCGAGCCTGACAAACAATACTTACCAGATAGAGCTACCAAATCAGTATTATTATTAAGGCCGACATTAGTGAAGCTCTCTCTGAGTTGATCAAGGGTGAAAAAAGGGGCTGGAAGGGAAGCATTTGCTGCAGCTCGGCTTGCTGTCGTGCTATCTCTTCTTCCTAATGGAACTGTCCAATTTGGACCTCCTGCCTGCAACCATGCATGGTTAGGGGATTAGTACTTTTCAACTCTTAACGTATTTCTATCTTAACTCCTTTTGCCAAGACGCGGTTCTTTGAATTTTTCAACAAGAATAGTAGCTACACGGAGGTGGGGTGGGGGAGTTTGAAACAGTGATGTATAGTATTTAATTTTTAAAATATTTTTTATTTTAAAATGTATTAAAATAATATTTTTTATGTGAGCAAAACGATTTAAAAATATAAAGAATTTAATTTAAATAAAAAGAATATTTCAAAAAATTTGAAAATTTCAATTGAATAGTTGTCGATAATTAATGACATGTTTCTCATTTGATATTTAGGTGGTGATCACAAAAACAGGTTGGCGGGCTACAATGTTGAATTATTAAATCAACTTTAATATGGCTGACTTTTATTTGTGGATGTTGGCAAGCTTAGCTAAAGTACAATAGAAGGATCTAAATTCTACCATCCTAATTAATATGATTTTATAGAGCTTCAACTTAATGATTCCCATTATTATGTTCGATTTAAACAATTTTAAATTTCATAAAATATGAGTGTCTTTACCGTCTAATACATGTTTTAGAAAGTTTCGAGAAAATAGCATTGTTCTAAAAAGAATTGAAAATATACAATTTCAATTCCTATTACAAATTTTTGTTAAGAGAAATAAAGATTTTTTTTATTAAAAAAATGTATTTTAACTCATCAGATTTTTTATTAACTTTTTAAAATTTATTAGTTCAAATATTATAAATTTTATGGCTATTAAAAACTTACATAGATATTAACTTTAAAATCTCAAAAAATAAATCGAGATATATATAAACTAATCATCTTAAAAAAAAAATAAATCCTTGATTGTAAAAGTGTCATTGGAGATTAAATTTACTCGATCTATACCTTAATAAAGAAAACACAAGCAAGAAATTTCCGCGATCAATAGATATTTATCAGATAGTCCAAGAATATTATTTTTATTTTTATTTTATGACTATGCCTTTTGTACTAGCTACTCTTCTATGCATATGGGGCCTATCCATATATAGTTAGTTTCTACCACTGGGATCACCTGCGACATGAAATAGTAATTTTAAACATTTTTCTTGTAAAAACAATATTATTGCATTACCATATATCTTTCATGGCTTGAAAGAATCAGTCATGTTCCTTGCATTTGGAAGCTACCTATAAATTGAAAGAAATATTAAGCTATGTTTATTTTCTGAAATTTATTTTTTTTAAAATTATTTTTTAAATCTTTTTATATTTGTTTGCCATTAGAAAAGTTAATCAATAAATCAAAGAAAAATTTAATTTGGTTTCCAGGAAAGTGTTTTCCTGAAAAATTTGAGCAGAAAACACTTTCCGGAAGTTGTGAAAAATTTAGAAATGTCATATTATTTGCTAATTATGTCAAATTTGGTCCTGAAACTTTTAATTGCTATATATATTTTGTTTTGAATATTTATTTTTCAATTTCATCTCTTAAAATTTAATTTTTATATTAACTTTGGTCCTTATTTTTATAATTGTTATTTGCTTTTCCCTTATTATTTTTTTAGTGAAATTTTTTATGTATCAAATTTGATCCTCATTCTTTTGATTGTTACTTATTTTATTTGAAATAATTTATGAAATGTTAATTATTATTATTTTAATTTCTTCATCTTTTATTTTTTTGTTTTTTTAGATTTGATCTCTATTATTTTGATTATTTTTTATTTTATTTGAGATAATTTATAAAATTATATTGTTTTTCAATTTCATTCTCATTCAATTTTTTAATTTGTAAGATTTGTTTCTTATTATTTTAATAAACTTGAGAAAAATAAAACATTAATAAGTTATTTTCCAGCTCATTTTCCATGACATAATCAAACACTGGAAAGTATTTTCCAACTTATTTTTTATTATACTACCAAACATCGAAAAATAATTCATTTTTCTGAAATTTACTTTTTCTGAATTCACTTTTTTAAAAAAATTACTTTCCCGCAAAGAAACAGGAGAAAATCTTATCTATATTTGTGTTTCTCATGATTAATTACAGGAAAACTACCACCAGTTTATCTCATGACTCGCTAATTTGGGGCTGTCCTGAGCCAAGTTAATGGAAAATGCTGTTTTTTTTTTATTTATAAAAATTATATCTCTTTTTTTAAGTTTAGATTTTGACTTGATTCGAGTCTATCCCTACCCACAACTCAAATTGTTACTGCAATAAAATCTTATAACTATGATTAAATTACATTCCTGACCCATGATTTCTTAGTGATGTTTTAATTTTAAGTTTAGCTAATGAAAGGTAAAACATCCCGAGGACTGTTTTTTATGAAAACTGGTTTTCTGAAACCTCATTACAAAATTTCTATTTACCAGCCCATATAATTCTCCATTCATTTAATTATATATGTGCATAATCTTTTTACTCTACACTTAATTTTTTTTATGTGCAAAAATATATTAAAAAAGTTCATATATATAATTTTTTTATATAAAAAAATCTAACCTACAGCAGATCAGGGTAAAATAGCTAACAATAACCAGAAGGAGCATTTTTGTTACAACGAAAAAGGAGAGAAAAACACTGTAACATGTGATAATTTTCTGTAGTGTATTTAATTAAATGTTTTTAATTCATATTGAAGGTAGTTTAATGACGCTCCTTTCCACTTTTATCATCCTGCAACCTATAAATAGGGCGTTTTCGAGGAAGTAGGCACCTCTTAATTAGATCGATATCCAGGAGGTAATGAAAATCATCTTCCGGAGCATAAAAAAAGAATTGTTCTTTTAAGGTCCCGGGCTTATCCAGTTGTGAAAAATATTGCAATATTATTTTTTTCAAAAGAAAAAAAATAAAAAAATTACTAATATTTAATGAAAATCATTTGTTTAGTATTTTTTACTCATTTTAGTTTGAAAGGAAATAATGAATCGGTTAGAAAATCAACAAGACTCCGTTTGATATTTAATTTACATCAAGTTTTCATTAAAAAATTAGTATTTATAATTTTTTTTATAAAACAAATATCTAACATGCAGAAGAGTGAAAATAGCTGGATATAATAGAAATTGAGCATTTCTGATACAACAAAAAAGGGTAGAAAAACACTGTAACATGTAATAATTTTCTTTAGTATAGTTAATGCTACATAATTCAACAAAATTAATTGTAACAGGACAAGGAAAGAAAAAGGACAGACAAAATTAATTTAATGCGAACGCTCTTCTATGTTCAGAAATAATTAATTGTCCACAACCTTGAAAAGCAAATGGAAAGGTCCACAACCTTGAAAAGCATTATTTCACCAGCTGCCAGATTTCTGGGTAATGGCAATAATTGTCCCCCAATTATCACATGATTTCCAGGTTGGTCCCCAGACAAAAACAATTCCCAATTGGATTTTGTTATCCATCAAACAATACCCAATTAGGGTTAACCGTGTAGTTTTCCAAATAGTTATAAAACTTGGCTTGATATGTTAATTTAGTGACTTGTTGACTTATAGCCCCACTTGAGCCATGTTTTACTTTGAAATACTATGTGTTTTAAACTTAAATGAAATAAAACTGTTGTTGTTTTAATAAACTTGTTAATTTATGTGCCAACCTGTGACCTGGGTTTTTGGCCAGGTTGACCCTCGAATGGGGTATAACTATGGTTTCAATACATTAGAGACTTAATATGAAATGTTTTTATTTATGAACTTAATTTAAGACTTAATGATAATTTAGGGGGAAATATGTCATTTGAGAAAAAAACCGAATTAATAATATCAAGAATTCAGCCACTCGGTCCAATTTTTATCCATCGACAATGATAAAAGACATATAATATAATTTAGCTCATCTCTTCTTCAAACATAAGCAATAGCATATCATCGTTAATTACAGCAGAAACGATCGCGAAAAAAAAATAATTCATTTTATCACAGCTATTAACATGGGAAAAAACAAATTATTTTTTTATTAAAACAATATTGTTTTATAAAGTTAATGAAACCAAGTTTAGAATAGATTCTACAAGAATCAACTTGGATTAATATTTTATCTTGGTTTAATTTAAGACTCAATCACAATTACGTAAGGATCATAAATTTATCGAATCAATAAGACTTAACATATATGCATTTTTTAGTCTGTGAGAAAAATGTCAACAAGACTCCATTTGGTATTCATTTTTCATCACTCTGATATTTATTACAGTGCATATGATCGCTTATTATCACCTGCTTCTTGGCATGTAGCCTATCATTCAAATTGAGCTAACAAGCATGCTATCTGGCCCAGCCAGGTTTGCATTGACTACCCTGCAGTTCAATCTGATCTCTCCTTCAGTTCCTGTCAGAGGGCTGAGATTTCCCATTCTTATCATGGACTCCACAAAGCTTTCAAAGAAAGCTGTTTGATTAGCACTGAAAGCGTTAACAAGTGCAATGACATCATCTGCCCCCGGAGTTGAAAACAGTTCTTGATCAGTCTGAAGCAGGCCTCGTTTACATTGCAGATTGGAGTAGTAGTCACTGTCAAAGGCATCAGGTGTTGAGACATCAAGATCTGTTATCACACTCCCATTTCCATTTTCGGGACATAATTTCTGAAGAGCTTCTAGAAAAAGTGGGTCAATTGTTGGGTCAGGAGCACCGGTGCCATTGAAATCATACAATCGGAAGACGAACGTAGAACATTGTGCCCTCCCAAATGTGTGAGCACCTGAGAAGATAAAAAGGAAATTACATCAAAGGAGAATCAATTATAACAGAGTTTTACAGTTTAGAGTCGAGCCTGACAAACAATACTTACCAGATAGAGCTACCAAATCACTATTATTATTAAGGCTGACATTAGTGAAGCTCTCTCTGAGTTGATCAAGGGTGAAAAAAGGGGCTGGAAGGAAAGCATTTGCTGCATCTCGGCTTGCTGTTGTACTATCTCTTCTTCCTAATGGAACTGTCCAATTTGGACCTCCTGCCTGCAACCATGCATAGTTAGGGGATTAGTACTTTTCAACTCTCAACGTATTTCTATCTTAACTCCTTTTTTGTCCAAACCTTCATAAAGTCATGTAAAAAATTAAGTAAATCTCAGCTTCTTTCTTTCATTCAATTATGATAAACTATGATATTTGTGTTCTACGTTCTTTGACTAGAATTAGACAGCAAGATATTTCTTTTATCTTTTGGGGGGTTGAGGGATCATCTTAAGATACCAAAACAACGGATTCTTCAGCTGCAATAGCGAGTATATCAGCACAGGAAACAGTAGCAGGACAGGCACTCTCCAACAAAGCCTTCATTCTATCAACAACTTCAAAACCTCTTGCAGAGTTGTTGTTCCCATTAGCTTCCTTTTCGCTCTCTATAGTATCAGTATTGTCCAACAAAAGCGAACCATCACAGCCCTGAAAATAAAATAAAAAACTTGAGAATCACAACTTAGATAGACGGTTTAATATAATTAAGCAAATATAAGATGTTTCAAAGTAATTACATTAACAAAGCAGTCATGGAAGTGGAGCCTGATGAGGCTGGCTCCAATCCGAGTATCGGATACCAATGTCTCCGTAATGACATTACTGATAATGCTGCTCACATTTGGACATGTCTCGTCATAAAATGTTGGAGTAAGCTGGCCATAAGCCAATGTTCCTCCAAGCAAAACTACAAAGAAAAAAGCTGCAACTATAGCCTTAGATAGATGCATTTTTCTCCAATTTCTCCTATGAAAATGTTTTTGTCAATGTTAAAACTTGCATGGGAACCCAACGATGTTATAGTTTATATAGTGATAAAGAGGTATGAAGCTAATACGCGGCTCTTTGAATTTTTTATTAAGTAACTTAAATTGTATTAAAATAATATTTTTTAATTTTTTTAATTTTTTTTTAAATTAGCACATAAAAACCATCTAAAAATATCAAAAAAAAATCAAAAATATATTTTAAATTTTTTTAAAATTTCAATTGAATTGTTGTCCATGATGACATGTTTGTCAAGTGATATTAGGTGGTGATCATAAAAAAAGGTTGGCGGCTACAATGTTAAATAGTAAATTTATTAAATTCAACTTTAATATGCCTGACTTTTATTTGTGGATGTTGGCCAGCTTAATTAGCTAAAGTTCAATAGAAGGATCTAAATTCTAGTCTCCTAATTAATATATATAATTTTATAGAGCTTCAACTAATTAATGATTCCCATTATATATTATGATTTAAACAATCTTAAATTTCGTAAAATATGGGTGTCTTTCCCATTTAATACATGATTTAGATAGTTTCAAGAAAATAACATTGTTTTAAAAAGATTTTGAAAAATTGTACAACCCTTAAAAAACCATAATTAACACATATGGTATTCAAAATGGGTTTATACGTTGCAAATATTACAAGTAAAAACTACGAGTTTTTTCTTTTAAAAAAAGAAAACCTTAGTTCTCATCGCCTATAGTTTTTTAAAAACTCGTCAATAAGGTTTTTTTCTTGGTTGTTCTGTTTCTCCAATTTTTATTTTCCTATTAGTGCAAGTTTATCAATTTATCTTTAAACTATGCTAATTTTTTAAAAAACAATAAAGGAATAAAAAATATGCCATTTGGATTCCTATTGCAAGTTTTTTTTTTTATAACTATATGGATGTTCAAGTTAGCTTGAGATTCTAGAATTAAAAATTAAATAAATCTTTAATAGGCTTGGAATTTATAACACGAACCATAAACTCTTCTATTACAAGTTTTTTTTTTTTTTGATTTACGTGGGGTGTCCGGGCCAGCTTACGCGCACCACGACTATTTTCCACGGCCCACTGGACATCCTGCAAGCCCAGGAGCAGGTAAGGCACTGCGGGGGTGACAGGCGTACACATAGAGGGTCGAACCCGAGAGGGGGAGCGGAACAAGTCCACAAGTGACCACAGCAGCTAGACCCTCAAGTGCTTCTATTACAAGTTTTTGTTCAGACAGGTAGAGTTTCCCCTTCATTAAAGCATGATATAACTCCTTGCTTGTAAAAGTGTTATTAGAGATTAAATTTCCTCGATCAATACCTTAATAAAGAAAACACAAGCAAGAAATTTCCTCGATCAATAGATATTTATCAAATAGCCCAAGAATATTTTTTTTATTTTATTTTATGACTAGGTCTTTTGTGCTACTACTCTTCTATGCATATGGGGCCTATACATATATAGTTAGTTTCTACCAATGGGACCACCTGCGACATGAAATAGTAATTTTAAACATTTTTCTTGTAAGAACACTGTGCATTACCATATATCTTTCATGGCTTGATTAATAGCAAACTCCTAGTTAATTTAAGCCGACATGCATGCACACCTTGCAAGCTTTTATTGTTCCTTTTCCTGAAGTCTTATCTAGATTTCTGTTTCTGAAAACTACCATGCACCAGTTTAACTCGATAACTCGCTAGTTAATTTGTTTATTCAGACCTGCAACTCGAGTCTTGATATTACTCAAATAGAATCTTATAGCTATGATTAAATAAGATTAAATTACAATCTTGATCGATGATGAAGATTTTCTTAGTGATGTTTTAACTTTAGGTTTAGCTAATGAAGGGTAAAACATATTAAAAGTGGAATTCTAGAAGTATAGTAGTTTATCTTAGATACATAGACACCTTGTTTGAAGGTTTATATTAAATTAATGTCTACAAAAAAGGAGAAAAAGATTGTCAACAGATCAAATTATGAAGGAAGAAATTTAAAGCAGTGCTGCCACTACGAGTTAATTTTCTTGCACTGGGAAGATTTCTTTACCCGTGAAAAAAAGTTGAAAGTTACAGGGATTCAAATTCATGCATGCACCTTCATAATTCAAAAGAAGGGATATATATGAACACGCCTTTACTTGGAATCTGGACTAAGATTTTTAAAAGTAATGTTCTTTTATAAAAATATGCCGTAGAAATTAGAAAGTTCTTCATATGGTAATTAAATACTTGAAAATCATGAGCAATTCATATTAATTTTTGCAGGGGCCGGGGCCCTGCCAGCCGCCCCCTGCCTCTGCCCTTGCATAGAAGAATACGAAAACTGAAAATCTGGATAAAAGTTATAACTATGTATTCATTTTTTTAAAAAAAATTTAATTGATATTGAATTGGGCTTATCCAGTTGTGAAAGTTGTTGCAGTGGTATTTTTTTTTCAAAAGAAAAAAATTTTAAAAAAAACATTTTTTTAGTATTTTTTACTCATTTTAGATTGAAAGTAAAAGATTGATTCGGTCCGTTGCGGTATTTGAAAGTTTAATTGTAGTTATTTTTTTAAAGTATTTTTTATTGAGTAAGATTTTTTTATTTTTTAAAAATTATTTTTGATTTTAGTATATCAAAATAATATAAAAATATTAAAAAAATATTAATTTAAAATAAAATAAATTCAACTTTTTTTAAAAAATACTTTTAAAATATAAAAATAAATATAATGAACAAGACTCCATTTGATATTCAATTTACATCAAGTTTTCATCACTCTAATATTTATTGCAGTGCATATGATCGCTCATTATCATGTCCTTCATCGCATGTAGCCTTTCATTCAAATTGAACTGACAAGCAAACTAGCTAGCCCAGCTGCCAAGTTTGCATTGACTCCACTGAAGTTCAATCTGATCTCTCCTTCAGTTCCTGTCAAAGGGCTGAGATTTCCCGTTCTTATCATGGACTACAAAAAGCTTTCAAAGAAAGATGTTTGATTAGCACTGAAAGCTTAACAAGTGCGCAATGACATCATCTGCCCCGGGAGTTGAAAACAGTTCTTGATCACTCTGAAGCTGGCCTCTCGTTCAACTGGCAGATTGGAGAAAGTAGTTACTGTCACAGGTATCAGGTGTTGTGGGATCAAGATCTGTTATCGAAGCAGGCCTCTCGTTCAACTTGCAGATTGGAGAAAGTAGTTACTGTCACAGGTATCAGATGTTGCGGGATGAAGATCTGTTATCGAAGCAGGCCTCTCGTTTTGCACTGAAAGCAAAAGGATTTTTTCTTTACCGCATATTATTGTAACATATCTATATCTATTCGAGTGGAAGCTTTTTTTATCATGCAACTTACTTGTGTTTAATTTTATTAATTTAATTAGAAAAAAAAATGTTGAGACTCGAATTCCAAACCATTTAATTATTAAAATTTTGATTTAATATTAAAGAGTTAATTTAACTTAAAAATTTAAGTTGTTAAATAAATTACTTTTTTAACAGTATTGAATGGGTGAGGCTGGGTCATCAGTATTGTTACTGAGGCCGACATTAGTGAACCTCTCTCTCAGGGCGTCAAAAGGGGCTGGAATGAAAGCATTTGCTGCAGCTCGGCTTGCTGTACGTTGTGCTATCTCTTTTTCCTGATGGAACTGTCCATTTTAGACCTCCTGACTGCAACTACGCATATTCAAGGGACTTGTAGTACTTTTCAACTCTTGAACGCATTTCAAGTTTTCTTTCTTTCAGTTATTATAAGCTATGAATTATTAAACAAGGGGTTTAATTTTTTATATATATTTTTTATTTTGGGGGGGGTTTGGGGGATCATGTTAACATGCCAGAAAAACAGATCTTTCAGATGCAATAGTGACTATATCAGCACAGGAAACAGCAGCAGGACAAGAAGCCTCCAACAAGGCCTTCATTCTATCAACAGCATCGAAACCTCTTGCAGAGTAGTTGTTTGCATTAGCTTCCTTTTCGCTCTGTATAGTATCAGTGTCGACCAACAAAACTGCTCCATCACAGCCCTGAAAATAAAAATCAACAAATCTTTAGAATCACAAGTTGCATAGATATATGGTTTAATTCTGCAAAAATCGAACAACTACTTCCATTAAAAAAAACATGCTGGAAATTTGTTTTAAATAAACAAATCATTATTGGTGAATGAAAAATTAATTACAAATAATCCTTGATTCTCTCATCTAAAATATTCTTGTTTTTTCTAGATTTAATTATTGATTTATTGTTTTTAATCAATTCTTGATAATAAGAATTAATTCTTTAATTTTTTATCTTTTAAAATTCATTATAAAAAGAGGGGGATGAATTAAGAGTTTTTAACTTGATTTTTTTAGATTTTACACACTCTTCTCCACTTTATTTTTTTATGTTTTAATTCAAGTATAATTATTTTTATTATTAATATAGATACTAGATTTCTTTAAAATTTTATATTAATTATAAATTTAAATATATATATTTAAATTAATGGAAGTGAAGCCTAGCTAGCGAAGGTGGCGGCAATCCGAGGATCGGACACCAATGTCATCTTAGTGACACCTTGTCTAATTATAAAATGTTGGACTTAGCTGGCCGACCATAAGCCAATGGTGGAGTACCTCGAAGAAAAAAATGCAAAGAAAAAGGCTGCAAGTGCTATAGCTTCTGAAAGATTCATATTTTTCTCCAATATTTTTCACCGTTGTAAGCATGGGAATTAGTCTTTGAAGCTATGATTTATGCAGTGACGGAGAGGCTTGGAAGCCAAGACACGGTTCCTTGAATTTTCTTGGTACGACCGTAGCCATAACGACATGTAAGTGAAGTGACATTGATTTCCTAGGTGGTGATAAAAAATAAAAATAAAAACAAAACTGTCGGTGGATATATTAATTTATTGTTGGTAAGCCAATAAATTTCCTTGGACTTTTCTTACATCTTATAGTATTTTCTTCTAAAAATTCAGAAAATATTCTTTGTATCTTCGTGGGGGTCTGATGTATTTAATTAAATTTAACTTTAATATATATGATTTTTGATTTGTGTAGTAATTAGCTAGTTTAATTAAAATACTTGATTAGCTGATCAAGATTCAACTGTGATTAACCACTATTATA
>Ga0325404_1005917_pt1 | contig 12863 bp, 9 predicted proteins | sample PopdelMetagenome_18_FD_205664 | JGI IMG/M metagenome (GOLD analysis project Ga0325404, IMG submission 205664) | Populus deltoides microbial communities from Bellville, Georgia, United States - Xylem-Control-R1 | ecosystem: Host-associated > Plants > Phyllosphere > Stem > Wood/Secondary xylem... | reverse complement strand
TTATTACCAGGCTAAATTTCATTTTTATCCCCGTATGCTCTCCAATTTCTTACCTCCGTTCCTCCAATTTAAAATCTTCTAATGTTACTTTCGTAATTTCAGTATTCGTAAAATCCTTTTTTTTTTTTAGCTGAAATCCCTCTCATTTTACCCTCGCAAATTCCTCTCTCTCTCTCTCTCTCTCTCTATATATATATATATATATATATATAAAATACTTAAAGATCTAAAAAGAAGCTCTATACATTTATATATGCACCCAGAGAAAGAGACATGAACACTGTATAAGTGTTTGAATTTATGCTCATTTAAGCAAAGAAACAAAGTTGGAAGATGGCATTGATGAAGCGGGGGGTCCAAGTTGGGGAGGACACGGCCCCATCCCTTCACTTCTCTTGGCATCTTTCACATGTCTGTCCATGGTCTCCTCTTGCAAACCAAATTTAGGCAGTAGTAAATTATAATATATTTTACTTGGCTAGGCTGACAAGGTAGTTCTTGTGTGTACGGCCTACTGATATATTGGGCGGTCTTCTTTCTTTGGCTCCGCGTGGTTGCCTATTGCTTGCTGACTGGATGATACACAACACCCTTCATTCTCCTGTCTTTTTTGCCCCTTCCTTTTCTTTTTGAATTTGTCATGTTATCTCCATGCATGATCGCTTACTGCTACTGCTGCTATTATGATTATGATTATTATCAAGTTCTTCGTGGATATTTCTGTAACTGTAAAACCCTGTTCAAATTAAGGTGTTATAGCTGGTTGAACCTCTAAGTACCTTGGACATATCAAAAGCAGTGCTGCAGTAACATCATGAATCTCTCACAAGACTGTAATATATAGAGTGATAACACCCCATAGATTTGCAGTGGTAACCCACTTCCAATTTCTTTCTTTTTTTAAAAAAAAAGAAAGAAAAACCCTGAAATGCTCGTGATAACAAATAAATATAAATTTTGGAAAACTCTTGTTATATTGTGCTGGCCAAGTTTGTTATAGAATATGTAATTGAAGGACCCCATATTTCCACTGTGAACAACAGTGGGATCTTTAGGAAAGGACTCGTGATATTTAAGAAAAGACACTTAATTGTCCTTGATCTGACCCACCATTGAATTCTTGTCCTTCCACTGTGCATAGAAAGCTCAATATATCATATAGTTGTATGGATAAAGGTAGAATCTGCCTGCTCTGCTAATGGGAAGTGAAACGAGGCTGGCGTCTAATGGTTTGCAGCAGAAAAGTACAAAACGATTTGTTGACTCTGGTTTTCACCTTGCAGTATTCACCGCTGCAATTTTTTTTTTATAGAAAAATTCTCATGTTTCACCTTTTGCCCTTGTCTCTACCTTTTTTCATAAGCACAGCTAGTTAATGTTTATTCACCCAATGCGATGATTCAGTCTACACTTTGCAGTCATCTTCTGTGACAGGCCATTACTTCATTCTGGAACAAGGGGGCGCCTTTATTCAAATGAGATATATTTGTAGTCTTGCTTGCAAATTACTCTTAATAGTTGTCTGGACTCCATACGTTGCAAAAATTAACAAATCAGTGAGGCACCATCAAATCTGCTCTGTTGAATATGAAATCTATTCCAACCAACAGGCGCATAAATATTTGTAACCGTGTGTAAATGTGTGAAGCATTTATGCATTAGCCTCCTTAATCGTGTTAAGGAGGCTGAAATATTTCTGCTGCCATTTATATTCAGGCATCAGACGTTTTTGAGGAACAGCAGAACCTTAGGATTTCTTTTCTTCTTTGATGAAATTGCCAATTAATTGCTGGCATGATTGGATTCAAACCCTTTGATGCATCTGATTTCATTCTGTTCTTTTTTAACAAGCATCAACTGGATCCTTTGCCAAATGACCATGCATCACTCCATTAGATTAAAAGTCCAATTCCTTTCCTTTCCAATAATATGTATTAGAGTTGATATGCAGCTGCATGATTTTCCAGCATTTTATGACAGTCTAAAGAAAGCAACCTGAGTTATGTTGAGGTTGTATCTATGTGCAACAAACATATGAACAAATAAAATGAAATTGAAGTTGCACATCCTTTTCACGACCTCCCTTGAGTTTTCTTCTTTTACAATTTTTTTGTCTGCACTGTAAACTTAATTGTGCGACTTCCAAATATTTCAGTTTTTTAATGAATGATATATATCATAACTCTTTTGCAATTCTAATCAACCAAGTATTTCAATGATGTACAGATCAAGGACATGGCACTGAAAATGTCTGGTGCTTACAAGCAATGCAAGCCCTGCACAAGTCCCAGCAGCTACAAGAAAGGACAGCGACCTTACCCTGACTTTGATGCAGCTTCAGAAGGGGTTCCATACCCCTATTTTGGAGGTGGAAGCTCAAGCTCAACCCCAGCCTGGGACTTTACTACTCCCAAACACAATCGAGGTACTAGAGCTGACTCTAGGTTTTCTACTTTGTATGGTGGAGACCGGACCCCTGGAGGAGCAGAGTCTTGTGATGTGGTGCTGGAGGATGAGGATGAGCCCAAGGAATGGATGGCACAGGTGGAGCCAGGTGTTCACATTACTTTCGTGTCTCTCCCTAATGGGGGAAATGATCTAAAGCGTATTCGCTTCAGGTGTGCATCAGCTATCCTTAACATACTGTCTTGAGCCTGTACTTCTAGTAGCATATATTAGTTCAAATCCAAACAGATAAATGAACTAAAAAAAGAATAGTTAGATTATTTCTGTTTGGGTAGTATAAGCACAAACTGACATTACTCAGGCATTTGGGTTTTGAAGCCGAGAGATGTTTAATAAGTGGCAAGCTCAGCGATGGTGGGGTGAGAACTATGACAGAATCACGGAGCTCTATAATGTCCAGAGATTTAATCGTCAAGCTCTTCACACTCCCCCGAGGTGTGAGGATGAGGTAAATCTCTTCTATCTTAATTTGCCGCATAAAAAATCCTCTAGAAATAGTGGATCGAGGAGTTGAGTTGCAAAACATTTCCATTTCGAGCTTCCTTGATCATATGAACATAATCATGTTTAAGCCTCAACCATTTTAAAGCACTATGAGGGATAAAATAAAATAAAATTAGCAATGATCTTCTAGCATGTGAACTAAGGGATTCTAGTGCCCTTGTTTGTAGCCAGTCTCATTTCTAGCTGATAAGACATTGGGATATAAGTGGCATCCCAAAACCTTACTATGAAAAGATGGTTTTTGGAGACATTTTTGTAACAATTACCTTTTTCATGCTTTCCCCTTCTCCTTTTGCTCTCTCTCTTTTTTTTTGAAAAATAAAAAATAAAAAAATATCTTCTTTTGATTTTTCACATCACTACTTCTATATATTGAAGTTCCCCGTCATATTATAGGGAAAAAAAAATCTCAGCATCTTCAAAAAATTACTGAACAATAATTGTTTCTTAATCAGCAAAGAGATTCCTCCTACTCAAGGCTGGAATCTGCAAGGGAAAGCCCTATGGCTCCATCTTTTACCCCAAGAAACTACTATAAACCTGCTGGAAGTAAAGGTTATTTCCCATCTGATACTATGGACCAAGGTGGCAGCCATCACTACCACGCTGGTTCAAGTAGCTATGGTATGGGGGGGCCAAGATTCGAGGCATCTTCTTTAGAGGCATCACGGACAACTACATCATCTAGAGATGAGCCTTCTATTTCAGTTAGCAATGCTAGTGACCTGGAGACAGAATGGGTTGAGCAAGATGAGCCAGGGGTTTACATCACAATCAGACAACTAGCTGATGGCACCAGGGAGCTCAGGCGTGTCAGATTCAGGTAATGGAAATCCTTATTTATTCACATTTCAAGTTGCATCTTTTTTGGTGGCAGAAACTATTGAAGGAAAACTTATTTTAAAGTTCTGATGTTTTCTTTGCTCCGTCCCTTCATTAGCACCTGATACATATACAACATGAAAAATAAGAATTTAAAAATGGTTTTGTTGCTTGTATTAGTAAGAAAATTGTTTTTCGGGTTTTCTCTTTAAGGTGGTGTTATGATATTGTATTCATCTGAATCTTGTTTGATGATATATAACATCTATATTCCATTGACATCTTGTCTTTGTTTTTGATGTTCACAGCCGCGAACAATTCGGAGAAGTGCATGCAAAGACATGGTGGGAACAGAATAGAGAAAGAATACAAGCTCAGTACCTATAAGGCATGATTTCCCATGACCTAAATTGCTGTCTAGTAAAGGATTGAGGGTGCAGCTGGATATCCTTTCCCCCCAAAAGCAAAAGAAAAGTCATTCAGTTTCGTTTTTCAAGGTCTTTACAGAAAATGGACTTGCCACCACCTTGGATGGTCACAGTCACACCACTGAACTGACGGTATTTCTTCATTCTCAGGGCCGAATTATGTCTTACCATCACTGGTGGTGGTGATGAATCCATTTTTCGTGATGGTATATTTCCCCTGGGATGTCCTAACGTGTCCAATTTTTGTCTCTATTGTTTGTCCTGGTCACAATTTTATTACAACTTCTATTTTTTTAGGGCCTCTGGTTTTTCCCTCCCGAAGACATGTATTAGTCTTCATGCTTTTCTGGGGTTGTTTGGCTCGTAATTTACTTATTATCAGAGCTTGTTCTCTGCAACACACTGTTTTTATAAAGAAAGGAATTGAATGAGATCATTTATTGTTATAAAGAGTGCATATTTGACAAGTTCATCCTTAACATGGATGTGATAATTTGTTGCTCTTAGAAGTGTAGCCGTTACGGTCCCACTTTTCAAAGATGGCGTTTTTGGAACAGATTTTTGTGCGTTTTGGAGTGAGCTAACGTATTAAAATATTATATATTTTTTATTTTTTAAAATTATTTGTTTTATTGGTATATTAAAATAATCTGAATATATATATATATATAAAATAAATTTTAATAAATAATTGTTTTAAAAAAACATTTTTAAAAGACGAACTAAACTTGTTAGTTTAAATCCAGGCTGTCAGGAGGCGAATAATTACAAGTTTACAATCAATTAGTAGCCTGAATGCAAATGAGAAGGGTGCTGGAGGTTCTGGGATGGAGCATATTATTTCAACAACAATAAGTTCTTGGCTTGGATTGGATTGTAAAGGGGTTAAATAAATTAGAGACTAACCCTTCAGGCCTTGTACTCTCTCGCTAGCTAGCTATATGCTTAAACCTCACCTCAACAAACTTGAAATCATTAGCTATGCTTTCCATAAAGAGAAGGATCTGGGTCTTCTTGCTCTCCTGCTAGGTAGACCTAGAAATCTTAACCAAGTGACTTGTTTTTTTACTCTTGCAATTTACCTCACCAAATTATTTGATCAACGGAATTCCTATCAGCTGTTTCATCAGCATCTGAAATCACAGCGAGCAACCCACAGGGTAACCATTCTGATCTCCAGGCTTCCTCTTGCCATTTGGCTTCATACCATTGTGGTGTCTGAATCTTTTCCCCAAATAAACTGAAGGTACCACAAACCTACTAGAAAGATCTCCAATTCTAACATCTTTGAAATCAGAGTTGACATTTATGTACAAGAGTGTCTTGACTAGAAGGTGTGGTAGTTTTTTTTAAAAGATACAATACCCTTTAAAAGCTAAAATAACATGCTTCTTTATTTTTTTTATATATATATATATATATATATATATATATATATATATAAAACATAAGCTCCCATCCAACCAAACACAAACTTCTAATAAGAGCAGACCTACCTGGTTGAGGAGGCTAAACTATAATCTAGATACGAACACGAATTTTTTATCGTGTTCCTTTCATTGCTATAAAGAAATCATGTTCCGAAATATCGTCCAGCTAGAAGACCCAGGTCTCTGATTGCTTGAATGCGGATACTTCCTCCTAACCTCAACCAAATCGGTCAAATACCAACCAACCCCGACGGCACCTAGCAAACTCCCTCGACTCATCCTGCCTGACGCTCCCACCAAACATTCCCTTTTCACAAAGTGCTGAACGCAAAAGGGGAGAGAGAGAACACCCACGACCACGAGAATTTGCTTGGCAAAAGATCGACTGAAGCATATCTCAAAGCAAATTTCATTACCAAATCAAACTCATTCCTCGTACAGGCGAAGACGCCATTTATTTATTATTAATAGTATCAATGTCAATACGTCATCAAAATAACAGCAAGCAAACGAAGGTAAGAACACAACATGAGCAGCACCACTCTTATGCACGTAGGTTTTGCTTGGAGACGCACACCACTATATATATATATCACTCATATAACTATGAACTTTCTTAATAGCATATTACGAAATAACAGTATAATCTCCCAAAAGAGCCTTTCCTTTTCATCCCACAACCTTCCTCGGATAGTTTCTGCCATGTGGGAATTGTTGGGTTGGCCTAAGAAACATCCCACCAGATTCTCCAGTCCACTGCACTCCAGCCTTCATAGTAGGTGGCTTGGGCTGCTGCCCCAGAGATTGCCGACGAGAGGCGATTGTCATGCTTGCAAACTTATCAGCTGTTTCTGATACTCCACGCGCAACTCTCCCTTTGCTCATAAATGCTGCCAACCAACATAGCTTCAAATTAATTTTTGAGATACATGTATTTGTTAACCGAACATTAGCCTGGTTTACAAAATCTAGAAAGACAATTGATACAAGGTCAATTCTATATTTACTCGATTATCAAATGGGATTCCCAATATTCTATATTTGGCCGGGTTCTAACTCATCCAATGATTAAAGTAAGAGAATTACTTGGGCTTTTCCTCCCTGGTGGTTGATATCTTGGTTTTGTAGAGCTCTTCAAGGACTTGTCGGGCTTACGTGAATCCTGCCAGTAAATGAAGCAAATCCAAATCAATACTACATAAGATATAATGCAATTCTGTCCAAGGATAAAAGACATTAAAATTATTCAACCATGAGTTTCGAATACTCAGAAGATATAATGCATGTGGTCCTCAGAAATTGAGACCCCATTGAGCTACAAACTCATTATCAGGAATCCCCACAGCTCAATTATCTAAGCAGATGGTTAAAAGCCCTTGCAATTCATGGACGAACAGAAACCTAATTGGTCAAGTCCAAAGGTCGTCTTAATAGTTCATGATCAATTTTGTCAAATTCAATTGAGACTTAACTATTATTATGAGAAAGAAAGAAAGATGATCCAAATATATATAACAAACAGGAAGTGCAAGGCTACCAGTACACAATATCAAAATCAGAGAAAATTTGAGCACCGATACATCCAAAAACAAAAAAGATAATAGACCATGCAGATGATAACAGAAAAGACATGCAGTACATAGGGTGCCTCAGACAGATGCATACCTGGTTAACCATATCCAACTTGCGTTGTACCCCTGCCAGAGGGATAAAAAAGAGAAAAACATCTTTACGTTAGCATATAGCTACAAATGCAGTCAAGACTTGGCAAACAATGAAAGGTTTGCTTTGAACTTCATGCAAATTAACATTGCAATGAAACCATGCACACAATGATCTAAACCATATTATCTTAATGTTTATCAAAGAGTACTTTAGTAGCATTTTTGTAGAAAAAAATATAACCTGTACTCAAAGAAGCATGTAACTTTGGAGAAGGAAAACTGTTAGTAAGCTTAGAATTAGACAAAGCCCCTGGTAAATTCCTCGCACATTGTTGCTCCAGTCCTCCCTTTGTTCCAGCTGCATTTAAGTGAATAATTATGTGCATGTAAGATTCTTGAAGTGAAGAACACTTGGAAATGCTTTTGGCAGTCATCTTCGTGAAACCAACAACAATGCAAGATAAAAGACAAACCAGATGCAGGTGTTCTTGTGATGGCTGCTCTGGGGCGTAGGGATGGTGGAACATAAAAACAACTCTGCCAAAACAAATTATAGCCCAACGAATTTGGTGATTGAAACAACAATTGCGCGCATGCGCATGCACATGCACACACATACATGGAAATCCTGTTTCAAACTATAAAGACGCAAAAGAGGCTACCTGAAAGAAAGGATGTTGTAGAGCATCTGCAGCTGAAGGCCTTGAGCAAGGATCCCAGGAGCAAAGCGACTAGATTCAAAAGAGAAAAAGGAAACAGTAAGAAAGGACAAGTAAAGAAGGGGCATTAAGAATAATTTTCTAATCCAACATTTTTTTTTTTTAATATAGTGCTTGCTTGCAAGGGGAAAAAAAGATTAGAAAAATCAGAGAAAGGAACCATAGTTTCTACATATATTACCGACCTTGATAAGGTTGATTGCATCTTCACTTGCTGATGGGATAAGTGTGGGAAGGTGAACACCAGCAAACTGCAGTCTCAAATTATACAATCAAAATTTCAGACTCTTAATCTTGCATCATATATGGTTAATTCATAAATTGACATGGATGGTTTCAAATATTAATACTATTCCAAGAATCATGTCCAAGCAATAGATGGTATATTCACCATGTTTGAATGATAGTAACAAATATTAGCACAATTCAAAATTGCACATTACAAAGGCCATCATTCTATCATTTAGAAAACAGTTTGTGCTTAATCAATAGATTTCTCGTCTCGTTGGCCCCACAGCCCCCAAGGCAAAAGTATCTACTGCTAAAAGAGAAAAATAAGAAAATTTGACCTGTGGAAATTGGTAGTTAATAGCCCTTGCAAGATTAAGCCCATCAGCCCAGGTGTCAGTTGTTGGACTGCCTATCACACCGCATATTTTGTAGATCTCATCTGCTTCACTGTCCATAAACAAGAAAAGTTTAAACACCAGAAACTGACTAGCCCATTATGAACTAAATCATTGTCAACTATTATTTAATTCAGAACCATACCTGGTACCAGGAAAAAGCGGTCGAAGGGTTAATAACTCAGCCATGATGGCACCCATTGCCCACATATCTGTGGAAGCATATATATTAGTTCTAGTAACATTATGTAAGAGTCGTTTGTAATCATTATTTAATGGTTAAACATAATCTCATGTTTGTCTGATACTAACCAACTTTAGAGCTGTACAGGTATGACTGAAGCAACACTTCAGGTGCTCTATACCTAGCATTTTGAGACAGAAGACAGTGAGAAACAGCAGTGGACATCTTCCATCCATTTCCAATTCCATGGAAGCAAAGATTTTAAGAAAAAAAAAATATTAAGGCAAAAGATGACATACCACCGCGTGGACACATACTCCGTATATGGAGGCTGTGAATTGACTTCTCGTGCAAGACCAAAATCAGCAATTTTAATTATGGATTTTGAGACCAACAGGTTCTCTGTCAAAAGGTCAAACAAACAATACTCAGAAATGGATTACAAAAATTGGAAGCATTAAGAGCAGACTACAAGAATAAACACAATCAGTTAAAGAAGCATGTGAAGCTGTAAAAACATCCAGTCACCAACTTGCCATGAAAACTCCTGAAGCAAAAGCAAAATCTTGACCAATAACAGTTACCTGGCTTAAGGTCACGATGAAAATACCCACGCTGGTGCATGTAAGCAAGACCTTGAAATACTTGAAAACACCAATTCCTCACTTCAGCTTCTGAAAATAGCTTTTCCCTGTCTTTAGTAAGTTGATAAAGGTTGCATTCCTGAAACAAAACAAAATGTTAAAAAGCATGCAAAAAGAGGATTTATATAAAAAAGCAAGAAATCCCAAAATGAAAAACAAACTTTAAAAAAAAAAAAAAATTACCATGTACTCAAAAACAAAATATAAAATGTCATTTTCCCGGATTACTTCTCTGAGCTTCACAATATTCGGATGATTCATTTTCCGCAATGACTGACACAAGGAGAGACCCATTAATTGATGAAAGACATATAGCAAAGCTACAAAAAGAAAAGGAATAAGTTTATCATACTACCTTCACTTCTCTCAAATTCACACACTCTTCCCATGAGTAATATTTCTTCTTCATCTTTTTAATTGCCACCTATTAGTTGTTAGCAAGAACACGAGATTCAGTTACATCAGGAAAATCCTTAACTTTTCAGGAGCAATACTAATACCAGCTAACAGATTAGCTGGAATGGAAAGTAACAATGCACTTACAACTTCACCAGATTGCTTATTAATTGCTCTCCACACACTCCCAAATGTTCCATCGCCAACTTCCTTGATTAACTTGTACCTACATGTGGTTCCCAAAAAGATTACTCGGGGATTGACAATCAGCACTGGTTAAAGTAGAAGTCACAGGAAAATAACATACCTTTCCATATTTCTTGTGGAACAAAAAAGAGCTCTTTCTTTATTCCCGAATAGTATGACACTTAGTAAGGCTATTTGACATTTATGGTAGATAATCTAATAGAAACTGTAAAATTTAAACAAGCTGCCTTGGTGGACCAGCTAATTTTATGTGGAGAAAACTGAGCACACAAAACAAGAATGTTTAGGATGAACGAGCTTCCTGGCCTTATTCATTGATAGAGCCACAGCTTCAAGGCAATATGAAGTCATGGACGGAAGAGCCATATGAAAACCACAAAGCATATTGACAAAACTCAGAACCAACCAGAATGATTGTTCTAGCCAACAGGACAATCCCACTAAGCTTAAGACAGTCACCCAAGGGTTCAAACGCAAAATAAGCTAACTCATCTATGTTATGTAGAAATCGTTCAGTGAACCGATAACTCCATAATCTAACAAGTACCCATCAGGCGCAATGAAGAGACGATAGCTAAGAACTGTACAGTCTGCACCAACTTGACGTGATGGTTTATCTAAATTGACTACTTAAGCAGCTTTCAACAGAATCGTCGCAGACTTTAGCCCTGCAAAAATACCACAGAGATTAGAGCAATGAAGCAGAGTAGATAAACTTAGCAAACAAGCAAACAAAAAGAAGATATACCCCGGAAGGCGTGCCAAGAACTCCAACTGGATGTTGTATCAGCAATGCACTACAAATGAAAGAATCTGTTAGACAAAACCTAGAATAAGGCATTGGTCAAAGGACATGGATGGGTTGCTTACTTGACCAAGTGGACCAAAGAACCAACACCTCTCTCAGAAAAATTTTGCATCACGCCTCTATATTGTTCATTAAAAAGAAAGCAACCACTAAGTGCAATTGACAAAGGAAACCAACAGAAAATCTCCAAGGATGAGAAACCGCCAATCGAGCACTTCTTGGAATGAAAAAACCCGATGCTGGAAGCAATTTGACCAGAAGCACGCTTTCTCCATGTCTTAAGGAAGGAAACTAAGCTGTCTAAATCTGAACCCAGCAGAACCTAAAAGAATAGAATACTACCTGTAAGTAAAGATAGTAAAACCATTCAATTTCATCAGTAACAGCAATTTACAACTCCAAGAAGAAAAATGAATCATGTACAACATGTTTTATGCACATAGATAACCACCACGGACAAATCAAATGGACTGACATCAACGTATATGCTGGATTTATCTTGAGACAAGAAGCATTTCACATTGATCATGCTCTAAGCTAAGAATTATTTCGTCTTATATTCCTTTCTTCTTTATTTAAAGTGAAAAAAAGAGAGTAAGATTCCTTCCTTTTCGTCTCAATCAATTCAAAACACAAATAACTAAAGCCCAGATAATAAAAGCTCAATGGATTCGCACTACAAAAAGTGCCAACAGCAAAACAATATGTATAAATTCAATAGATCACATGCATCATTCAACATTCCTAGAGTCAAAAATCATAATCAAGAAAGTTAAATAACATGCCAGTTTAACCTAGCCTAAATACTGATTTATCATAAAATAAAACCTAATTGATTAGCTAGAATCAAAATCCCCAAACATCGTAAAATCAAATCCCTAATACTTTAAAATTCATGAAAGAAATCACAAATCTCTAATCAGAAACCCTGATTCAAACCAACAATAGATCTGACTCGATCTGATCAGATCCAATCCAAATCGAACAGCAAAAGCACAAAAAGAAAAAAGAAATCGAGACAGAGAGAGAGAGAGAGAGGTGAAAACCTGAAAGCCAAGCGGCATAAGAACCGTCGCTGAGGACGGATGAGAAGGAATCCAGAGCTTCTATTTCTCTCTCTAAATATTAGTTAATTTCTCTGGAGTGAGAAACACCAAACTTTTGCACAAGAAAAACTACAGGCGCACCCTCGCTCGTTCGCTGCCACCAAATACCTAATAATATCCTCCTCTGTCCTCCTTTTATTTCTCCTGCTTACCAAGAAAATACCTATTTTTCTATCACAAGGTGGTGGTGGCCCCCATTTTTATTTTATCTCTCATTTCCAGTTGGCTCATTTTTTACGATTTTTCTTTTTTAAAAAAAAACAAAAATTAAGAGAAAAATAAATAATAAAAAAAGGTTTCTGTTCTTACGATTCTATCCTATAATCGTTACGTATGGTCTTATTCTAACGCATCCGGAAGTTTTAAATGGTGTGGGACGGACGACATCTTCAGTTTCATTGGTTTGTCCACGTGGGACGTTTATCACTCCACCACCTCACATTCTTGGTTTTACCGTGATTGTAAACGGAGACAAACCAAAAAAACATACTAATTCATTTTACCGATGATTTGATTTCTCCTTTATTTATATTTTAATATAAAGTGTTTTTGAGTGATTAAATTTAATTTTTATTTTATTGTAAAGAAGATTTTTGAGTTTGGGTGAAAACTAATGTCATTTAAGCTACAAAATTTCCTAAATAATAAAGATTTTAAAGTAATATTTAATCCTTCGCAACTAAGTAATTTGTGATTGGTTAGGAGAGGAGTTTTTTTTTAATAAAATAAAAGGCTTAATTAAAAGTAAAAAAATAAAATAACATTTGTCTTCTAACTTCTCACAAAGTTCGTGGTTTCTCATAGAGATAATGAACTTTTTGTGAAAAGTGCGTCAAGTTTTTTTAAAAATTAAAAAAAA
>Ga0325404_1005914_pt1 | contig 12864 bp, 13 predicted proteins | sample PopdelMetagenome_18_FD_205664 | JGI IMG/M metagenome (GOLD analysis project Ga0325404, IMG submission 205664) | Populus deltoides microbial communities from Bellville, Georgia, United States - Xylem-Control-R1 | ecosystem: Host-associated > Plants > Phyllosphere > Stem > Wood/Secondary xylem... | reverse complement strand
TCTCACTCATGTTGAGATTAAGCACTATGATGGGAGGAATTGGGAAAGCTCATACAATCAGACAGGCATTGCTTCATGCTCCCAAGGTACAGACTGAATTGTCACTCATTCTTCCACCACTCTCCTCGCCTTCCCTCCCAAAAGTAGTACAATATTCAAGGAAAAACCTTTGTGATATCGCTCTTTGGAACATTCTCAAAGTTGGAAAATAAAATTAGCAATGTTAGCTAATTGATTGGTTATACGTGTAGCTAATTGATTGGTTACTTTTGCTTTTGACTTTGTTCATGTTTTAATAAAGACTTTCTTCATCCTTAATGAGGTACAAGCCTGAGCACTTACAAATTTCAGATTTGAAGGAAGTGATATTAAATTTCTTCATGGGAATATATTTACTTTTTAATAATGATTTTATTCATTTTTAATATTAATTAAATATTTGATTAATAAATTTAAAGTAAATTAAAAGTTCTCAGAATAAAAATATTTTATAAAAAAATTATAAAATTATTATAATTATGAGATTTTTATTCATCAAAACTTTATTTTTAAATATTTATGATTAATATTCTATTAAAATTTGAACATTAATTAAAATCTTTGAGAATAATACATATTATATTTTTTTTATTTTATAAAAAAAATAATTGTTTCTATAAACTGATATATAATAAATATCTAATACTAATATACATGTTTTTTTTTTAATTTTTTGATCAATGCATTCATGAACATGTTCTACTTACTTCATAGAATGTACTTCCATTTTGAATCGATCAAATGCATTATTGAACTGAGTATGTTTAAGGTTAGGTTTTCAAAGAAATAACAATTTTAATGATTTTAGAAACCTCAACGTTGCTAATCAACAGAGCTTGATAGACTACATAAAGTTCTATCAAGTCCTAATGAAGTTGGAACGAACTGCACCCCCCTTTTTTCCCTCTTCTTTTAACCCAAAACATCCTGTTTTGCTCTGCCTTTTCCACCGGATTCTGCTTCATCATTGTCAGAGCCATCATAGGAAAGATACCATCGAGTACTGATTTTCTCAAATTCTTCACTTAGAAAATTGAAATTCACATTTGAGCTGAAAAATCGGTCAAATATTGGGAAGAACTCTAGTGCATCGTCCTCGTAAACGAAGCGAACGCCACACTTCTTCACATGGAACTGTCCACTCAAGTCTATGAACTTAACTTCAATGTACTGCATGTTCTTGGTAGTATCCTGCCAATCCATATCAAATAATGCACAACGAGGCAAATAGAAGAGCCATGTGTGATCAACCTGGTTTTCTACATAACCATTTTTGTTGAAATTTATTGCCTTAAGTTGTTGACGTGTTGCTTGAAGACCAGTTCAGCTCACGTGTTGTTTTTATTTCTGCTAGAATAAAGGATTGAACAAGTCCTTAGGTGAATTGTTAGTAGTGACGAAATGTAAGCCAAACGTGGCAGTAGTGTTGCTTAATTTTAGTTTTTTTGTTTATTTTCCTTCTATAAATCAGTGTAATTGATTGCTGTAAGATGTGTGCAATTATCCTTATCATTATCCAGTTTTCATGCAATAAACATCCCCTGTTTAAATTTAAATTTCTGGTGTTGATCTACAGTAACAAACAGTCACTGTAGAGATCAAAGTCTTTTATTTTTCTGCTTCTCGGTTCTTCACTTATTTTGCAAAAGTATTTTCAATTTTCAAGTACATAGGTGTGTGAGCAAAAGCCCTCTATTTTTTTCTGGTTATGGCTCCTGATCACACTAGCACACTGAAACTGAATATTGCAGAAGTTAGAAAATGAATGATCACGGTTTACATACACAGCACAAAAAGCAAATCCCACCCAATTCCTATCACGCCAAACTGGTGGCAGCTGTTTAGTTATTGAGTAGCCCAAACTCTGATAGTCGAACCACTTTGGAATTTCACTTCCATAAACAACAATGTCAGATCTAGTTGCTCCATTAACCAGCTCTCGAAATCTAAGAAAACCCTTAGGGAGTAAGTGAGAAGGGTAAGCAAAGGTGAGACAGTTACCGAAATCAACCAGGCATTTCAATGACATGAGAAACTGAATGTGGCTGGGGCCTTGATTCTCAACTAAAGAAAAGCTACGGAACGATTTAACTCCGGAGTTTGCAAGCTGCACTGGTCCAATGTCTCTGGTAACGTTTCCTATGAGGTACAAGCCTGAGCACTTACAAAGTTCAGATTTGAAGGAAGTGACTCGAGTGATTGAAGCCTCTTGCAATCATCCAAATATAGATATTTAAGATTGGAAAGATCATGGATACATGCAGGTATGCTAGTAAAGTTGTTGCCACTCATGTTTAATACACTTGGTGAAGTTAAGCAGCAGAAATCACTGGGAATTGATTCTTCCTGTAGGTTGCAGTTACTTAAATCCAACGCTATTAAAGAGCATAATCCTGAGAATGAATTCAATGACAAACTCAAGGAATTTGTCCTTTTTTTCCCGAAACGAGGTTAAAAACATCATCTGAGTCTTACGCAGCTGTCCTTTGCATCCACGGACAGATAGTGTCACGGGGTTAAATTTTTCACACCGAAATTCAACCCAATACGGCAGTCTAGTCCCAACTAGACCAAGCCTTGCCTCACCTTTACGCTCATGTTTCCTACGACTATGTGTTTCACTCGCCCAAAGAGGTTCTCACAATTGGCTTGTTGTAAACAAAGAACAAACACAAGCAAGCACACTGAGAATACAAGAATACCTCTCAAACCTTTATTTATCTCGTCAACAAAGGATTACACAATAATAATGTGTGTGCTATGCACAGAAATCACATGCTACACAACAAAGGCTTTGCAACCTATTTATAGACAGATGTGTGAGCTGCTAGGCTCACCCATGATCCTTATTTTTCAAGACATAGTGGGTCACTTTCTCCCCCATGATCTCCATGATCTTAGTGGCCTATTTTTCAGCAAGTGATGGGGCAGTTACTCTCCCATGATCCCATGATCTCAATAGCTTGGAGAGCACCCCGGTTATGCTCCCACGTTTTGCCCCCATGATGCTGCCACTTCACCCACGTTCTGGCTGTCAACTTGGCAGTCCCAACTACCAGTTTCTGTTGCGTCAGTTGCTGACTTAGAAGGTCCATGATCTAAGCCCTCATGTCCATGCCAAGTCGTAAGCTCAAAGACTCGCATAGATCATTGCACGCTGCCTGCCGAATTCATCTCTGCCTACGCAAGGCTGCCGCTGTCCATCGCTGTCGAATTCTAGGCAGTGTGCTTTCGTTGGCGCGTCCCCGTGCCTAGAGCTCTAACAAACCATCCCCACTAGAAGAGTCTGACGTCCTCGTTGGAATAGATGTGAGGCAGTCTTGCACTTGATCCTCAAATTGCCACAAATCTGTATCTTTCTCCCACAAAACCTCCTCATTTTTCTTCCATTTTACCAAAAATTCCGTTCGCCGATTCTTTCTATGTTGGCCGAGTCGACGATGATCCATGATCTTGACGATACCATCGTCAAATTGCTTGTGAATTGTAGGAGGAGCTCGTTGCGACTTACTTCTTTTCGGATCCTCGTGGTCTTCATAAAAAGGCCGCAAGTAACTTACATGAAAAGTAGGATGAAGCTTTAGCTGTTTGGGCAGCTTCAATTTATAGATGACAACCCCTACCTTTTCGATGATCTCAAAAGATCCATCGTACCTTGGCACCAACCCTCGGTGCTTCGTCGTCCCCACAATTTTCTTCCAAATTTGCGGAGTTAACTTGAGCAACACCTTGTCCCCCATGCTGAATTCCAGCAATCTTCGCTTTTGATTGACATATTTGAGCATCCTTTTCCTTGCCTTACACAAGCTATCTTTGGCTTGCTTAAACAGTTGCCGCTCCATCGCAAACCTGTACGCCGCTGGACTCTTCCCACCTGATATCTGCACTGCAATCTCGGCAGGAGTTTGGGGTTGTGCTCCCAAAACCAGCTCAAACGGACTTGCTTTCATTGCCGAGGATTTTTGAAGATTATAGCAAAACTGCGCACCATCCAGCAACTCTAACCAGTTTTGTTGCATCGCTGTCACGTAGTGTCTCAAATATTCCTCTAGCAGAGCATTTATCCTTTCTGTCTGCCCATCAATTTACGGTTGGTTGACAATCGAAAACTTCAGCCTTGTCCCTATCATGTTGAACAATGTTGTCCAGAATCTGCCCGTGAATCACACATCACGATCGTTTACAATGTTAGAAAGTACTCCAAAGTATTTCACCACGTTGCGGTAGAATAATTCAGTGGCCACTTCGGCTGTACACATCATAGGGGCAGCCACAAACATCGCGTACTTGGTGTATCTGTCTACAACAACCATGATCATGTTCATGCCATCCACCTTTGGAAAACCAACAATGAAGTCCATTGAAACCGCCACGCAAGGCTTTTCTGGAATCGGCAGTGGCTGTAACAAGCCTGCCTTTCGCTGCCGTAAAGTCTTGTCATGCTGGCACACTAGACAAGTCCTGACGTAAAGTTCTATGTCATCCTCCATCTTCGGCCAATAATAAGTCTGCGACAAGAGAGCAACCATCCTTTCCCTACCTGGATGTCCAGCCCACTGTGGATCACGAGTCTCTATCATTAAATATTTCCGCAGCTCTCCCTTCGGCATGAAGATTCGACCCCCCTTTGCATAGAGTCGGTCTTGTTCCAGCCAATACCTCCGTATTGTCCCTTCTCATACAAGCTCAACCATCTTCTTGTACGCTGCCGCTGCGTCTTCCTAGCAGCTTGACGAAGTTGACTCAGCATGTCCGACTCCACCTGAACAATAGCAAGAACAGTAGCAATTACCTCGCGTCTGCTGAGTGCATCCGCAACCTAATTGTGGTTCCGCAGTTTGTGCTCCCATACGAAATCATACAATCAAACAGGCATTGCTTCATGCTCCCAAGGTACAGACTGAATTGTCACTCTTTCTTCCACCACTCTCCTCTGTTTCCCTCCCTTGAGGACAAGTACAACATTTTGAAAAAACCTTTGTGATGTCGCTTTTTGGAAATTCTCAAAGTCGGAAAATAAAATTAGCAATGGCCAAGTGTTGTCCTCGGCCAAAACTTTGCCTCGTTTCCTTGTGTTATTTGAACAAAAAAACAAGTTACCCTAACTGCTAATTAAGAGAGAGACTTTATGCATTTCATGATTCCCGCACTGATCATCATTTCCCTTCAACATGAGGATCAAATGGAAAGCAAAAAACAGAGGTTGGAAACTAACGATTTGCATGTTTAAATGACCTCAAGAAACACAAAGTGGTCCTGGAGGTTTGGTTCACCTTTCACAACACATCAATTTTCATCCCAGTACGAGCTTGATCGCATTTGCCAGTGTCGTTTGTGACAGCAGCCATGGCTAGAGAAACCAATAAAGCATATACTAAACTGGACACAACAACAAATCATGTGCTGACTATTGTGCCCGCTATATCTCTGCATGTCAAAGAACCTTCAACTCGTTAATTTGATCAAAGTCTTTGGTAATGGGACTCATGGGAAGGACTGAACTATCATGCCATAAGATGACAAGTAATACTTGACAAAAAAATATTGAGAATATTCGTCATCTCGTTAATTCTTTGATTTTTCCTTTTGTTTTATGGTTACTCGACACTTCCTTTCGATTAATCTGTTTTGAGTGCAGCATTTTAATTAACCTTAATATGACAAGATCTTTAATCATATTGGCATCTGGAAACTTAAAAAAAACACTTCCTGCTTGACACCCTCGCCTCGATCTGTCTAATCCCACCCCAAAACATGTCTCTACACGTTTTTTTCAGCTCTCATGACTCTGCATGTATGCAGGTGCACACAAAATTTTTATATGCAGAGTATGCATCATTTTTCAACCTTTTCTATGTCCAATGGCACTGCGAATCCAGCCAAGACCACCACCATCTTCACGAATGGTGTGAATGACACAGCAAACTTTTTAGGGAAATATTGTCACTAACTAACATCTTTTACCAATGCTGACCATTACAAAATAACCTTTTTATTTTTATTTTTTCATGAGTAAGCTCAAGTACTGGGTTTATAAATACACAAAGTTACCGAATGAAAAAATGAAGATATGTCTTGGCCATACGAGTTCTAGGTTGCAAGTCCTAGACTTCATACAAAGGCTCCATACAAAAACTCTCTTTACACATTTTCTTTACACACATCTTACTCATTACACATCTACTAATTTAAACATTAAATGATCTTTTATTTTGATAAATAACTTGTTTTTTAAGTGAACACCCGTTGAACCAAGGTCAAAAACCAGTCAATAGTCAAGAAACATAGTCTTGTAAAACCCAATTCCTGTTTGATGATTTTATGACTTCATCAATCACTTATCAACAATTTTTAATTAAATTTAACAAAATTAATTAAATGGATTTTTGAGAAAATCTTTGTCAATATACAATCATCGATCTTTTGATAAAATTTTGAAGTCTACCTATGATCATCAGCAGCTACGACAAAGTGGAAGATTCTACTTAACCATTGACATATATAGAGATTTTTTACTGCTAGAAATCTGGGTTTATGTAGATATATTAAATGAAGCTATATTTACCACTCCATCAACCAAAATATATATATATATATATATATATATATATATATATATATATATATATGTGGGCGTGTGTCAAATTAATGAATGGACAGATATGTTTGGTGTTCGAGATATTGCAAGACCACATAAAAAACCTAAGTTTAAAAAACAAAGGCATCGATTAACCCCATGTACATGTATATTAAACTCTCGTCTAGTGCCATGTAGCAAGCAGAGTACTGTCTTGTTGGTGCTTCATTATCAAGAACAATAAAACAATCAAATATTATAGATTAATCCATAGATATCATATGCAAACATGCATAAATTACGTGCCCATGTATATAGGTTAGACAGAACACAAAACATTAATTCTAACCCCATGAGTGAGCATGTCTTGTCATCACTAGGCTATGATAATATAAAATTTAAGGTTCGATCTGCGCATCCTAGATGAATAATCAAGCAGCTAGTACTTACAGCTCCTATCTGGTAATGTCATTGGTCGAGCCAATTTTCTGTACCAGAGAAGCTCAAGGCAATAAATCTCTCAACTACCGATATAGTTGCCATAAATATTTAGGGAATCATCTCATGAGTTAATGCTTCAACCCATATTTGTTAAACTCAATTGACGGGTTAATTTAGAAAATTTATAATTCAAAACTTGACATGGATTATGTTTTAAATTAATAAAAAAGACGATAACTTGTGAAACTCAGTTCACATATCGAGTATTGGATCAACTTAACAATTACCTTTTATGGAAGAGCCTAGGCATATATGGCCATGGGTTGTAAGACTCTCCACCATATTTTTACAAGTGTTTTAGGCCCATTACTGGTCATTCGGCTAAGAAACACACATGAAATCCTATAGAATGTACCCAAAAAAGAGCCTCCAATACACATACACACACACACATTCTCTGACAGCTGAAAGCAGCATTTGTTGCCAGCACGAGGCTTGAGCAACAGTCCTACAGCCAGCAAAATTGACTTTTTTTTTCTTCAGGTAAATTCCTTTGCTTCTCTTCTTATCGATGTTAATGATAATCTTGTGTTATATCATATGTTGTTTCTCTGTCTGCTAAATTCAGTTACATCTATTGTGGTTTGGAATTTATAGATAGTAAAGATGTTAGTTTATCCTGGCAACTATATATGTTGGGGTTTAGATCAACAAAGTAATGATGAAAGTGTTTGTGGGTTCGATTCAATAAAGAAGATTTAGAAGGACCAAGTTGGTGATGTAGGAGGACTGTTACTGCTTTAGGCAATGGAAAGAAATGCATGATCTATTGAAGTGTGTTTCTAATAAGAAGAAAATTATTAGTGTTTGATTGATGCATGCATGATCAGATGGAGGGTTGGAGATCAGGTGTTAGTTCATAACAGGGGGACTTGTTGTAGCTTCGTTTTCAAAGCTGCTACTAGGGAGCTCCAGTGGGATTTTGAGCTGGGGTTTGATGGGGTATTTGAAGACGGGGATCTTTTTTCTAGCTGTTTTAGGTCAGTACAGTAGATTGGTGAATATTTCTTAGAGCGAGATTGGTTGAAGGGCGTGTCAATAGGTGCATGGGAGGGATGGAGCTGGCTCTTGGAAAAGCACCGGTAGTTATTGGAAAGTCTTTCATCTGAGGTCGGTGATGGGTGAAGCAACTTGTTGCGACAAGTGTTTGATGTGGTGAAGAAGAAAAGGGAATCCATATTTAGTTATATTGAGGGCGAAGGGTGGATGACATCATGGGATTTGACATTCAAAGGATTTCTTTCAGCCAATATGAAGCGTGTTGATAACAAGTATTGAAAAGTTCTAGGTGGATTTCGGCGTATCTAAGACCCAAGCATTTCTCACTTCTGAATATTTAAGGATGCTGAAAACAATGGCAATTAGACGTCATTTCTCTTTCCATCTTCCCATTTTCTTAGTTTTTCTCTTATTGTAATCGGTGTTCAATGAAGTTTTCTAAAAACTTGGTTTCCTTCTTGTTTCCATTAACCAATTTCCACCTGATCTGGCTTAAGCAGTTGTTTCTAATGAATTCTCAATGTTTAGCAGAAATTATGCTTGCTTGTTGGATATTATACATAAACACTCATACTTTGTCCCGCCATCATTATTTGTAAGCTTATAAACAATTTCATATAATTTGAATCAGCCTCCTTCCCCTTAGCTACTGAATCGTAATGTAATTTCAAGTGAAAGCAAATTCCATGTTCTCACAATATGGCTCATACCTGCATTTCTCAGGAGAGAGTATTTCAGCTGACACATTTTTCAGTCTGGGGACTCTATTTCTGAATACTTGCTATCCCATCGCTCACTGCTATGCATTGTTTGCATATTTGTTAATTGATTGCAGCCACCAGATTCATCCAGGAGAAGCCACCATTTCCAACCAGTGCTTTCGTGAATGGAATCAGATATGGTAATGCATTATGGAGGATGTCATTGCAGGAGAGTAAGGTGGCGAGTCCAAGCACCAAGTAGTGTTGTAGCTTTGAACTGCAACTGTTCTATTTGTTCCATGAGGGCTAGCATTCAGTTCATTGTCCCTTCTGAAAAGTTTGAGCTTCTAGGAGATTCCAAAGAATTTCTTACAACCTACACTTTTGGCACGCATACAGCGAAGCACACATTCTGTAAGTTCTGTGGCATAACTTCGTTTTACGTTCCACGAGCAAATCCAGATGGGTTTTCAATTACTTTAAGATGTGTTGACCCTGGGACTCTCACTCATGTTGAGATTAAGAACTTTGATGGGCAGAATTGGGAAAGGTCATACAATCAGGCATTTGCTTCATCCTCTCAAGGTGCTGGCTGCTGAAGTGTCGTTCTTTCTACCACCACTCCCCTCGCCTTCCCTCCCTAAAGTAGTACAATATTCAAGGAAAAACCTTTGTGATATCGCTCTTTGGAACATTCTCAAAGTTGGAAAATAAAATTAGCAATGTTAGCTAATTGATTGGTTATACGTGTAGCTAATTGATTGGTTACTTTTGCTTTTGACTTTGTTCATGTTTTAATAAAGACTTTCTTCATCCTTAATGAGGTACAAGCCTGAGCACTTACAAATTTCAGATTTGAAGGAAGTTCCCCGAGTGATTGAAGCCTCTTGCAATCATCCAAATATAGATATTCAAGATAGGAAAGTTAATGGATACTTGCAGGTAGGCTAGTAAAGTTGTTGCCACTCACGTTTAATACACTTAATGAAGTTAAGCAGCTGAAATCACGGGGAATTGATTCTTCCTGTAGATTGCAGTTACTTAAATCCAACGCTATAAAAGAGCATAATCCTGAGAATGAATTCAATGACATACTCAAGGAATTTGTCCTTTTTTCCCGAAACGAGGATAAAAACATCATCCGTGTCTTAAGCAGCTGTCCTTTACATCCACGAAGAGATAGCTTTTTAAGCTTTCTGACGAGAGAGAAGGAAGATGGTGGCTGTCTTCTAGTAGCAGTTCCACTTATATCAAGCTCCTCCAAACTTTCTGCATGACCCAATTCCTCCAGCCTATAAAGTTTTCAACATCCAGATAAGTCGAAAGTTTCAAGGGCTTTTAAACCATATGCACTCTTAGGAAGACTTGCAAGCTTTTTGCAGTCATTCAGGTTTAATAAAACGAGGCTTCGGAGAACTCCAACTGATTGGTCAATCTCATGCAATTTTGTGTAACCTTAAAGAATCAGCTTCTCAAGATTTCGGACCTCTCTAAAATCCGGTGTCTTACAAGATCGAGGGAGTAACTGAGATTGATGAGTTTCATCTTGTTAAAATTCAGTTAAGAAGCAGAAGGAAACACTGAAAACCAGTTTCCATGAACTTTTCCCTTTTTTTTGGTTTAACAAATGAAACACACGTAAGTGGTAACCATGCCTGCTCTCCCTTCCATAGTTGTTCAACTTGGCTATAACTCAAATCAAGATCGATATTTCCTCTGGATGAAAACTCAATGGCAACGTTTTGAAAGGATATTCATCCCATTTGAGAATCCGTAACTCATTAGAAAGATATTGGAGGCTATGGGAGAAGCGCGCATTACGAAATATGAGCAACAATCTTAGTTTTGTCATCTTCGAGAATGATAGAGCACTTAATTGTGCCCCTGCCGGTCTTGGTAAGTATAGGGATATGCCTTCAACATCCTCTGTTCCCTGACAAAGAGGCAAATTAGCACAAGGAAAATTGAAGAATCTAAAGAAAACCAAACACAGCTATCCAGTTTCAAGAAAGAGTTTTTTCACAGGGTCTCATACTGTATTTTTTTGTCAAGACATGATCAATATCCTTATAAGGCCATAGCCTCCTGCGTTTTCCTGGTTCCTCTGGAGATTCTTGCCGAACAAGCTTCCAGCCCATTTGTTGAAGCAAATCGTGCATCCATAGAGTGTTGTTATTTGAAACAGTTATGAGAGATTTATCGATGAGAACTCTTAATCCAATATCCGGGTAGAAACCACAGCTGTCCCCCATTTTTGCTATGTGATCTCTGTCGTTTCCCTTAAAAAAACATGCTATATCCAGGAATATTTTCTTTTCTGTTTCCTCGAGTCCATCAAAACTTATTTGAAGTGTATCCAGAATTTCTTTGTCAGGATTTTCTTTCATTCTATCTAATGCACTTTTCCATTCTTTTAAAGTCTTGTCAAACTAAAGGAACCCAATATTTCAAGAGCTAATGGATGGCCATTCGCATGATCTATAACCAAAGTTGACGGTGTCATATAGTCTTCTGGAGGATGGTTAGTTTTGATGGCTTTCAAACTAAAAAGATGGAGTGCTTCATCATTATTTGGAATTTCATGTAAAAAATATTTTGAAAAATAACCACAATCATATTCTCGAACACAACTTGTACCAAACATTTTAGTAATCCCTCAACCTTGTATATTTTATCCACCCCATGCCTGACAAGCACATTTATATCCCTAGTTGTTATAATGATTCTACTCCCTAAACCAAACCAATCATGCTTTCCAACTAATTGGTTCAAATGGTCCGCATCATCCATCAACAACTATCAAAACACGTTGACGTCGCAGCCTAGTATTCATCATCTCGGTTCCATGATACACATTCCATATTTTCACATTTTCTGCCTGAAGGATTTCGCAAAGAACTTGTTCTTGTAAAGTTAGCATGCCACCTTTTGATGGAACTTCCCTAACATTAGCTAGAAAGGTGCTACCCTCAAATCCGTGTGAAGTTTGATTGTAGTAAGCTCGTGCAAGAGTTGTCTTTCCTATTCCTCCCATCCCACAAATCCCTATGATGCGAACATCATCAGACCCTAGAATATTCCATATAAGAGCCCAGCTTAACCAAACGTGTATTCATTATAGTAGATGATAATACAGGGCTCAGTATACTCAGTATGCTTTGCACAATATCTTGTATAAAGTTTGATTCATGCCTATAAAGTGGAAGGATGAATAAGAAAGTTTCGAGTCGTAATAAACTATGAAGGGAAAAAAAATAAAATCAGTGTTCGTCTACATATTACAATTAAAAAAAATGGCATGACATCATGTGTCATACTTAGAAGAAGGGGAGGTCATGTTAATGCAGAAAATATAAGCGTGTATCTCTTAGTGCAAAGATTTATACAGACATGTACTATTTAAAGGATAGACAGAAGGGCTTAAACTTACAAAATTCTAGAAATTTTTGCAGTAACTGATATCTGCCAAAGTTTGAGTCTTTCCCAACTGAAATTGTAGTTCTGATATTTGTGATTGTTTGAAAATGATTTGGCTTTTAAGCAAACTCAGTGAATTTTGTTCCAGTTTCTTTTTTAGACAGATGGCTAAAGATACATGGATAAACTGAAAGAGAAAGTGTTGCATTCAACATCTTACGGCTTGTTCTTCAAAGTCAATGACTGCTGGGCTGTTGGCCATGTTGAAAATGTTATACTTTTGAAAAATTGTTTTTTAAAGTATTTTTTATTTTAAAATATATTAAAGTTATTTTTTTTATTTTTAAAATTTTAATTTTAATATCAGTATAATAAAAATAAATAATTTATAATAAAAAAATTTAAAATTTCATAAAAAACCGTTATAATCGCAAAAACAAACAATCATATAGATTATATTTTTTTAAGAGACTTTAAAAATAAATGCAACCAGAAAAAAATTAAGCATGTATATCTTTGCCTTAATTTTCCTTTTCTAAATATCGTTTAGTGACAAAATTTACCATGTAAAAAGCCCTCCAACTTTTATTCTTTCTTTGTGCCCATGCTTATTTCATTTTAAGTGATTTT
>Ga0325404_1005912_pt1 | contig 12867 bp, 10 predicted proteins | sample PopdelMetagenome_18_FD_205664 | JGI IMG/M metagenome (GOLD analysis project Ga0325404, IMG submission 205664) | Populus deltoides microbial communities from Bellville, Georgia, United States - Xylem-Control-R1 | ecosystem: Host-associated > Plants > Phyllosphere > Stem > Wood/Secondary xylem... | reverse complement strand
TCACATATGGCAAAGGCCTTCATGTCTATGACAATCCATTCACTATGCTGCAACTTCACCACTTCTCCATAGTTCCAGAACTGAAAATGCAGAATAGTAGAAATATTGCGAGATCAATATCTCTTACTACTATTGTTGTTGTTGTTGTTGTTGTTGTTTATAATTTATACAATTAACCTCCTTGTGGTTCGACCCTGGTTTTGTCGAGTTATTTATTACTTCGACACTCCTGCACTTGGGACAAGACATCAATTTTTTGGTCGTGTCACCACACATACCAACAATGACCCATTACACAGTCCAAAACAAATGCATTGAAAGAAGCATTAAATGGAGCATCATGAGGAGGCTTTAGTACATATGATACATGTGCAAGAGGGTCTCAATTCAACCTTATTTAGGCCATGAATTCTCAACAACAAGGCTGCCAATTTTTGTATCGGTTTTGGCCAGCCTTGTGTATTTTAGTTTCCATGTGTTTTATGGATTTCCTATTATGTGTGGGAGTAATGTTTATTTCTTTTATTTTTATTTATTTCCTTGTCAAGTAAGGAGCAAACACAATAAATGAAACAAAGGAATCTAAGTTGATTTGGAAAACATAAGTGGCGATAAGGTTTTCTAGTGTGCAAAGAGAATGTTTCAGCAACTTTGATTATGTTTCCTAGTATTGGAAGGACAATTAATGGTAGAAAAAGAAGGAAATTAAAGACAACAACTAATGTCCTTTCAAAACAAGGATAAATATAAGGTTGCCATTAAAATCCTTTTTTATCTAGGAAACTACATGGGTGACAACTTCTCCTTTAGTTCTTATGATTATTGGACAACATTATAGGCTATAAATAAGTTTTGTATCAAACATGCAATATTTTCTTTTCTTCTTTTATTCTCATGGCAACATAGGAATCAAACTTATAGACTTCATTTCTTTTACATCAACTATAACTCAAGGTTTGTTTGGGCTTAAATAATACTTTATTTTCAGTTAGGATTCACAACTTATTTTGATCAAGGTTTTGGGTCACTTTTGCAAGTGGGTCAATTCAGTCCACAAGGTTAAACTCTTGTAAGCCTAAGATTCGGACCCTTTTTTATCAATAATAATTCTGAAGTTTTATCAAATTAACGTGTAAGAGTGATTATAGCATCCTTTGGTTCTTGAAAGAACTAAATTTGACTTATCAAAGATTAGATGACTTCATGGTGTCATTTGATTCAATTCCAATAGTGTTGTTGCCTTAGGATAAGTTTTTATTATGTCACTTTTCTATCAGACCTTTTTCAGCTGTTCGGAAGCAGTTTAAATCTTGATTATGGGTTGTGTGACCATGTGATCATGAGGATCACATCAATAAGGAAGACTCCACGAAGCTATTTAAGAAATAAGTTAATTTAGTTCGTTAGAAAACAAAAAAAAATACAAGAATCTCTCTCACACAAGCTGAATAAATTAAACAGCCATAGTATTATCAAGTCTTAATATTTTATCCTTATAAATAGTATTTATACTCTTAAATATAAAAACCCTAATACTAATGGGTCAAACATGTAGCTAATTTAAATAAGGTTTAAAAATAATGAAAACAAATAAAACGATAGTCTAAAACTATTTTTATCCTTTGCTGCATATGATAGTGAAAAATACCCAAGATAAATAATTATTGAAGAATCCTTGCAAAACAAAAGGCCTAATGTCTTGTAAAACAAGAAATAATTTCTGACCAATTAATTTTTCTTGTTTGATAAGGAATCCTTGTAAAATAAGTAACTCAAAGGCTGCCATAAAAGTTTTCAATAGCATTAAGGACTCTTTGTAGTGAATGGAATCCATAACTCTTAAGGAAATAATATCTTTTTTGTTTTTGCACTTTGTTAGTAGATTTTAGGACTAACTTTCAACACATCATTCTTTCTCATTCAGATAAATTAGCGGGCCTACCATATATTGTTGGAAAGGTACCATTGCTTAGTTTCCTACCCAAGTGGAATAACATCCAAAATTCTCATGTAGCTTCAAATATGACCAAAAAATTAGACAAAGTTCAAAACTTGCAAATTTGAACCTTTTCTATTTAGACAAAACATCCAGAATTCCAACCTAAGCCTCTTGATTTTGTCCATTGAACTCTTCTTTGATCCACTTCATTTTAAGCCTTAGAATATATTCAATAGACACTCCTAGTGTGATGTGGATCAACCCACGAACACCAAAGACCCATTACTTGTTCGGAATAGGCCAATCATAAGGTCTAAAGCGAAGGCACTGAATAGTTTGGTTATTGATACGATCAAAGAAAAGGTTGAATAAGAAAATTTGAATTCTAGTGTAATTGTGCCTATTGTCCAGTTTTATAGCAACAATCATAATTTTCAATCCGATCGTTACATGAGGTTGCAAATTAACTTAAAGTTTTTCGACACATAGTTGTATATTGGGGTATAATTTCAGGTCAATTGGGGTTTAGGAAAACCTTGCGATATAGGTTAGAATAGACTATATAAATTTGGTTATTTACTTTCTTTTGACTTGTGGACTTTCTATTTGTCAAAGATCTTTTTCCTATAAGGATGTGACAACTTATTTTAGAAATTTTCTAATTATACTAGGATCTTTAATGGGGATGCAACATAATCTCCTAGTGTGGTAAGGATTCATTAATGTTCCAAAATCTTTTTGTTACAAGGATCCTTATTCATCTTAGCTACATAAGGAAAGAAGGGCTAGTGGTATTTAATGTTAGATTGGTTAGCTTATTTTGGGAAGTTTCTTAATCCTACAAGAAGGTTAAAGGAAGGCAAAAAGGGTTTCCATGATTTGAAAGTATTCTTTAAAGCTACAATTAATTATACTAGTCAAATAATGAAACTAAAGAGAAGGCAACTTCAACAATCAATTTCCTAGATTTTTGGATATCTTAAAATGGCAACAAATGAAAATTCATTCATTATATTATTTAAACTAAAAATATTATCTATCTACGGTTATTTTGTTTAATTAGGTGCATCCACTTTAGTTTATATGTCACATTTGTTATTTTTATTATTTTCATGTTTCAACTTAGTAAACATACTTTGGTTTTATTGTAAGTGGGTAAATATTAGCCCACAAGTTTTGGGTCCTTTAGGGTTACTAGTTAAACCATTATATAAGGTTTTTGTAAGTTGAAATTTTTAGCAGCAATGAATTTATGAAATAAACTTGTGTTTTGCGTGTTGTAATATGTTTTCTTTGCTAGGACAAATAATGAATTGACTTATCAAGATATAATTGACCTTGTGACGTCTTCCTTATACTTCTTATTCACGAATTAGTATTTTTTGGTAGGGGTTTCTTATTCCAATAGTGATGGCGCCTTGGAACAGGTTTCCATAGTATCACATTTCTGTCAAACCTAATTTACTTGGCTTTTTAGGAGTTGTATCATCTTCATTGTGGGTTGCTTGACCACGTGATCAAGAGGTCCGCATCATTTGGTATAAGAGCTACGCTCCGAAATCAGGTTATATCCCTTATTTCTTGCGTTTTTGTTTCTGTGTATTTCTTAATGTTAGTTTTGTCCTTGCCCTTGCATCTTTATTTTTTGTCAGAATCCTAAAGGTCAGTTTTGTTCATATTTGTTTTCTTGCTTGCGTGATTTCTTATTTGTTTTCATTGTTGTTTTTCTTAGAGTAAAAAAAAAAAAAGAATTACACACCAAAAATATTAGTTGGATTCAATCTAGTCTGATTACATCTGTTTCACATCAGCGTAACAAAAAACCTCATAATTGACTCAAATTGAATATTCTGTTTATTTGAGGTAGGAACACACCAATTATAAATTTTCAACACATTTGGGTATCAATTTCTCAGCGTTCAAGATTTGGATTAGAAAGGGGTTATTACGTATTTCTTTCTCGTCAGCATATCAAAAATTATAATAATTGCATTAAAATTGATATTTTGTTTATTTGCATTGAAAATGCTACAAGTGTCAATTATTAACTCAATTGGACGCTGTTTGATCTAGGGTCCAGATTATTTTTTTCTCTTGTTTCATGTTAAATCTACTTTCTTTACTGTTTTTGTTTCTATCCATGTTTTTGTTTTAGGTTAGTTTTCTCTAGTCCTCAGTTTCTAATTACTTTCTTTATTGTCAATAGCATTTGTTTTAGGGTCTATTATGAAGAAGAAAAAGAGGATTGGTCGAGTTTTTTTTTGTTTTCTATCCACTTTGAAAACTTAGAGTAAAATATAATACAAATGGAGTATTACAATCAAGATTACATGTACTCTGATGATGTATTATGGCAAAAAAAGATGAGATGTAAAAAGGAGAGGTGATATCAAAGGAAGAGGAAATCCATCGTGTAAGTTTGGGGTTTTAATGAAGGAATTTGATAAGTCAAATGAACTATTCTATGAATGGTAAGCTTCAAATAGAGAGAGAAGTAACAACATTGAAAGGATAAAAGATGAAAGATAAGGACTGCTACTTTCATATAAAATTCTTGGAGGCAAGTGTTGGCATGAAAAGAGCTCTGAAAGATTAAATAAAAGGCTTATGAAACATCCATTATACCTATTGGTGATTCTAGGATGAATCATTTTGAAGAGAGAGGGAATGATACGATGCAAGAAATGGTTGAACAAGGAAATTTGAATTTTAACATAATTTTATCTAATATCTAGTTTTACAGTAACAATCATAATTCTCAATCAGACCATTGGATTGGGATGCAAATTAACCCAGAGTTTCCCATTATATTGTTCTATGTTGGGGTAAGATTTCAGGTTAATTAGGGCTTAAGAAAGCCTTGCGATATAGGTCAAAACAAGCTGTATGATTTTTGTTATTTACTTCATTTTGACTTGTGGACTTTCTATTTGGTAAAGATCCTTTTTCCTACAAGGTTGTGACAGCTTGTTATAGGAATTTTCTAATTCTACAAGGATCTTTAATGGGCTAAAATATAATTTTCAAGTGTGGCAACGATTCATTAATGTTCCAAAATCCTTCTCTTAGAATGATTCCTTATTCATTATAGCTACACAAGGAAAGAAGGGCTGATGGTATTTCATATCAGATTGGTTTGCTTATTTTGGAGAGTTTCTTAATCCAACAAGAAAGGTTAAAGGAAGACAATAAGAGTTTCCATGTTTTTGAGAGAATTCTTTAAACCTACAATTAATTATACTAGACAAACAATGAAACTAAAGGGAAGGCAACATCAACAATCGATTTCCTAGCTTTTTGGATATCTAAAGATGGCAACAAATATCCTAGTATTTCTAAGATGAAAATTTCATTCATGACATTATTTAAACTAAGAAAATGATCTATCTTAGGTTATTTTGTTTAATTAGGTGCATACACTTTAATCATATGTCAGATTTGTTATTTTTATTATTTTCTTCATATTTGGGCTTAGTTAACATACTTTGGGTTTATTGTAATTGGGTAAATATTAGCCCACAAGTTTTCGGTCCATTAACGTTACTAGTTAAACAATTATATAAGGTTTTTGTAAACTGAAATTTTTAACAGTAATGAATTTATAAAATAAACTTGTGTTTTGCGTATTGTTACATGTTTTCTGATACAATCTGGGCAAAGAAAAAACAATCAGATTCGGATTTTGAAGTAAAATATGCAACTGTCCAATTGATGCAAACCTCGTGATCACATGGTCACGCAACCCACAATGAAGATTGAGATCTGATCCTGGAAAGTCAAAATAGGTCTGATAGAAGTGTGACACAATGAGAACCTGCTCCAAGGCATCAACACTATTGAAATGAGTAGAATGATGCCACGAAGCCAGTTAATCTTTGATAAGTCAGATTTAATTCGTTCAAGAACTGAAGAATGCAAGAATTACTCTCACATGTTAAAACTGAAAAATTCAGATGTAATATTCATCCATGGCTTAGTTTTTCGCATCCTTGAGCTAGAATCCACCTTCATTCCCTCTCCCTTGCTGAACACATGACATGATACAGTACAGCCTTGTGATACAACCCAACCAAGGTCAGATTTGGATTTTAGCTTAAAATTTTCTACCTTTCAGTTTTACATTATGGAGCATAGCTCCAAATCCAACCGTTGGATTAAGCTGAAACTTTACCCAAAGATTCCATAAGTATTGGTCTACATTGGGAGAAAGTTTTAGGGGAATCGATTTTCAGGAAGGACTTGCTAAATAGATTATAGCAGGTTATACGAATTTTGTTATTTACTTCCTTTTGACTTGTGGACTTTCTATTTGGTAAGGATCCTTTTCCTACAAGGATATGGAAGCTTGTTTTGGGAATTTCCTAGTTCCACAATGATCTTTAATGAGCTGTAATATAATCTCCAAGTGTGGCCAAGGATTCATTAATGTTTCAGAATCATTTTCTTATAAGGATTGCTTATTCATCCTAGCTATACAAGGAAAGAAAGGCTGGTGGTATTTAATGACAGATTAGTTATTTTTATTATTTTCTTTCATGTTTGGGCTTTATTAATATTTTGTTTTTCAGCTAGGATCCAAGGCTGGTTTGGATCAGGTTATAAGCTTTTCAATTTAGGGTTTTTGGGTCAGTTTTGAGTGGACCTCATATAAGTCCACATAAGGGGTCCATTAGGGTTAATTTTTCAAGAACTATTTAAACACATGTAACCAAAATTTCACCAGCCATTGATGAATATTACCTTCTGAATTCTTCAGTTTTAACGTGTGACAATGATTCTTGCATTCTTCAGTTCTTGAACGAAATGAATCTAACTGATTAAAGATCAACAGCCTTGTGGCGTCATTTTACTTCATTCCAATAGTGTTGGTGTCTTGAGGTAGGTTTTTATTATGTCACACTCCTATCACACCTATTTTGGCTTTCCAGGATCAAATCTCAATCTTGATTGTCGGTTGCATGCGTGACCACATGATCACGAGGTTCGCATCATGACACAATAGGAAAAATAAAAGAAGACAAAGACACAACAAGAATAGACTTTTATTTGGACTAGAACTGATCGAAAACAAACAAGTACCAAAGTGATGAAAATGACTCAAACAACAGCCAATCCCAAATATGATGATAATATATTGGTAGGAACAAAATCAATAGAAACAAAACAAGTTTTTAAGATAATGCAAAACAGACCCGTTACGGCAAGACAAAACCCGATTCTGGAACCTAAAGAAACTGCTAACCAAATGACCTCAAATACAATATATAGTATTCAGATACTAGGAAAACAAAAAATATCAGTTTATAGGTCGTTCTATTAAGTCTAGGTACCCAAACCCCTTGTATGATCAGTTTGCGGCAGAATTGAAACTTCAATTAAAACCTCAAGAAACCGATATCCAAATAAGCTCAAATTTAATATATGGTGCGATCTCACCCCTAATATATAGAATATAAAGTTTCAATTGATTCTAAGATGAGTTGCTTATGGTTCACTAAGAGTTGTGTTTCTGCGGTAGAATTGAGCCTCAAATTAAAACATCAAGCAAACGATATCAAAACAAACCCAAATTTTATATATGTTGCGATCTCACCCCCAATAGAAAAAATATGAAGTTGAAGTTATAATTGATTATAAAGTGCTTTGCTTATAATTCACTAAGAGTTGTATTTCTTCAGCAGAATTGAACCTTGAAATAAAACCTCAAGCAAATGATATCAGAATAAGCTCAAATGTAATATATGATGCGATCTTACCCCCAGTAGACATAATATAAAGTTTGAATTGATTCTAAGGTGGTTTGTTTATGATTCACTAAAAGTTATGTTTCTGCTGCAGAATTAAATCCTTCAAATTTCACCTAATCTCTCTCTCTCTCTCTCTCTCTCTCTCTCTCTATATGTCACTGATTGATTAGAGACAACAACAAGATGTGATGTGAACCTCGTGATTACGTGGTCACGCAACTCACAATTAAGATTGAGATCTGATCCCAGAAAGCCAAAAATAGGTCTGATAGGAGTGTGACACAATGAAAACCTGTCCCAAGGCACCAACACTATTGGATTGAGTAGAATGACGCCACGAAACCAGTTAATCTTCGATAAGTCAGATTCAGTTCGTTGAAAAACTGAACAATGTAAGAATCACTCTCACACTTTAAAATTGAAAAATTCAGAAGTAATTATCATCCAAACTTACCAAAATTTTGGCTTACATGAGTTTAAATAGTTTTTGAAAAATTAACCCTAATGGACCCCTTATGTGGACTTATATGAGGTCCACTCAAAACTAACCCAAAACCCTAATGGATCCTCTAACCTTGACATTTTTTTTTATCATTGTTTAATTCTCATATTGATCTTCCATCTCAAAGTTCTCATCAACTTCTTCTTCTTCTTCTTCTTCTACTTTATTATTATTATTATTATTATTATTATTATTATTATTATTATTAGTAGTAGTAGTAGTAGTATTAGTATTATTACTATTATTGTTGTTGTTATTGTGTTACTGTTATTTATAATTTATACAATTAACCTCCCTATGGTTCGACCCCGGTCTTGCCGAGTTATTTATTACTTCGACACTTCTACACTTGGGAAAAGACATCAATCTTTTTGTCGTGTAAAGTTTTTGGCGCCATTGCCAGGGAGGTAAATTCTTGTACAAATTATAGTATTTATTTTATTTTCTCTTTTCACTTTTCTTGTATCTAACTTTGTTTATTTTTTGTTTTGTTTCTTTTTCTTTTGTTTTCTTCTTCCTTTTATTCTCTTCCTACAATTGCATGAGAGTTTGGTCACGTACATTAAGTGATAGACTTTGTAGGGTATCCTCATCATTTTCAGAAAATATGGCCGAAGAAGATAACCAATTGCTTCATAATGAGAATAATGAGAATATTCATGTGAGATCACTTAGAGACCACCTTAATCCCACAAGAACAAGTGCACCCTCATGCATAGTTTTTCCTCCTGATACATCTCATTTTAATTTAAGCCAGCCATTATTCAACTTTTACCTTCTTTTCATGGCTTAGATTTAGAAAATCTATATTTGCATTTAAGGGAATTTGAGGAGGTCTGTAACACTTATAATGACTCAAATTGTACATGAACACCATTAGATTAAAACTTTTTCCTTTTTCACTAGAAGATAAAGCTAAAACATGGCTACAAAATTTGAGACCTGGATCCATTCGTGCTTGGGATGAAATGCAACAACAATTTTTAAAGAAGTTTTTTCTGTCCCACAGAACAAACTCTTTCAAAAGACAAATAATCACTTTCACTCAAAAACCAGGAGAAACATTTTACCAATGTTGGGATAGGTATCGAGACTTGCTTAATACTTGCCCTCATCATGGTTTTGAAACATGGAGATTGGTTTCACATTTTTCTGAAGGATTAACTCCTAGAGATAGGCAAATGGTTGAATTGATGTGCAATGAAACTTTTGAGGATAAAGACCCTAATGAAGCAATGGAGTACCTAGACTTGCTAGCTGAAAATACGCAAAATTGGGACACTACAAGAACTTATGAGGCACCAAGTAAAACCCAACCCCATACATCTAGTGGAGGTATGTACAACCTTAGGGAAGATCATGACCTCCAAGCCAAGTTTGCATCTTTAGCTAGAAAAGTCGAGGCATTAGAATTAAAAAAGAGTGGTCAACTAAAATATGTTCAAGACATTATGTGTCAAATCTGTGAAACCAATGAACATTCAACCAATGACTGTCCAACTTTGCTTTCTTTTAAGGAATGTCTCCATTAACAAGCCCATGCTTTAAACAGTTTCTAAAGACCCAATCATAACCCATACTCGCAAACATACAACCCTGGTTGGAGAAATCACCCAAATTTCAATTGGAAGAGTGATAACAATAATGCACAAACTTCACAGCCACCGTTTCAAGCACACCATAATTTCCAAAATTCTCATGGATATGCACTTCCTTATGCTCCATCTCCTAAAAGAAATCTTGAGGAAACATTACATGCATTTATGGAAAAGCAGGAGACAATCAACACTCAACTTGCTAAAAGTATGACAGATTTTAAAGATACTCTTGCAAAATTGACATCTGCTCTTAGTTTTCAAGAGAAAGGTAAGTTTCCATCTCAACCATAGCAAAATCCAAAGGGGCAATACAATGTGAATGCAAGTAGTTCTGGAAGCCAACACATGGATCAAGCCAAATCAGTCATCACTCTTCGCAGTGGTAAGGTTATTGAAAAACCCATTCTTTAACCTTGTGAGAAAGATGATGAGTCAATCTCTAAGGGTAAGGAAGGGGTTGAATCTGAACATTGTAAAGAAAAGACTGATTCTTCGCCAGCACTTCCATTTCCTCATGCCATGACGAAACAAAGGAAAGTCAATCACAACTCTGAAATCTTTGAAATTTTCAAACAGGTAAGGATCAATATACCTTTGTTGGATGCTATTAAACAGGTTCCTTCTTATGCTAAATTTTTGAAAGATCTGTGCATTGTGAAGAGAAAACTAAATATGAAAAAGAAAGCCTTTTTAGCCAAACAAGTAAATGCCATTCTTCAGAACAATAATGCTTTGAAATATAAAGACCCTGGTTGTCCTACAATTTCATGCTTTATTGGAGAACATAAAATTGAAAGAGCTTTACTTGATCTTGAAGCTAGTGTGAATTTACTTTCATATTCAGTTTTTTAGAGTCTCAATCTAGGTGAGTTAAAACCAACTTCTGTTACTCTTTTACTTGCCGATAGATCTGTAAAAGTGCCTAGAGGAATAGTTGAGGATGTGTTAGTACAAGTCGATAAATTCATTTATCCTGTGGATTTTATTGTCTTGGCCAAACACACAACCTGTTGAAGCATGTAATTCATTTCCTGTTATTTTAGCACGTCCGTGCCTTGCAACTTCTAATTCATTGATTAATTGTAGGAATGGATTGATGAAGCTGTCTTTTGAAAACATGACATCGGAGATGAATATTTTCAACATTTGCAAGCAACCTGGAGATGATAATGATTTACAAGAAGTAGTTTATGATCAACTTGAATCTACTTTGAGTAAAATTGAGTTGGATGAATCTGAAGATTTGCAAATGATTTATTCTCGGGAAGAAATCACGGATGAAAACGACACCGAAAATGTTGATACGGATATTTTATCAAGAGTGACAATAAATTCGACATCCGACATTACACCAATTGATGATTACTTTCCTAACGAATCCTTACTTTCTCTTAGTCCAATGCCTTGGTTTGCTAATCATATCAATTTTCTTGCATCAGGAGATTTGCTAGCTTACTGGAGTATCGAAGACAAAGGAAAGTTTTTGAATGAAGTGAAGAACTTTTTTTTGGATGACCCTTACTTATTCAAAAATTGTCCTGATTAACTATTTCGAAGATGCATTCCCGACAATAAGGTAAGTAGTGTCATTAAACTTTGTCATTCTGAGGCATGTGGGAGTAATTTATCGTCAAAAAAGACGACTGCAAAAATCTTACAATGTGGATTTTATTGGCCCACCATGTTCAAAAACACGTGTTCTGCAAAGCTTGTAAAAATTGTCAAAAGTCAGGATTTATTTCAAAACATAAGGAATCTTTAGATAATCTTCTATTGACTCTTGAGACGCATCCTAGTGAAAAATTACATCGTGCAATTCATGATTTATGGCCCCATTTTCATAAAGAACATGATCGACTTAGTCTTGGGAATCTGACAAAAAAAGATCATGTTTGCCATTTTTTAAGAAAATTAGATGGGAAGCCTATCCCCGACCCATAGAGGGCGTTTAAGCCGTTCTTGGATGAAAAACCAAGGGAAGATGTGAGCCATAATCACAACTACGATTTGAGTCTTAGTTTGTAAAAATTTATGTCTTTTGGTTTTATTAATAGCATAATAATTTTCTGTTTTGTTATCTCTTATATTTGTTTAAGTGTGTTTCAGGATTGTCAGTGTTCGCTGTTTCAGGTGATGTCTTCTATACTCTATCTTTCTACCTTATGACTGATGCAACCATATTATTCGATAGTTTCACCCACATTTAACTAGTGTTTTGCCTATGTTTTATATATAAAATGCCTTGATATTCTTTGTTTTATGTTTTGAAGGCACTTTTGGATGAAAGATGCAAAAAGGAGTAAATTTGAGATAATTGGCAGATTTGACCTTCAGTCGATGTTTTGTGCAGAGCGTGAGCTCTAGAGGTTGAAATAAAGTGATTCCAGTGGCATTAAAAAGCTAACATCCATACCTTTCTGGAAATCTAAGGCAAGAAAATAAAATAAGGAAGAGCATGGAAATCGCAGCCTTCAAAGTCAAATCTCGCAATCTGCCAGTGTTGACCTTCGGTCATTCCAACTTGAATATCTGGAGATAAAAAAGTCCAATTGATGCAAACTCAATTGTTTTGGATTATGTCTCAAAGGTCTATAAACACTCCAAATTTCAGCCAAAACCGATGTCATATGAGGGAGATATGATTTTTCAAAGATGACAATTGAATTCTGCCAGCAAACAGGTTTCGTGGAGAAACGAGTCCAAATTACGTTCCGAAGCATCTAAACCGATATCCAAGTTTTTATTTCAGCAATTTAGCTCCTCTAAGTCAAAGCTTGAAGATTTCATGCAAGGCTATTTCTCCTTTTTTAGGAAAATAGTTATTGAAGTACTTAAATGTAAACAGTCTACTTAATGGAGGACTATTTTGTAAAATAGAGACCTAGGGTTTCCTAGGATATAAAAAGAATGAGAGAAGAGAAGGGGGGCAGCCAGCCAAGAAGAGAAAAACACCCCCTTTTTTTTTTGGTAAGTTGACGTATGTATTAAAAGAAGAAGATACAAACATTATAAGGGGCATACCCCAGATTTACAATGATAACAGAAACATAAAACAACAGATGGCTACAGGCTAGCCACCGA
>Ga0325404_1005909_pt1 | contig 12870 bp, 12 predicted proteins | sample PopdelMetagenome_18_FD_205664 | JGI IMG/M metagenome (GOLD analysis project Ga0325404, IMG submission 205664) | Populus deltoides microbial communities from Bellville, Georgia, United States - Xylem-Control-R1 | ecosystem: Host-associated > Plants > Phyllosphere > Stem > Wood/Secondary xylem... | reverse complement strand
ACAAATACTTGGCACTTTCATAGCCCATACTGTATGGTATAACCGACACCTGAGCTATGAAAGGAACTTGATTTGTTGTTAACATAAGTTATAATCATGAATGCCTGGCAACATTTACAAGTATTAGAATTATTCGAATAAGATAACTAATGTAATCATGTTAACAATTTATAATCTGATTGGAACCTCCTTATGTGTGGTTTCCAATTGAATAATAAGAGTTAATACTATACTTGTTTGAAATACCATTAGTGGATCCTCTAACCTTGACATTTGTTGTTATCATTGTTTAATCCTTACGTTAATCTTCCATCTCAAAGTTCTCATCAACTTCTTCTTCTTCATCTTTATTATTATTATTATTATTATTATTATTATTATTATTATTATTATTATTATTACTATTGTTGTTGTTATCTATAATTTATACAATTAACCTCCCTGTGGTTCGGCCCTGGTCTTGCCGGGTTATTTATTACTTCGACACTCCTGCACTTGGGAGAAGACATCAATCTTTTGGTCGTGTCATTGTTCAACATAGATCTCTTCTTCTAGGAAGCCATTCAGAAAAGCTGACTTCACATCGAGTTGATAGATCTTCCATCTATATTGTGCAGCTAGTGAGATCATCAGTCTGATTGTCTCTAGCCGGGCTACTGGAGCAAATACTTCTCCATAGTCAATGCCTTTTCTCTGTTTGTAGCCTTTTGCCACTAATCTTGCTTTGTATCTTTGTACTTCTCCTTTTTCATTCTTCTTTGTCTTATAGACCCATTTGACACCCATTAGTCAGCTTCCGGGTATTATTCTTCTCAATGGCATGTATTTCTTCATCCATTGCTTCTATCCACTTCTCTTCTGTGACAGCTTCATTGAAGCTAAGTGGGTCATTATCTACAAAGAAATAAAATAGAGTTGTATCTTCCATAACTTGAGTGGCATCGTACAACTCTTCTAGATTTCTCATCCTTCTTGTTCCTTCTGATGAGGATGTTGATGGTGGTGTTGATGATGATTCTGGTGTGTTTCTCCTGTTGAATACAGGGGATCTGTGTACCGGACTTTGTGGCTCATTTGCTGGTAATATTGGACCTTCTGCAAGTATTATTGGTACTTCCACTTCGTCTTCAAGGATCAAATCAGTGCTGATCCATTTGACTGCTTCTTGATCATCATTCCATTGCCAAGTTTTATCTTCTTCAAAGATAACATCTCTACTCATAATTACCTTCTTTGTGATGGGATTATACAACTTGTATCCCATCCTTCTATCACCATATCCAACAAAGATGCATTTCTCGCTTTTATTATCGAGTTTCGTCCTTCTTGCATTTCAGATCTTTGCATATGCTACATAACCAAAGACTTGAAAATGAGTAACACTTGGTTTGTGACCACTCCATGCTTCTTCCAGAGTGACAACTTGCAAACTTCTGGTTGGGCAGCGATTCAGTAGATACACTGCACATGATACAGCTTCAGCCCAGTATTGTTTGGGTAACTTCTTTGCTTTGAGTAGACTTTTTGCCATGTCAAGAATCGTTTGATTCTTTCTCTTAGCTACACCATTCAGCTGTGGTGTCTAAGCTGGTGTTGTCTGATGTCTGATGCCTTGTTGTGTACAAAAGGCTTCAAGATCATTTGAAGTGTATTCTCCACCTTAATCAGATCTCATAGTTCTGATCTTATAGTCACTTTGCTTCTCAACAATTGTTTTAAAATCTTTAAAACAATTCAACACTTCTGACTTCCTCTTCAAAAAGTATATCCATGTCTTTCTGCTAGAATCGTTAATGAAAGTAAGGAAGTACCTATTTTGTCCAGTTGACATAGGCTTTATGGGACCACACACATCTGTGTGCACTAACTCTAGTGGCTTTTTTGCTTACCAGTTGACTTCTTTGGCAAAACTGGATCTGTGATGTTTGCTGAGGACACAACTCTCACAGACTTCATCTAGATGAACAATGTGGGGCATACCTTTGACCATCTTCTTGCTTACTAGCATCTTCAGACTTGTGAAATTCAGATGTCCAAGCCTTAGGTGCCAAAGCCACTCTTTATTGTTGGTGATGGCACTCAAACACTTTGCGGCATCATATTGGATGTTTAAAGGAAACATCCTATTCTTGGACATCCTCACATAGGTAATTAATCTCCCATTGTAGTCTTTGATTGTCAGATGACAGTTCTTCATATAAAGAGTATAACCTTTCTCCATAAGTTGACCTATACTCAGCATGATGTGCTTTATGGCTGAAACATAGTAAACATTTGCGATGTAGCTATGATCGCCATTCTTTTACTTGATTGTGATGTTGCCTTTACCTTTTACTGGAACTTTTGAGGTATCTCTAAAGGTTACTAGACCTTGTATGGTCTCATCTAGATCACCAAATAGATCCTGTTGGCCACGCATGTGATTGCTGGCTCTAGAATCTAGGTACCAAATATTCTCTTGATTCTCGCCAAGTCCTTGTTGGACAAATAATACAGTTGATCCTCTAATGATGACATCCTTCTCTGCATAGTTGGCTTGTTCACGTACCTCTAATGGAGCTTTTCTTCGACATTCAGTGCTATAGTGCCCAAATTGATTGCAACTATAACACTGGATATTCCTCTTGTCATGGTTATTGTAACCGCCTCCTCTTCCTCTAGGAGTAAATGCTTGTTGTCCCCGGCCTCCTCTGGTGGTGTTTCTACCTCCTCTTCCTCTGAATCCTGTATTTCAAGATCCTCTTCCTTGAAATTGCTGAAATCCTCCTCGTCTTTGTTGACTTCTTCCTTGAGTGGTATATCCACTTGTTGAAGTCTCCCCTTACTCATATCTGTCTTTGAGAGACAACTTAGATTTTAAAGCATGCTCAATTACCTTATCTCCATTTCTTTTCACAATCTTTTGCTCATGAGCTTGCAAAGAACTCATAAGCTCATCCACCATCAACTTGTCCACTTCTTTGGACTCTTCAATAGCGAAAACAACAAAATCAAATTTTGGATCTAGGGATCTCAAAATTTTCTCTGTAATCCGAGCATCTGTAAAGGCTTCTTCATTTCTTCTCATCTGATTGACTATCACCATAATTCTTGTGTGATACTCAGAAATAGATTCCGAGGACTTCATTTTCAATAATTCAAATTCAACTCGCAAAGATTGGAGACGAATCTTCTTGATTCTGTCAGCACCTTTGTATTTTTGTTGGATAGCCTCCCGTATCTCTTTTGATGTTTCTGTGGAAGAAATAATCTCAAATATGGCTTCATCAAGACCTTGATAGATGATGGTCTTTGCTTTGTTGTCTTTCTTTCTATTGGCTTTGAGGACTTGCTTCTCGGCTTCTTATAGAGCATCTTCTACTTCTTTGGACTCTGGTTCGTCATAACCATATTGCACAATCTCTATACACTCTTGTAAACCATGAAATGCCTTCAATCTAATACACCAACTATCATAATTGTCTTTGGTTAGCTTCGGGATGAGTGTTTGTGCATTTTTTATAGTCATTTTGCTCTTTGAATGACTATATCACCTTTTAGGAGTTGAATTTGGCAAAACAGACACTGTAGATGGATCTAGAATGCTCAAAACAATAGAGAACCGGTCTGACTTGGTTGAAAATGGGTCAGAAATGGGCTGAACCGGTCAGGAAACCGATTCTGAACGTCGGGCGGTTCGCTAGTGTTGAACCGGGAATATTCTGGGGAATATTCTCTTGGCTCGGCTAGCGGCTTGGCTTGGAGGCGGCTCAAATATGTGCGCATGTGGATCAATCGTCTTCTTCCTTGGGGCGCGTCGGCTGCGCGTAGACTACAGTGACAGAATTTCAGGCGGCACGTGTGGGCTACCTCCTGCTCCGATGAAGCTGATTTTTGCACCAATGACTTCGTATGGATGACCCTTACACTATGGAATGATCAAAAAGTGTTTTTGACCACTTTGAAAAAACAGATGTATCCTAACAACGCCTCTATTTTCTGACGAACGAGGCTCTGATACCAATTGTTGGTGGGAGAAACCACTGGTGGTGGCTTTGAAACACTCAGAGGGGATAAAACACATTGTTTTATTTCAAAACAACAAGCTTATAAAAAACAAACAAAAACTCTTAATACACGCCCTCTCTCTTTCTCTCCAGTGTTTCTCTCTTGTCTTTTCCACACACAATAACATAAACTTAGCTGCCTATTTATACACAAATTGAAAGTAAGAAAAAAAAATCAAACTTCAAGTGTGAAGGCGGCTGGCAATTGGTGGCTGACGGTGAATGCAGAAGTTGCTGGCGGTGAATGCAGGTGGTGGTTGCCGTCTTTAACTTTCTTGGATTGAGTTTAATGCAACAGAAACCCTAATAGACCTTCACTAGTTAAATTTACATTTTGGCCCAAACAGAGCACACTCATTATAAGCAATGGTGAGAACCCGGGAGCCTGATGATGACTAAGTTGAGGCAAAAAAGAGTTCAACAAGTACTTTAATGTCTCTCTATTGGCCAGAGGTGGATATATAGAGAAGAAACGTATAATTGATCATAGTTGCCTAACTATAAGAACTTCTAGAGTTTTCAATTCCATCGTGCGCGTCTTCATCTTGTACTCTTCATTCTTCAACTCCATGATATAATTCATCCGCGAACACAGTATGCATAAATGGCTTTATCGATTGTTGCTAATTATGTAGTTTTAATTTTTCTTTTATGTTTGATATAGTCCTTGATCGATGGATCTCCTTTCATAATTAGCAAAATATTATATCAAAAAAGATTTCAGCTAGAAGAATATATTCTTAGGTTACTGCAGTGATCAAGTTAAACGAAATCACTTAAATTGAAATAAAACTTTAGTACATTTTTCAGTTCTCAATCTTGATGCATGCCTTCATCTTGTTGAAACCTCTAGGTATATAAGATTTGATATATGAAACCCATCTCTATTTTTTTGGCTTGAAAATAAAAGTCACAGTGTTCAATCATATATAGTTTGGTAGGATGATTTTGGCTATTTTTCTTAAAATCTCTGCATTGCATAGGCATGCATTAATCATTGATATCTGTCCCTTATATGAGGTTAGGGGAAAAAAATACAAAAACCATCTATCGATCCAAACAGTTGAAATCGTTCACCCCTTTCTTAGTTTGAATTAGAGTTTGAATCCAAGAAGAGATTATGGAAAATAAACGTTTTGTTTTGTTATATGTGGATGATCTTTTAGACTCATAAAAAAAAAGTATTGTTTTCTAGACTCCTCAATAATGAACGATCATGAGACTACGTACCGCAATAAAATTGAAAGCAACATCGTTTCCAGAATTTAAAAGGTACAGTTTAAGTTGAGACTATCAATGAATTAATTTTGTCCATATCTTGAATTTTATATGAGTTAATGAAAAATTAGATTTTAAAACATAATTTTTTTTAAAAAAATATCGTATTATTTTCGATGTTACCTAGTTGTCGCATGATTCTCCCACACCCTCCTCGCAACATTGTCATGCGCACTATCCCACTCGAATTTATTTTGTATATAAATAATTTATTTAAAATAAAAATAATAATTTATTAAAAATAAATAAAATTAGAAGTTAACACCAACCTCAAATCTTTGAAACCATACATCGATATAAGGTCTCCAATCAAGATGTTTGGAAACTTGACTCCATTGAAATAATGGAATCTCCATCAACGATTTAAACACCAATGGTATTACTCGGGCAGCCTCAATGTTTGTGAACCTGGAAATAAATAAAATTAATGAAATATTGCTCACAAATTATGTTATAAGTAAAAAATAAAAAAACCATAACAAACTTACATTGAAAGGTTGTCCTTCCAATGTACCACGTATTTGCAGGTGAATTGACCCCGCTATAAAGGCACACCGCCTCTGTGCTGTGGAACCATGCTAGAAGAAGCAGCATCGCCATTCGGCACAGGTGCCTCTTCTTAATTGGCACCTAAGGACAAGTTATTATCACTGCTAGAAAAATTTGTTGTGACCATATGCTCACGACGTGCTGTTGATTTCATTCTATGCATCTATACAAATTGAACAAATAATTACGTAATCAAATTCAATTATTTAAAAAAAACGGTAGCACCTCCCTTATACTGGAGACTACCCAAATTTTTCAAACCTGCAAATATTGATAATATATATGCCACAAACCAGTTGATTTTATTTTATTTATATTGGAAATTTCATATTTTTCGATTTCATCTCATTTTCAAAATGATAATAAAATGTTTCTAACCGTAAAATAAAAACAAATTTTATATATAACCTAACATCTATACAAATTTAACAATAAAATAAAATAAAAATTAATTTAATTCTATATATTTAACTATCTATTTAAATTCATCAATAACAATTTAAATTCATCAAAACAATCAAACACTCTATTACGCAATAATAGAGTAAAATTGAGAAAAAATAATTAAATTTAATCCTAATATTCAATTAACATTTACAAGGCAAATTCAACAATAACAATTAAAATTCAACAAAATATTCAATTATTATGGCAATACAAACAATAAAATAGACAACAAAGTTTTTTTAAAAAAAACTATAGACTTTAGGAATGAAAAATGCTTACCTTAATAGTGTGTTTATTTTTAGACTTTATCCACGTAAAATACAAAAAAAAACAAAAATATATTGTTAATAAAACAAAGAAAAGATGAAAAAAAGAAAATCATTAAGTATATTGAATCACAATACATACCTTTTAATTTGTTGAAAATGAAGATAGAATTATAGCTAGAGATTACAAGAAAAAAACAAGAGATGTTTTGAAAGAAGGAGAGGAAGAAAATGGATAAAACAAAGGAGAGCAAAAAAATGAACTGAAGCGGCTCTCGGTGGGAGTTATACAACAATTTTTCCAACGGACTCACCGACGGTCTATTAAATAATATTATTTTTAATTATGCCGTCGGTGATTCCATTAATGAATTCACTTTAAAATTTTGAATTTTGCATTAAAATTTTTAAATAACTCTCCAGAAATTTCACAGTTCGTCAGTAAGTCCGTCGGTAATGTGAAATAAGTACTCACGGTCAAAGATGTATTAATTACCCATGCTTTGGAATTCACAATCCGTCGGTGATTCATAGGACTTCACCGATATAGGAGGTGAACAATTCCCATCCTCTGGAAAATACCAACGGAATCATTCCATCTGCAGGGATGTCGGTGATTGTGACATATTCAATAAACATTTTACAACTCTTTGTGAAATATCGATAGACTCATTCTGTTTGTAGAGACGTCGGTGATTGTGGCATATGCAGTAAATATTTTACAACTCTTGTGAAATACCGACGAATGCATTTCGTGTGTAGATCCATCGGTGACATGCATCACTGATTGTGTTTGTATTGCCTATTTATTCATCCTGCAAACACTTAAATTGCAAATTACCCACACAACACAATAACAATAGTGAACAATTATAAAAATAAATATTTCATGGTACAAAATTTCATCCATAATATTACATTATAAAAAATTCTTCACACTTTAGTGTTCTGATATTTAGTCAGAATTTTCTTCTTCTTCTTTGTCAATTGAATCGTCATCAGCTCCATTGCAATCTTCAATGTGGATATCATCATTATCACCATCTTCATCGACATGTTCTTGTCCGCTGGAGCACAGAACAACATTCAACTCCTATGCGTCAACATCAACAAGATAATCATCGCAAACGCGAAAATTTGAATTTTCTTCTAAGTCAATCGAAAGAGCAACTCAATATGATTCAACCAACTCACTAACTTGAAAGACTTTATCTTGTACACTTGTGTTTTCGTTCTCATCTTGAACAACCTCAACACAACTTCTGGGTTTTGTTTTTAAAACAGATAATCAATCAACTCTTGATCGATCCTTTCTAAAGGAAGGGGTGTATGTGTAATAAATTTGTTGGTATTGCTTTGTGAAAACAAAAACATTGTTTATCTTGCGGAGTCTAGCTTTTGAGTTGATTTCCACCAGACCATAGTGAGGACCTACTCTGATTCCTCTGTCAGTGGTGTCATACTAATAGCATTTGAATAAAAACACTCTATTCTGATCGCTATGATATTGCAATTCGACCACTACCAGAAATTCGCTTAATACCAATGAAATTGTCGACAGAATTATTTCGTCGGTAATTTGAGGTCGCCATTATCGACAGCATTTAATCCATCATCGGTCAATACCGACGGCCAAACTCTATCGGTATTTACCGATGAAATTACTGACGGAATGTTAAGAATTAAAAAAAAAGGGCAGTTCGCTAACGTGGAGGTTATTGCAGGTATTTTTTACTGATGGAATCACTGAGGGATTCAAAACGTCAGCTCCATACGGTGAGGAGACCGATTCACCGATGAAAATGCCGATGGAATCACCGAGGGATTCAAAACGGCAGCTCCGTACGGTGACATGCCCTGTTTACCGTCAGAATAGCCGACGGAATCACAGACGGAATATTCCATCGGTGAAGCCGTCGACAAAAGTTAATATATCCCTCTTACTCGACCCTATCCTCCCCTATTTCTCTTTCTTCTTTCTCATCTCAACTCTCCCCAACTGCAAACAACCAGCGGCCCCCCCGCAAAAAAAAAATCTCCCTCTTCTTAGCACAACAAGTCATATATCTTGAAGGCTTCTTGTCACAGCATTCGTATTCTGATTTATTGACAGATTTTTATCAGTTTTTGTAAGTAATTCTATCTTTTTAAATTTTAACATTTAAATATCATGGTTTTTATTGTTTTTTTGGTATATGTATTTTGTTAATAGATGTACATGTTTTATTGTTATTTCTCAAACAAACTTGTAGTATATGAGTGTATAATTTTATACTTGTTATGGTTTGTTTTAGATTTTGTAAGATTGTATTTGTTTGTAAATTGTTGAAACCTTATTGAATTACCGAATTACATGTGTTGTTTTGAAATAATTAATAGCTTGTTTAATGGATCCGTTTTAATTTTTATCATCAATGGTATTGCGGAGTTGTAATTTCCGTAAATTGATATATATATGTATTAATTTGTATAGACGTTGATAATTGATAATGAATATTTAATATTTATGAGAAGTTGTAATTGGTTTGTTGGATGATCTCGAGGTAAACCAATTTTTTTGCAAATTTATTTACCTAATATAGTTAATTAATACATGTTATCATCATAATTTTATAGAGATTCGATAGAAGTCATGGATGATCTTTTATGGATGTATCGAGATTCACCCCAAGGATTGCGGAGGATGGATTATTGTAACGGGGTTCAGGGTTTTATTAATTTCACAACATCTATTCCTAGAAATTTTACTGGAGGCGGTATTAGGTGTCCATGTAGGAAGTGTCAAAATAAAAAGTATCTGCATCCAGATGTTGTAACGATGCATCTTCTACATAAAGGGTTTATGGAGAATTACCAGTGTTGGTATGCACACGGAGAAGTATTTGTTAGTAAGAGGAGAATGGAAGAAAGGGTGGTTGGGTCAACTTCTAGTGCTAGCAACATGCATGAAGTGACAAACGACAACACTAATTCTTACAGGAATATGGTTATGGATGCAATGAGAATGAATCAAGGTAATGTCAGTCAATGTCCAATTGTAGAAGAAGAACCTAATGCAGATGCAGCTAGGTTTTTTGATTTGTTGAAAGATTCTGATGAACCATTATGGGATGGCTGCACGAACCACAGTAAATTATCGGCCGTAGCACAGGTGTTCACCATCAAGTCAGATCACGGGTTGAGTGAGGCCGGGTATGACAGGATTATTGAATGAGCGAGAAGCATTTTACCTGAAGGGAACAGGCTGAAAGAGAACTTCTATGTTGTGAAGTCCATGATGAAACCTCTCAGTTTAGGATACCAGAAAATTGACATGTGCCCTAACTTCTGCATGTTATACTACCTTGAAAATGCTGAGATGACCGAGTGCATGACATGCGGGCATTCCTGTTACAAATCCGGAACTGGTAAAGGAAAGACTCTAGTGGCATATAAAAAACTTAGATACTTCCCAATCACATCTAGACTGCAAAGGTTATTCATGTCACCAAGGACTGCTGAGCACATGACATGGCACCAATCACATGATGCGGTTGATGGAGTGATGGTGCATCCTTCTGAGGGCGAAGCATGGAAACACTTTAATAGTGTGCATTCTCACTTTTCAGCTGAATCAAGGAACGTGCATCTTGGGTTGTGTACAGACGGATTCAACCCATTCGGGTCATTTGCTGCTCCTTATTCTTGTTGGCCGGTCATACTGATGATTTATAACTTGCCACCGGGGATGTGTATGAGGTCGGAGTTCATGTTTTTATCTATGGTCATACTAGGTCCGAGCAATCCGGGGCGGAATATAGATGTTTGTCTTCGTCCGTTGATTGATGAGTTGACGCAGTTGTGGTCCTCTGGAGCTTTGACTTATGACATCTCGAGGAAACATAATTTTGTTATGAGAGCGGCTTTGATGTGGACTATCAATGATTTTCCAACTTATGAAATGCTTTCTGGTTGGAGCACGCATGGGAAACTAGCATGTTCATACTGCATGGAAAACAACAAGGCATTCACGCTAAGAAATAGAGGTAAAGCTTCTTTTTTTGACTGTCACCGTCGTTTCTTGCCACATAATCATAGGTACAGAAAGAACAGAAAAGATTTCTTTATGGGCAGAGTTGAAAAGGATGTTGCACCCTCGTGTCTTTCTGGTGAAGAATTACATGATGTTGTATTAGAGTACGGTGACATTGTCTTTGGTCTCCAATCAGGTAAGCAGAAGTTCCCTGGTTTTGGTTTGACCCATAATTGGGTAAAGCGAAGTATCTTTTGGGAGCTTCCTTATTGGAAGACCAATCTTCTCCGCCATAACCTTGACGTCATGCACATTGAAAAGAACGTGTTTAAAAACATTTTCAACACCGTCATGGATGTGAAGGGGAAGACAAAGGACAACATCAAGGCTAGCTTGGATGTAGGTGTTGTTCTGTAACCGTAAAAATATGGAGTTGGTTTGTGATGAGTCACGGGTTGCAAAACCAAGAGCAAGCTTCGTGTTAGAGAAAAATGCACAACTACTAGTCTATAAATGGCTTAAGAGTCTGTGTTTTCTGGATGGACATGCCTCGAACATATCAAAGCTGGTTAATATGGAGGAATGCAGATTGTATGGAAAGAAGAGTCATGACTGCCACGTGTTTATGCAAACACTCATCCCATTAACTTTTCGTGATTTGTTGTCAAAGGGGATATGGGATGCACTCACGGAGATCAGTCATTTCTTTAGAGATTTATGCTCCGGCAAGTTGAATGTTGATCACATTGAGAGGCTTGAAACGAATATCATCGAGACACTATGCAAACTTGAGATGATATTCCCTCCATCATTTTTTGACTCAATGGAGCATCTCCCCATACATCTATCGTTCGAGGCAAAACTTGGAGGACCGGTCCAGTATAGATGGATGTACCCATTTGAACGGTTAGATATTACAGTTGCAATATAATTCATATATATAACTATTTTCTTTGTTTTTCTTCATTGAAAATATTTGATTAATTCAATGCAGGTACTTGTTGAATCTCAAGAAAAAGACACATGTTGAGGCTTCGATATGTGAGGCCTATATTATTGAGGAGATCTCAACATTTATCTTGTACTATTTCGAACCTCATATGAGAACGAGAATCAATCATGTTTCACAACATGATGATGGCAGTGAAGTGTCTTCTAATGGGAACTTGTCAATATTCTCCAATCCTGGACAACCCACACCTAAAAATGCCGTAAGAGGAAGATATTTGTCAGAAATATAGTTCAAACAAGCACACAATTATGTTCTAGTGCTTGTTTTAGACTATAGAAGGCTTTCTTCAAACTACACACATGATCAAGAAACAAATGATTAGTGAAACCTTTGAGTTATTCTACATAAACTTCTTCTTATAGAGTTTTATTTAGGAATGTACTATTCACACTCATTTGATACAATTTGAAATTCAAGTGACAAGTAATTGCAAGCAATATACGAATAGGTTTCAAACGAGTTACTAATGCAAATGTTTCATCAAAATCAATCTATTCGACTTGAATGTATTCTTGTGTCACCGGTCTTACTTTGTTTCTGATGATTTTTCCATGCTACTCTGATTTGTTCTTAAAGAACCATATGGTTCCAATTATATTGTGACTATCATGTAGTGGAACCACTTCTCATACATCATTTCTTGTGAACTAATTTAGGTCCTCATGCATGACATTGATCAAACTTTCATCTTGTAGGGTATCTTCAACCTTTTTAGGTTCAATCTACGACAAATAACACACATATGAGACTTGATTAACATTTTGTTTTCTTAACCTTATACTTTCATTCAATTTATCAGTAGTTCTTTCTTTAGGATAATTGTGTTTTATCCATAAGAAAGGTTATTTCTCTCATGATTGTTCAGAAAACATGTGAGGGACTCTCATCATGTTCTGATGAGTTAGTTATCTCATCATGTTCTGATGAGTTAGTTATCTCATATGATATCGAGATCTTTCTTGATAGATTCTTTCATATTGTCATCAACAACCATATTGACTAATTCTATAACAGTTTGAGTTCGTAGGTTGTAGACTTTGTAGGCTTATGACACGACCAAAAGATTGATGTCTTCTCCCAAGTGCAGGAGTGTCGAAGTAATAAATAACCCGGCAAGACCGGGGTCAAACCACTGGGAGGTGAATTATATAAATTACAAATAAAGACAGATTTGAAGAGAATAATAACAGAAAAGGAGTTGAAGAGAGTTTTGGGATGTGATATTGATGTAAGGATTAAACAATGATAAAAACAAATGTC
>Ga0325404_1005908_pt1 | contig 12871 bp, 4 predicted proteins | sample PopdelMetagenome_18_FD_205664 | JGI IMG/M metagenome (GOLD analysis project Ga0325404, IMG submission 205664) | Populus deltoides microbial communities from Bellville, Georgia, United States - Xylem-Control-R1 | ecosystem: Host-associated > Plants > Phyllosphere > Stem > Wood/Secondary xylem... | reverse complement strand
GAGGAATTTTATATAATTGATTTATTAGGTGTTTCTGATATAATATATATCACAGTAATTTGATCATTTTTTTATATTTAAAAATTTATGTTGACTCAGGATGTAAACTGTAATTTCTTAACTTTACTGAGTAATTGAAAGAAAGACCTAAAGTAATTTTCTATTTTAAATAAATACATTAATATAGTCACTTTAAAAGTGATCTCGACAATAGAATGATGGTTGACTGGATAACTAGTAAAATAAATCAAAATGATATTGTCAATGGCACCCTCAAACCTGCATTTTCAAATTCACATGTGCTACAAAAAAAAAATTTATATATTTTGAAACTAATATCAACCATTCCCTTTTTTCTTTCAACTTCTAAGGATAGGACCTACTTAAAGATCTTGTCATCCCTGAGTTGGTTCTTAAATAAAAGAAAAATAAATAAATATCAAATATATAATTCTCATCCTAGGAATACAATGACCTTAAAATGATAATTTTGATCATATATAAATCAATTTTATTACCTGCTAGGCAACATTCAAAATATAGGTCCAATATTAAACTTTACCGTTCTAGGCTCATTCATAAATAAATAAATAGTTAATACATAACAAAACAAACAATAACAAGTTCAAAATTACACATAAAAACATGGTCATGTATTAATACATAACATAAAATCAACAAGTACAAAATTGTACATAAAAATACATGGTCATGTATTAACCGATTCTATTATCCACTAAACAACATCCAAAAGACATGGGTTGATTTGCTTATAAAGGAAGCAATTAATATATAATGTAACAATAAAAAACAAGTGCAAAAGTGTATATAAAAAAAAATTAGTCATGTATTAACTGATTCTACTTTTCACTAATAACATCTAAAAGATAAGACCCAATATTGAAATTTATCATCCTTGGTTGATTTGTGGAAAAAGAAAACAATTAATACATAATTTAATGAACAATAACAAACATAAAATTGCACATAAAAAAAACAAAATCATGTATTATTTGGTTTGATTATTCATTAGACAACATCCATGAGATAGGGTCTGGTATCGAACTTTACCATCTTAGGCTGGTTTGTGAATAATAAAAAGAATTAATACATAACATAACATAACAAACAATAACAAATGACAACATTACACATAAGAAGTTATAGTCATGTATTAACCGATTCTATTATCTAATGAAGAAAATAATTAATATGCAATCGCACAAATTATGTAGTTTTTTTAGCCACCATTCTTAGGGACTTTTATACACGCATACTAATTTTTTTTTAAAAAATCCCCTTTTTAATTTTTTAATAATTTATATTTTGCTTATCAGAACAAATTTTACAACAAATAAATAAACATGAACACATACATCATCATTCCACCTCGTAAACTAAATCCTTAACAACCTCATACCCCTTGAGCTCCCATAAATACAACTTACATGTATATTGAAATAAAACGAGAAGGTAAAATTAAACCATTGTTAAGCAGGTCAAAACTTCAATGTTTATTTTGGTCTCATTTTTCTTCCTTTTTATATTTCTCTCACCTATCTTTTTTTTTTTGTTTCTTTTAGTTATTTGATTTTATTTTCTTTTTGCAAGTTTTTTGCAAAAGAGTAAGAAATTATAAAATGATTACAAATTGGTTAAATTGTATCCAAAATACATTTTAAAGTTTTTTTTTAATTTATGTAATTTATTTATTTTTGAAATTACACTAAAAATATGGTTAAAAAATGAGTTATGGCAATTGTCCTCTTTTTACAATACATACAATACAAAGACATTTAAAAATTAATTTTTCTATGAGTTTGTATAGTAAGTTTGTAAAGAAAAAAAAATTATATATAAAAAAGCTTTTTTATTATACATGATATCTTAACTAAAAAGAAAACAATCTTATTGAGAGACAACTACCCTCAAAATCAAAATAAAATGGTCTTATTAAGAGGTGACTTCCCTTAATATAAATTAAAATGGTTTCATCGAGAGTCAACCACCCTCGACATGAAATAATATGACACAATCTCATTGAAAAGCGACTACCCTCAACATAAAATAAAATTACACAACCTTCTCGAGAGGTGACTATCCTAAAAAATAAATCAAAGGAAACAATCTTATCGAAAGGCCTACTTTCAACATAAAATAAAATATCTAGGTGTCTTCAAGAGGTGATACCCTCAAAAGGAAATAAAAAGAAACAATCTCATTGAAAAACAACTATCATCAATATAAAATAAATTAACATAGTTTCTTTGAGAGGCAACTACCTTTTAAAAGGAAATTAAAAAAAAATACAATCTCATTGAGAGGTGATTACTTTGAACTTAAAAGTAAAATGGTTTTATTGAAAGGCGACCACCATTAATATGAAATAAAATAACATAGTCTCATCGAGTTGCAACCACCCTTAACATAGAATAAAATGACATGTTCACATCATGAGGCGACTTCCCTTAATATAAAATAAAATGGTCTCATTAAAAAGTGACCACCCTTAATATAAAATAAAATGACATAGTGTTATCAATAGGCAACTACCCTCAAAATAAAATAAAATTGTCAAAGCATCTTGTGAGGAATCTAAACATACAATAAAATAAAATAGTCTTGATTGTAGAGTTTAGTTTGACTTAACTAGCTACGAGATTTGATAAAACAAATGTCATGAATGCAAAGCTTAACTTGAATATGTTATTTTCTTATTATTCATTTTCTTTTCTTTTTATTGTCTTGTAGTAGCAACTAATTGTAATCTTATTTTTGAATGATACCTTTTAAGCTGGGGAAAAACATAAATTATACATTTTGAAAGCTTAATCTTCCTTTTTGATATCCACATCTTTGAATATCGTTGATTTTGTAAGTGTTCATAAATGGTCACTAGCTTGTCTAAATTGTTTAAGGCACACAAATGCCTTTTATGCTCACTATAAGTTTGCCTCCTAGTGTTCTTCAATTTGACCATTGGATAGCATAATTCATTAAGCATCTTGTCTTGTTAAATATTGTCTTTGCTTCTTATTATCATATATGTGGTTTGAGATTATCTATTAGTTATACTTGTCCATTGCTCATTTTTCATCATCACCACAAAGAAGTTGCTATCTTACCACTCTCAGCTTATGATAGAGTTTCTTAAATTATCTTTCAGATATTGTGATTGTCATATGTTCTTTCAAATAGAACTTACCGTAATTAATCTAGTTGTGTTCATCTTTTTCTATAGCCATCATCTTCATTTTTTTATCAAAAATTTTGCAAATTCAATCAACAAGAAAATTTTATTTTAAAATATTCTTCTTCTTTTTTTGTTGAATCATCTTTCTTGTTTTGGGGTCAAGTTGTAAATTTTAAGGATTGTGTTGAATTAGGTCTAATTATTAAAATAAAATTATTGAGATGTAAATTTAAATATGTTTTCAAAAAAATATGGTTTAGATTTCTTTGGTTAAAAGCCTAAAACAAGTCATTCAAGTGTTATGATATAATTTTGGATGCTTTTGTCGACATAAAAAAATGAGTGTTAGTTGGGTATTGTAAAGAATGGTTAACCTAAAATTTTGGTTATTTTTAGAACATGAACGGTTTAAGTGGATTCTTTGACAAATAGAAGGCTATTTTGGAAAGGAAATCAGAGTTTTGGTTTTTAAAAAGGGAGTAACTTGCCTCATGTCATGTTAACCTTGCCTATTTATTGGTGAAAACCTATGATTTAGTATTGTCGTACCCTTCACAAGAGTGTGACATCATAAGAACCCTCCTGGTGGGTTGTGAGGTCTTTGATTGGATAGGTAGTCGCCACCTAATATTATGGTTACTAGAAATCCTAACTTGTCTTTTAAATATTCTAGGCTAGAGACTGGTTGCGTAAAAAGAATGTATTAACACCCCTAGTATATCTTACCTAAGGTAAGCTGTATCACTTTTTTTTTTTTATGGTTACTATGGTCTGATTATATTTCTATTTCTATTAGTGTATCCATGACGGGATTGCTATAATGAACAAACCCTGGTTTTATAAATCAAGAACTTGGTATGAAAGATGTCTAAAGAAAACTGGTTTATCCTCAACTTATGCACTATAAATAAACTAAAAATAGAAAAATGATGAGATTCAATGATTTTCTTTTTTTTTTTCTTTTTTGGTATTTCGGATGTCCATGACTCATGTATCATAGAACATAGCTTGAAATATCCTCAATTATCATTAAAGCTTCTTTTAGAAAAAACTTGGATTTTTGGCTATTACTTCATTCCAAATAATATTTTAGATAAAACTCATTGCAATTTTTATCCTTATATTAGAAGTGAAAGAGTATCACTCGCAATAATATTTTGGATATTATACATGTTTTTTTATCTTTATATTAAAAGTGAATAATAATATATTATTATCCCTAATAATACTTTGAATATTAACCCTTTTGTAGGTTTTTCTATCCTTATATTAAAAGTGAATAATATATTTTCTTATCAAAAATAAGTTTTTAATGTTTTTGAAATGTAGGCTGACATACTTTGGAATTTTACAAAGTATTTTAGATTTCAGAAAAAATGATTGCATACTTTTTTAGGATTATTGGCTATATGCACAAATAAAACTTTTATTTTTTAAAATATTTTTTATATTTTTATTATTATCTTTATTTGTTAAGGCTTTGTTTAACAAAAACTTATTTTCTTTTGAATAGAACTACCAAAATAGGATTACAGGCATGTTTACCAAACACCCCCTTAAGCCAAAATTTTTTTTATTAAAAATGCTGAGAACCAAGCAGGTCCTTATCGAATCAGGTTGACCTAAAATTTTTAGTTCGACCATAAACCGAACAAAAAACAACTAGTTTGGTCTGAAAAACAAATCAAAACCAAACCGAAAACCCCAAATAGATCAAACATGCAAAAAGCATGAAATTTTATGTCAAAAACGAATAAAAAACCAGAAAACTCAAGAACAATTCAAGAACACAAAGAACATGCCCACTAAACATGAATCAAAATCCAAACTAGATATAAACAAACCAAGGACATATGCATGTTGGAAACCGATCACTAAATAACAATCAAACATCATCGATTATCAACTAATAATTATGATTTGATTAAAATAGGTTTCGGTGCAAAAATAAAACTCTGGATTAAAACTCAGAAATCATGATTTTTATGTGAAATTACCCTGAGTTATTGATTCATAAACTCATATAAAGATGCTAATGCAAATAAGTAGGGTAAAAATGGTCAAAATCAAGTAGCTAAGGCAATGTTCTTACGAAGAACATTGCCTAGAATCTGCCTAGAAATGTAAGAATGTCATTCAACCCAGAATTAATCTTTTTGCAACAAATTTGGTTGTGAAAATTTTGGTGGTTTTGCTAAACTTGGAGGCCAAAGAGCTATTTCTGATCTTTTGATCTTGAGAGAAACATGGTCAACCCTTGATATGAACCCTCTGAGAAGGTTTAAAGTGTGAATACACAAAACAATTAGTGGTTTTGTACAATGGATATCACAGTCATGGCTGATTGAGTTGACCACGTTTGAAGCCTCATCGAATTAACTCTGACATCATCATCATCAGAGACTGCTTGAAGTTAACACAGGGGTTACACATCTTTTGTTTGGATCTAATCTTGCTTAATTTTGAGATCTGTAACTTTACATTCATTAGTTTAAAGATGCTAACTCGATCAGCCCATAACTGCCCAAAGAAGAAGATGAATAGTAGGCAGACGATATGTCGTTTGCCCTTTATTTCAAACAGTGTGTTTTGAACATGAACCAAATGACATGTCATCTAGGATAACCACCAAAAAACTAGGATTTTTAATTTAGTCCTTGATCTTTATTATTTCTTTTAATTGCACTTATAATTGACTTCTAACTTTCAAATTCATGCAATTTTACTTCTATCAAACTCAATTGTGAGCCTGAAGTTCACTGTCTTCTCTAATTCGGTCTTTGGTTTCTGATTTATACAAATTGACCATTTATCTTTCAATTTTCTTCAATTTGGCCCATAATTTTAACAATTTTAGTTCCTTTAGTCACATGCCTTTTACAAACCGGTCCTTGGTATTGAAATTTTTCAGTTAAGCCCCTAATTTACCACCAAACTTTAATATTTAGGCAATTAAACACCTGATTTGACCAAATTAGCTTTTTAAAACAACAATTTAACCCCTAGACTTCAATTTCTTCCAATTAAAGCTTAAATTGAACTTAAAAATCAATTTTTCTCACAATTAAGCCCTTAATAAATTCAATTAAACCCTAAAAAATTTCAATTGAGTTCTTAAACATCTGATTTTGAATTTTCTTCCCAAATTCAATTTTCCAATTTAAAGGGCCTTCATCAGTCAATATTGGATAGCCAATTCTTCCAAACTTGTATGTTTTGATCTTTCCAACCAGTCTTTGGTAATTTTCTAAGTGTTCTTCATGTTCTCTCCATTGATATATTTTTTTTGTTTTTGTTTTCTCTTTTATGATTTTTGTATATTTATATGGGGCTTTAAAATGGGTAAGAACAAATATCATAACAATACAAAATTAATAAGTCATGATTTTCCTTGAAAAATATCTTTTTTTTCTTGAGAGACTGAAACTTATTAATAAAAATAATTTTTGTTTATAAAAAAATAGCTTATAAGAGTATGTGATGTAAGTTAAGGCTTGTGTTTATAAAAATAGAGGGTATACATAAGCCTTAAATGATTTTTAAAGGTGTAAAGGTATAGGATTACTTATTTTATGTGACGATATTTTTGGCTTGTTACCTTGATTTTTTCATTATAAAATTTGATCTTATTTCAATCTCAGTTTTTTCAATTGTACTTTGTGCTTTGTCATTGACATTTTGTCTTTGATTTTAGACTTTGCACCAACCTTGTTGATGTTTTAGAGATATTTTATATTTCTCCTTTTTTTTGTTATTCATTTTAATTTCTCACTTGATCATTTATTAGCTCTCTTTTGTAACTTGTTTTTCCCTTCTACATGTTTTTTTTTTGTTTTTTCTTTTTGTAGAATTTCATTGATCATTCAAAAACTTCTAAAAAATTCAAAACCCGTGATTTAGTATCATAATGATATACAACACATAAACAAGTCATGATTTTTCTTGAAAAATATGTTTCTTCTTTTAAGAAACGAAAACTTATCAATACAAAAAAAATTATAAAAAATGATTTATAAGAGCACGTAGTGTAGGTTAAGGCTTGTGTTTACGCAAAAATATAATATTCATAAGGCTTGAATAGTTTTTAAAGGTGTGAGGATATATGATTACTTATTTTATATGATGATGTTTTAGACTTGTTGCCTTGATTTTTTTTCATTCTAATTATTGATCTCATTTCAATCTAAATACTCCCAATTGCACCTCATGTTTTGTCATTAACATTCTTTCATTTTGGACTTTGCATCAACCTTGTACATGTTTTAGAGAAATTTTATATTTCTCTTTGTTTTTTTTTTAATTATTCATTTCAATTTATTAGTTAATCATTTGATAGCTCTTTGTGCAACACTTTTTTCCCTTCTACATTTATATGTTTTTTTTTTCTAATTGGAGAATTTCATTGATCATCCAAAAACTTCTAAAAAGTTTTCCTAGTATGAGGGATAATTCTAGTCTAGGTTATTATATTTAAGGCTCAAATAGGAACAACATGAGATATATTTTATTTGTGAAGGATTTACCAAAATTGGCCTTTCTTCATCTCAAATCAAACTTGCTTATGCTGATAAATGCTAGTTTCATTTGAAAATAATGATTGATTTATAAAACCTTAAGGTTAATCACAGAGAAGAGGTAGTGTTATGGGTGGGATTATGACCTAAATGCGCATAGTTTATCATTATTCAAGTCATCAAGTTGTGTGATTCTATTGTAGGCATATATGTATTATTTTAAGCAAGATTCTCCCCATTTGAGGTTTGTTGAAAATGAAAATGATATTTTATGATTAAAAAAAGGATTATCAAGACTTTATCTCTTATTACAAAAGGATAATACATTTTAAGATTAGAAAAGAAGGATTGCCCCCAGAATTTGCATGACATTTCTTGAGTTTTGATCAATTTTAGAAGTCTTTGAATGAATTTACCATTATATTTATCTAGTCATGAATGAAAATAATAGGTCAAATGTTACTTTATAGATACATCTATTGATTTCAAAACAATAATGAGACAGAAAAAAAAAAAGCACATTTCACTAAAAGATGCAACATAATCCCAAAACACATTAAAAGCATATTTAAGAGAAACAAGTTTCTAATATTTTTTAAACAAATACATAAAATGTTTTCATTTAAAAAGTTTAACAACAAAAAGATTTGACAATGCAACACTCCTTCAATTTTCATAACAACTCTTTCTATTAAAAACTTGAGGATTAGAAACCTTTATCAAATGCCTCTTGCATCATACTTAGCAATCACTTGCTATGTCGATAATGTATTGGTGTTAATATAACATTTACCATTATTCTTCAGAAATGCAACATGGCTCAAATTTACCAACTTATAAGATTCTCATCACATTAATATTATACCATCTAGGGTACAATGGTTGTATGAGATTTGATGAGATTGGAGTAATGTGTCCAATACTTAATAAATATTGGTAAATAAAGGCCATATACCAATTGGCCTAAAAAAATGAAAATTTTGGCAAATGACTCTAATATTAGGAAGGTACATATGTTATTATGAAAGTTCATAAAAGAGGTGTTTACCATCTAGATAATCAAGATAAGAAAATATATTTTCTTATCAATTAATGGTTGATCTCTAAAAAGTATTACACATACATGAGAAGTGTAATACAATATAAAAATCCTGAAAAAACTAAGGGATTGACCTACAAATCAAGGTGTGAAATTTCTCTAGATTTGTTGTACTCTAGCTTTGTAGTTAAGTTATCTTCATATTACAACATATTTTTTTTATTAACCAAAATAAATAAAGTGTAAGAAATTAATAAAGTTAGATGAAATGTTTTGTTCAAAGTTATAGAAAGTTGTGCAAAGAAACATAAAGTATTTATGTCATTTTGTTTAAGTACTAACATACATATAATAAATAAAGTTGAATTTCATATATGAAAAAAAGGAGTAAACTTAAGAAAAAATATTGAAAAATTCAATTGCATTCATGGAATTATTAAAAGTACAAAAGGAAAAAAAAATCATTACACTAGTAAAATACCCTGTGAAAAACTTATGTCTAAAATTAGTCCTAAGTCTCTTCATCTTGGTTTTTTCTCCATCTGATTTGTAGAGGTTCTACTTTTTTATATTATAAGAAAGGTTATTTTCATTATAGATTTATTGGTCTAAAGTAAATAAGATCAAGATAACCATAAAGTTTTAATTGAAGAAACGTCTTCATATGTATATGTATATATGTATATGTCTCTATCTATAATTATGACATGAAGGATAAGGAATCTTCTCGAATGTTTAAATACATATGCACTTTTTATCTTCTTTTTAAAGAAAAACTAGCAAAACATCAAGTCTATGTATGTGAAAATAGAATAGAGAAATGACAACCAATAGTTTTTTGGCCTAATAGGAATTCTAGACAGTTGAATCTTGTTCAAGATATTTTAATGTTTCTACTTCTCACTAAGGTGTTATTGTATTTTGTTTATCTAGCCAATATAGTCAATACTAGCAACATAAAGCCATATAGGAATGGAGTTCTACCAAATGTTGAAGACCACATGATAGTTTTATGAGGGAAGCCTTTGTTTTTCAATGTCTTACGTGAATGAGTTGTTTCGTTCCTTGAGAGTTTCTTTTTGGTGTGGACCAAAGCCTAAATGAAATTTAATGGTGCATTTCCAACAATACACAAGTTGATATGGAGCAAAACTTAAAGATATCATCATTATGATTAGAAAGAGAAAAGGAGCTTGAGGTTTTTGGTTCATTTCTTTTCTAAGAATCTATGGTTTTTGTTAAAGGATAATTAAGGTTTTAATAGAAGAGCACGAACGAGCTAGGTACTGATTATAAAATTGATAGATTAAGTTATGGTTTAAATGTTATAGGTTATGGAATTCTAAGCATCACGTCTAAATATCCCTAACATGCTTTGTTTTTTGACATGTCAAATAGAAGAGCATGGTCAACATTTTTGGGTAATTATTATCATTTATAGTTGATTTATTTGATCCATTTTATCATTTAAGTGATGGAGGATATTCATTCATTTGTTCTAAATAAAAGAATATAGAGCATATTATTTACCTAAAAATAAATATTCATGTATCAACTAAATAAGAACAATAGTTGTTCACTACCAAATAAAAAAAAGAAGGCTATAATTGATCGATAATAGTAAAATTGACTAGGGAAGATATAAAATGCTCGATTAAGAGAATTTAAAGTCATCATCGATCAAGGAATTAGAAGTCATGATCAACAATGAAAAGGCAATCTAGTTACTAGATATGATGGTCAACCACATAGACACAATTTATTCACAAGCTTTTCTATAATTTATCTTGATCATTTATTGCTTTCTTTTTATTTATTTCCTTTATAATTCTTTTACCTTTTTATTGCATCATTTATTTATTTATGCTTTATTTTTTCTTTGGTGTTACCCATGATTATTAAGCTTGTTCAAGTTTACAAGCAAACAGATATGCTCCATTTTATTTTTGAGGCTGCTTTTTACCTCTTCTTAGAATTTAATTCTTAATTATATTTTCTCTTTATTGGAAAACAGACATGAAGAACATATAACATATTGATCGAGAAGTCAATTATCGATGAATATTTTGGTATTTGATTGATCATCATTAATATTTATTAGATCAATAGTCATTCGATGTAACTTAAGTACCAAAAGGTATCAATTCATTAATGTTAAAAATTTTAGTTCAAATAGACCTATACACAAGTGAAGCTTGACTGGACATAAAAACATTTTTCATTATTAGGTAAATCAATGCCAATAGATTATTCTTCTTTCCTAACATTAGACAAGCCATAATTTAAGTATAAAACTAATCAATATTACTATTATATCCACCTTTGGGTTAACAATCCTAGGAACTAGCTTATATAAAACATCGTTCAAAATTGTTTTGTGAGCTTAAAAGCCTCAACATATTAAACATCAACTTGACATAGCACTAAAGGCTTTAACATCATCCTTAAATAAAACATGGCATATTACATGTCGGATGACAATTATGGATAAACATCAATACATTCTTTTTTAATAAATACATCATAGCCATTAGCAGAAAACTCAAAAAGATTATATAAAAACACCTGTGTAATGGTGATTGGTTCTTTATTAACCATATTCTTGACATGGTAAATTCAAACATAATCATCTTCCTTGTAAGTGAGATTGGCATAGAATTATATCATTATATCTATGTAGATGGGCTCTCATACTTTAACAAAGTGTTTATATTCAATATTCACAAAAAGTTCTTGAACATTCGAGAAATACATCAACTTATAGAAAACCACCCAATGATATTTTAAAATGAATTTCTTGTAAAAGTTGGTGTTTTAGTTCTTATAAGATAAGTCTAACATGAAGAAATGAAGTCCAAAGAGAGAGCTTAAAGGTATAGTTGTAATAGTAAGAGAAGTTTCCTCTTATTGATTGACTCATGAGTATTCTTTGATAAACAAAGCTCTTCCTTTATTATTTTGGTTTGCACATCCTTGTCATGGTTAGATGCATAAAATTTAAACATCCTTCTAGCCCTATACTTTACTCTTGATGGCAAGCTTAAAAAAAATAAGACTAGGAAGCTAGAATATCTAAGTAAAAGTGAAACATTTGTGGTTTTAATTTGTAAAAATAATATAGTTTAGGTCTGTCTATGGTTGAGGGCTAGAAGTTAAAGATGAAGAGGTTGAAAAGAGAGTTTGGTGAGGTTTATAAATGAAATACAAGTAATAAATGAGAGAGTTGTTTGGCTAGAGAAAGGGAACTTAGTTTATACAAGTTTTGGTTAGAAATGGAAGGAATAAGTAAAGGAAATAGAAGTATCAAAAACGAGGATAAAATGACTTGCCAACTCAGTAGAAAAATCAAGAGAGGTTATTTGGTTTTATACCTTGTTTCTTTGTTTGTCTAAGGAGTTATCTTGTATACCTAACCTCTATTTTTATCTAAAATTGGAATTTCTAATGTTATATCTAGTTTAGCCATCTGGTATACTTGATGATTGCAGTTGTTCCCATTTAGTTTCAATTATTTCAATGTCAAAATTTAGCACAATTCACCAAAACTATTCCTAGTTCTTTTACGTTAATCATTATAATAAAATTATACAAGATATAATATATGATACATATAAATAACAAATGTAAACATATTGAATATTGAAAGCTAGACAAAAAAGATCAAGAAAAAGTAAATAAAAATAATATAATAGGTTTAAGTTCAAATAGGGTTACCCATTTCTAACTCAAGTTATGCATAAAATTGTTCTTCACTCAAGGATTTGGTTAAGATATCAACCACTTATATGTTCGTGATTGAAGATAAATATTACCTTTATGCATATGATCACCAATGAAGTGATGCCTAATTTCTATATATTTAGTCCTAGAATTGGATAGGGTTCTCGATCAAGTTTGTAGCATTAAAATTGTAACAATTTATTGAAATATGATTTAATTAGATACCAAAGCCCTTCGATGTTTTTTTCATCCATAATAATTAGGTACAATATAATCCCATAGTAATTTATTAAGCTTTATAGTTAAAGTTTGCTTTTCTACTAGAACATAATTATAATGCGTTTCCTTGAAATTGGCATATATCGATAGTGCTTTTTTGATCAATAATGCAACTGGAAAAGTTAA
>Ga0325404_1005901_pt1 | contig 12878 bp, 8 predicted proteins | sample PopdelMetagenome_18_FD_205664 | JGI IMG/M metagenome (GOLD analysis project Ga0325404, IMG submission 205664) | Populus deltoides microbial communities from Bellville, Georgia, United States - Xylem-Control-R1 | ecosystem: Host-associated > Plants > Phyllosphere > Stem > Wood/Secondary xylem... | reverse complement strand
AATCTGTTTGTTTTATTTAAAATAATAAAAATAATTTATTATTATTATTATTAATTGTTGTTATTATTACCACTACAGTCTACATAGAATTGACATTAACATAAATTATCCAAAAGGCAATGACCAGAGTATGTCTCTAATTAGTGGGGTTACAAATCACTCCAATACTCACGTGGCTTGATTTTTAAACACCCCCTCCATAATTATATATGAAATTTACTTGATTTTTAAACATCCCCTCCACAATTATATATGAAATTTATCTTTCTTTCTCTCTCTCTCAAATTTTAAAATATTATACCTCTTTCTTACAGCCTTATTAATTATTTTTTAAAAAATATTTTCTCTATATTATAGAAGGTACCTATATAGAAAATATTATAGACATATTTTTATGTTGTAATCTCCACCATTACTATTGTATATTACCTTACACACACACACACATGTATATATAGAAAATGCTGGCAAACTAATAGGTAGCCTCCTAATTATTCTCAACCTAGTATTAGAGCCTTCTACCATCAGAATTCTTCTCTCCCTCTCCCCCTTGTAGCCGACCTTCTCTCTTCCTCTCCTAAATGGACTCTATTGTTATTGTCGCCGAATTGTCCCTTACCACTAGTGGTTCAACCCAGCCAGCCAACCAACCATCTACAAGCTGCTACCGGTGGTGTCCTTCCTCAACAACAGCAGCGTTCACTTGTAGAACACATTAATGACTCCTCCTCACAAGTTTATGGCATTCCTCTGTACATTATGGGAACACAAACTCTAGCTATCATTGTTCCATCAAACACCTACCAAGTTGTTTCATTGAAACTTATGAACACAAATTATCTATATTGGTGAATGCAGATGAAGCCCTATCTCCTTGGTCAAGGTGTTTTTCACTTCGTTGACAGCTCAATGTCATGTCCTTCATCTCATGTTTCTGGCAGTTCTGCTAGTTCTTCCTCTACAATCAGCCATTCTTTTCTTCGATAGAACCAACAGGATCAACTTATTTTGAGTGCATTACTCTCCTCTCTCTATGTGGATGTGTTGCATATCGTGCTAAATTGTCATACCTTGCAATGTGTTTGACGCACTCTTGAGAAAGCTCTTGTGTCTCCGTCTAATTCTCGCATCATGCAACTTCACGGTTTCTTTCAAGATCTTTAGTAAGGTGACTCATTGGTTAGTATATGCATACAATAAGCCATATCATTATTTGACAAATTGGTTGCTGTCGGTCGCCTCATATCCCTTAAATACTTCAATCTATATCTGTTTTGTGGCCTTTATGGTGAGTTCAAAGACTTGATAACGAGTCTCATAACCAAGGCAGAATCGTTGTCGTATACTAATCTTCACAACCACCTTCTTACTCATGAATTTCTGCACGAGAACTCCCTTCATTCTATAGACGCCACTCTCTCTCTATTGTCTTCATCTCTACTGCCGCAGCCACCATTGCTGCCAACACCATAGCCATTTGCTCATCTTGCTATGTCTCATCATAGCTCAAATTTCAGTCGTAACATGGGTGGTTCTCGTGGCAACTGGCATCCCAATAGCAACCACTACAATCACTAGAATAAGGGTCAATCTGCTATCGCCTGGAGGCCAAACAATTGGCGGCAAAACATGCACAACATAAGGGTTGGACAATGGTTTGGACAACAACATGTCCGCTATTAACTATGCTTCAATTTTAGCCACAGCTCCTCATTGTCCCTAGTTTCATAGTAGTACCCAATAACCCTCTTCTCAACTTACTGTTGAGAATGTTTCTATTGTGACTTGGTTTCCTAACATCGGGGTGAATCAACACGTCACACCTGATCTTGTAAATCTGATTAATTTTGCAACCTATCTTAGTAATGATCATTTGCATGTTAGGGATAGTAAGGACCTTGACATATCACATATTGGACATACTACATTACATTCTCCAAAACGCTTTTTTACATTATCTAATGTTCTTTATATGCCTCATATTACCAAATCATTATTATCTATTTAAAAATTTTATCATGATAATCATGTTTATTTTGAATTTCATGCTTCTGTGTTTTATGTCAAGGATCTCATCACCAAGGAAGTTCTCCTTTCTGGTTAGAGTAATGATGGTCTTTATGTCCTCTCCGACTCTCTTGTCATGTCAATTCCTCAAGCCTTTTGGTCTCCTTGTATCTTTGCAACTGCCAACCTATGACATCATCATTTGGGTCATCCAACCCCTCACATTTTAAATTTACTAGTTTCCATAAATAAAATCGTATATACTTCTAGACATTCTCTTGCTCAGTGTCCAGCTTGTCCATCAAGTAAGTTTTCATGTATGTCATTGCAACCTACGAGTCACAAAACTACTGCCCCATTTAATTTAATATTTAGTGATGTTTGAGTTTATGCCCCTATGCTTTCATTTGATAGCTTCCGTTACTTTATTATATTTATTGATGCGCATACCAAACATATATGATATTATCCACTTGTTGCCAAATCTGATGTGTTTTCTATCTTTCATCGTTTTTAAACACTTGTTGAGCATCGGTTTTCACTTAAAATTAAATTTGTTCAAATTGATTGGGATGGTAAATGTCATAAGTTAAATAAATTTTTTCAGACTATTGGTATTCATCACTAGTTAATCTGTCCTTATACTCATGAACAAAATGGCATCGTTGAGCTTCGTTATTAGCATATTATCAAAATTGGCCTTGCCTTTTTAGGCCAATGTAGTGCACCATTATGATTTTGGAACTATACTTTTGAATTATCGATATATTTTATTAATCGCATGCCTAATCTTGTTATCCAAAATAAATCTCCATTTGAGTGTCTGTTTTGTCGTACTCCTGATTATAATCTTCTGTGTACTTTTAGGTGTCTTTGTTTTCTCTTTTTGCGTCCATACCATGCTCACAAATTGGATTTCCATTCCTCTCCATGTGTGTTCTTAGTATATAACTCATTTCATCGATCTTGGTTATCATTGTCTTGATTTAACATCTTATCATTTTTTTTTGTCTCTCATCATGTTTATTTTCATGAAAATGTCTTTCCTTTAGTGAATTCTAAACAGATAACACATTCACCAGTACCCTTCACGTAGCCTACACACCTCCCACCTTTGAATCCTCCCCAACTCTTTCAGCCTACCACTTCACAAACCTGCCCAAACAGCACCCATGTTCTGTCCTTTAGCGCACCCCAATAGACCCCCCTACTTGCCCATAGATTTTGCAACCACTTCATCACCGTCCACCCTACCATATTGTCACCATCTACTTGTTTTTCTAATGATCATTATGTAGGAATAGGTTCTCCATCGATAGATGTTCATGCTTTTAGGTTTGCCACTGTAGAACAACCTAATTTTGCAGCAGATTCGTCGATGTCTCCTATGTAAACCAGTCCATCCACCAATTCTCCAGCCAGCCTGCAGCTCTATGTAGACCTCTCCTCATATCCTCTCTAGTAACTTCTAGGTACATGCTTTTCTTCTCTACGCTCAACTACTCGTCAACATCATATGGTTCTTCGTTCTAGATAGCCCAAGACAACATTGTCCATAGCAACTACCACCGCCTCTGATACTTCCTTCAGTCGGGTAGTTTCTCCTTCTACTCAAGAGCCACTTATTTTTAATGATGCTAATAGGTATGAGGTGTGGCATAGTGCTATTCATGAGGAAATTCAGGCCTTACTCAATAACAAAACTTTGACCTTGGTGTCGTTTCACCCTTCAATGAATGTTATTGGTAATTAGTGGGTGTATAGGATTAAAACTAGAGTTAATAGTAGCATTGAGAGGTATAAGGCATGTCTAGTTACTAGAGGTTTCACTTAGCAAGAACATAATGATTATTTTAAAACCTTTAGTCCTATTATTAAACAAACAATCACCAAATTAGTTTTCTCCATTGTGATTTCGTGTGATTGGAAAATTCATTAGCTTGATATCCATAATACTTTTCTTAATAGCGTTCTTGACGAAGAGGTCTACATGAAACAACCTCCAGTTTTTATTGATTTGGCTCTCCCCTCTCATATGTGTAGATTGCATAAATCTCTATATAGTTTAAAATAAGATTTGCAGGCTTGGTACATTGGTCTGAATGACTTTTTGCTATTAGTTGGTTTTCACACCTCTAAAGGTGGATACCTCCTTATTTATCTTCTCTATTGGTACTGATATTTGTTATCTTATGGTCTATGTTGATGATATTATGTTTATGACTAGCAACTCTCTTCTGCTTCACTGCCTCATCCAGTTACCGAGCTTAGAATTTAAGCTTCACGACTTGGGTATTATTCATTATTTTTTAGGTATTGAGGTTCAGTCTACTAGTATGGTTCTTATGCTATGACAACATAAATATACACTTGACATCCTCACTCGGGCTGGTATGACATCTTGTAAACATATTGATACTCCTATCTCTACATCTAAAACTATCATATTGTCTTATCGTTTGTTTTTATGATCCTACATGTTTTCATCAAATTATGGGTGCTATTCAATATCTCACTTTTACAATACCAGATATTTGCCTTGTTGTTAATAGAGTATGTCAGTTTATGCATTCTCCTACATATATATTCTCATTGGGCTATCGTTAGACATATTTTGCGTTATCTTAAGGGTACAATAACAAATGACCTACATATTACTCATAGTTCCTCTTTTGCATTACATGGCTTTATAGATATGGATTGGACAAGTAATATTGATGATAGAAAATCTATAAGTGGTTATCTTGTGTTCTTTGGTCAGACGTCGAATTCATGGAAATTGGGTAAGGAAACGTACAGTTGCTTGCTCCTCTACTAAAGCTGAGTACAAAGCTTTAGCAGATGGTACTGCTGAGATTATCTGGCTTCAGTATTTATTAACAAATCTTCATATTCCATCTGTTTCTGCTCCTATCATTTGGTGTGATAATCTTGGTGCCACTTATTTATTTGTGAATCCTATTTTTCATGCTCGCACAAAATATGTTGAGATTGATTATCATTTTGTTTGAGATAGAGTTTGCGAAGAAAGAGATTCAAATTAGTTTTATTTTATCTCAAGATCAACTTATCGATGTTTTTACCATGTCATTTCCTACTACTTCGTTTACCGCTTTTCATTTTAAGTTTCGGGTTGATCCTCCACTCTTAGCTTGAAAGGGCATATTATAGAATGTACCAATATGAAAAATATTATAGGATACTCTGATGTTGTAATCTTCACCATTATTATTATATATTATCCTATACACACATATACATATATTATTGAAAACTGGCTTTCACCTTGTATTAATAATTTAAAATATTATATACAATTCCTCAACCTTTTTACATCAAATGCACCATGCATAATTATTCTATATTCCCCAATAAAGAGCAATATCGATGTCACTTAGTCTCTTTATCATTTGTTTGTTTTCCTTGCAGATTTTCTGACTAATCATATACTCAGTAACCTTGGTAAGAACTTTTCTATTTATCTAAATTCTTGAACATAAAACCTAAATAAGGTTCAAAATATTAAAAAAGTGGATTAGAGAGAGAGATCTTTAGAAACATTGCTATTACATAAACTCTCTAACTTTTCTACCTAAGATCTTGAAAAATTGCATGGAAGATGGTGAAAGGTCGAGTATGAAGTAAGGATATCAACTCTACCCATCTCAATAGATACCCATTATGAATTTAACCCAATTGCAAATATGGCCTATTGAAAATATTTATTTAAGAACATATGGAATTTAACCCATCTCTAACTTAGTCCTTGAACTATAAAAGCCTTACAATTTGTTTTGAACGTTAGCAGTGATATAAAAATCATATCATAGCAAAAAACACAAGGCAAGATTAGGAACACAAGGGGTAATTGATCAAATTAAAAAAAGAATATGAATAAGAATCAATAACTTGAGTAAATTTAAGAAGTTTTGCCTTAAAAATATATGAATAGGTTGAAATGTTTAGCTCTCAAAATGATAATCCACTCTATCAATAATGAATTCAATTCGATAGTTTTTTAGTACATTTCTTCTTAATTTTGCTTTAAACTCTCCAAGTCTATTTGTAGCTATCAGGTTATTTGAATACCAAAACAGACTTACATGCTCTTTCTTTCAGTTAAATTTATGAATTATAAGATTTTGAACATTGACGCAATGTTTTCTTGTCCTTGAAATGTAGTCGTATGGCCGATAAATAGGTATTTACCAGGTGAGGAGTCTTTATTTATTATGGCTTAATTTTGCAAAGAATATATGGATTGTATTTGATACATTTATCTCATAGGCATTTTCTTTAGCTTTTTTGTATACCAAAATATTAGACACTGACAGTACCTTTTCTTTTATTTTCTTTTTTTGGTGAACATAGTTGGCTATTGGATATCATATCAAGGCTCAAGTGAGTTACTTTATTTTATCTTATTATAACACTTTCCAAGAAGAGTACTAATATATATTAATATTCTACTAATAAAAAAAACTAAAAGGTAGCTGGATAAATTTATCTGTGAATTATGATATATGAAAACAAAACATATATATATCCTAAACGATTTAAAGACTGACCTTTTCATTCATGCTAGCCATTTCACTTGTTCTCTATATATCCTACAATATTTCACATATTTACTTTGCTCTTTTTCTGTTATTGTAGGGCAACCGCGATATTTGGAATTCAACTTTTATAAAAACGGTGAGGGAGGCTAAAGTACAATCTTCCTCTTACAAAAATGGATGTGAAAGTTTTCTTTCATTCAGTTCAAAGAGTTAATCTAAATATTTGGTGTTAATTTAGATAATTATACTTAATTATATATTAGTTTAATTAGAAGTATCGTAAAATTATTACAAAAACCATACAAAAGCTTAAAATTATTACAATTTGAAATTCCGTAATAATTTTTCTTGAAGGGATGGTTTTAAAAAAGTTTAATGCATATATATTGGGTATAAATAAAGATTTTTTAATATTTTATTTTCTTTATAAGAGGTTATTATAATTTAATTAAGAATCTTATGATTTCTAAAATATGATGTGTAAACTACATTTCCATATGATTATATATGCATTGTTTAGCACGTGAGGGCATTGAGATAGTTGTTTTGAATTTAACAGAGATTGTTAGTAAAAGTGAGCAAGTTTATCCATATAATCTTATTTTAGTCCTTATATATTCAATTTTAGTTTCTCCCTTCAAATTAGGAATTTTTTTTTTAAAAAAAAAACACTATCTTGGCTTATAGAGGAGGGAAATGTTGGTCTAGCGGTTAAGGCACCATTATATCCCAATAAGGGTGAAAACACAAGTTCAATCCTTAAAAAACATACTTGTTGGGAAGGTCAACCACAAACTCTAAATGTAACTAGTCTCACTTTTTAAAAAGGTACGAGGATATTTGAGTAAGAAAAAAAAAAGAAGGGGAGTGTCTAAGGCAACTATCCAAATTAAGCGATTGTCAAGAGCATTGCCTTTATGTAATATTGTTTTTGTTTCTTAGTTTATATTTGTTTTGATTCCCTTCATGTATTTATTTAGCAGGACCTTATTCTCATCCTAATATCACGAGGACCATCTATTCAGATTCACTATGCATTCTCATAGTTTTGCTCATTACCCTATTGGTGCTCATTGGTAAGTATTCTTTTTTGCTTTCTTGGAATAATTGTAAACCATTAAATGTATGTATTAAGATGCAAAACCATTAAAAGATAATATCATTTTAGAGGTACATTTTGCTTATTTTCATCATTTAAATTGTTAAAAATAATAATTTCAAATTTAAATTCCTCAATTCAATTCAAATTACTTATTTTCTTGCAACCGATCGATGTCAATTTTTCCATTAAATTTGGAGAAGTGTCAAAAATCAAGAAATGCAAGCTTGAATTTTACCAAAAATAAAAGAAAGATAAAAAAATTACAAATGGGAAACATTAGGGGAAAAAATCAAACTTAAAATTTCTAAAACTCTTAGAAACAAATTAAATATTATATTAAAATGGAAAAAATAAATTGGAACCCTTCATTGAAATTTTAAAATGGACAATGAATGTATTAAGATGCAAAACCATTAAGTGCGATATTATCTCTAAGTATTGGTACTTCAATGGTTTCATCCATTATCTTTTGCTTATGTAAAAAAAATAGAGTATTTTAAAAAGTTAATAAAAGCTAAAAATAAAAAAAGGTAAATAAATAAGAATGATTTAACATATTTTATTTTTCTCTTTTTCTCTTTTATGACAAAATAATATTTACAATACTTCATGTTGTTTTTTTTTTCTAATTGTTTGTCAATTTCATTTTTCAATCTAGTTTAAAATTAGAGGATTATGATGGAATTAAAAAAAAAATAAAGTTTGAGGACTCATTTTAATAAATGTTCTAATAAATAAAGAGAGATATTTTATAAGGTAATTGCTAGAGAATAATATAAATTATATTTTGGAATCTCACCTAACAGCTTAAACTTTTGAGTTGAGATGGTTATTTGGTATAATATCAGAGCCTTGATAACCAAGCGATTACGAGTTCAAATCTCATCATCCTCATATATTTGATAAACATTAAGCACAAGGTAGTGTGAGTCTGTGCGAGTTTCAATCCCTAATAGTGTTCATTTGAGGGAGTGTGTTAAAGAATAATATAAATCATATCTTAAGATCTCATCTAATAACTTAAGTTATTGGGTTGAGATGATTTTTTGATAGGAATGAATAAAATGACAAAATTTGAAAACAACATATATAGGCAAGAAAAACTTCATATATATATATATATATATATATATATATATATATATATATATATATATATATATATTTATTTTTTTTATATTTTACATTTTCCCTAAAATCAATGAAATCTCAGTTAAATTTTATTTGGTGATAAGAATTTTCAAATTTAAAAAAGATTGATGCTTTTGTGGATACATGTTTGAATTAAATATCATAATTTCATTTAGAGAAAAAAAATATTTACATGGCAATCTAATAACAAATAATATATTTCTAGAATTGATTAATGTTCTTATAATGTTTATATGCAGGGATATATCATATATTATTATTCCTTTGTGGGCTTCCATGTTTGATAATCTTATTGATCTACAAATGGCGAAGAAGGCATTTATCAATGTATGGTAACATTGAAGAATTCTTGCAAAGTCATGATCATAATCTCACGCTTATAAGGTACTCTTACTCGGAGATTAAGAAAATAACTCACGGATTCAGTGACAAGTTAGGTGAAGGAGGTTATGGCTCGGTGTACAAAGGAAAGCTTCGTAGTGGTCATTTTGCGGCTGTAAAAATTTTGAACAAAAAAAAGGCAAATGGGCAAGAATTTATCAATGAAGTTGCCACAATTGGAAGAATTCACCATTGCAATGTGGTGCGACTCATAGGCTTTACTGTTGAGGGCTCGAAGTGTGCTCTTATATATGAGTTCATGCCTAATGGATCTCTTGAAAAGTACATTTTTTCTAGGCAAGGTAGTGTACCGCTGAGCAACCAGAAAATATATGAAATTTCTCTTGGGGTGGCACGTGGCATTGAATATCTACATGAAGGTTGTGAAATGCAGATTTTGCATTTTGACATCAAGCCACACAACATTCTTCTCGATGAAAATTTCACTCCAAAAGTCTCAGATTTTGGACTAGCAAAATTATATCCAACTAATAATAACGTAGTGTCCCTTACTATGGCTAGAGGAACATTGGGATACATGGCTCCTGAGTTATTTTACAAAAGTATTGGAGGTGTCTCTTACAAAGCTGATGTCTATAGTTTTGGGATGTTGTTGATGGAAATGGTTGGGAGAAGGAAAAATCTAAATGCATTGGCAGATCATTCAAGCCAGATGTACTTCCCTTCATGGATTTATAACCAGGTTAATGAAGGAAGGGATATACTTGAAGATCAAGCGAAAGAGCAAGAAAAGAACACAATAAAAAAGATGATTATAGTGGCATTATGGTGCATTCAATTGAAGCCTATTGATCGTCCCTCAATGCACAAAGTTGTACAAATGCTTGAAGCAGATATTAAATCTCTACAAATGCCTCCTAAGCCTTTTCTCGTTCCACAACAGACATCAAATGATGATAGGATCAATATGGCTAATCCAATAAGTTTAAGAGATCCATCAAATGTTTGTAGCATCGATTTTTCATATCAATTTGGTCGTTGATACAAATACTCTTGTATGTTTGTTTATTTAAGTAATATGTTAATTTTGTATGCCTTAACTATCTGAACTTTGATGATAGTCGAAATTATATGGGTGTTTGTTAAAACTTGCAATTAATTAGTTTACAAAGCATCTATTATACACTAGTCATGTATCGTTCTCACATTAAAATATGAATTTCTAAAATTACTTAATGTTTCTTCCATTATGATATTGTTTTATTTTATTTTTATTAAAAATCTGGAAAGGTATGTAAGTTATTTGGCACATATGCATCCCTTCTTTTTCTAGTCATCCTAACCACCCACTATAGTTGCAATGCTAGAATGAACAATAACCACTGTATCCATAATATTTGATACTCTTTTCGATTAAACACTGATCCTAGAAGTTGTAGCCATAAAACAAAATATGAACTTGTTAGTGAAGACAACCGTCCAACTTTATACTTGAAGAAGGTAAAATATTATGTTGAGGTAATCGATTATAGTAACTTCATGATTCAAGTTGTTGATGTTGATATTCAGAAGGATGGTTGCTTCTCCATTCCTCATTGTTCTTTAATCAAATATAAGTTCAACAACAAGGATTATTCTCCATTTAATTTTGGTCGATTCTATGACTTTGGCGAATAGGCATTTTTATATTAATTTTCATAACTTGCGTAAATCCAATATTGAATCCTCCATTTTTTGTTAAGGATATTTCTGCTTGCAAAAATGGCTCTGCATATTATAAATATTTTACGTCTAATAAGATTCATATGCCATGGTTAGAGTTGACTTTGTTGTATAAATTTGATTTATCCTGTGCATGGAACTTTTATAATTTGCTAGAAAATATAACCAATATGTTCTATGTCCATGATAGTTTATCCTATGGGTTTGAGTTTTCATGGTTTCAAGCGTGATATGATTTTATTGGTGAGAGCCACTACGACTTTGGCAATGATACCAAGGACTTCAACTTAGCTTAAATATGAGCTCTGATAAGCTGTAAGACATCATGGCCTTGTAACGCTCAAAATTCTTATCAATGTTCGCTTTTATTTGTCCTTCTCTAGATCCATAAAAAAGGTTCTACATTGAGTGTATAGCTTGTTTGGTCTTCCATAGACTTGACAAAAGAAGGGGTGATGATGAGTGAGACCTTGGGGCCTTTTGAGGCTAGAGTTTTGGAAAATTGGAGCATTGAGTTTATATGACCCTGTCTAGGCAAAGCAAGTACTAGCACAAACTAGCTCTTTTTTTTTTCCTTGTGATTTTTCTTTAATTCTAGCCTAAGCTCAATATATATTTAGTTAATGAATAGAGTTACGAATCAAGATTATTTGTGCAAAATAACTCTCCGTGTTGATGGATGTCGCTACTCGACATCATGACAATGGTGAAAAATAAAGAATACTTGTTGAGTGTGTTCTTTTAGGAAATTCTCTAAATTTATAAAATGGAGTTGTCATCTATTATTATGGTCATTAAAAACTTTAGCTGATCCTCAGAGATCTATAATTAGGGACATGTTATGCCTAAGAAAAGATAATATCATCCCTAAAACATCATATCTTAAGTAGACTTAGTATTGTCTTAATTACTAATAGTTTTTTATCCTATACTACTGTGGTTTATTTACTTGTAGGGTAATAACGAGTTCATCACAATAGATTAAACTCTTGGTAAAAGGTTCAAGCTTAACTATTTTAAAATCTACTTCATTAATTTTGTCACTCCTAATTATTTAGTGAATTAACAATTCTAAGTTAGTCAATCCAGATCACAACTCAAATTATATTTATGAATGTAATAGTAGACCTATATTAAGTTTATTGAACCTAACTCATATCAACACTTCCAACTCTAATGTCAATAAATATTAAACTAATAAAAACATCTTTTAAAAAAAAAATTAGGGAACGTGTTATACTTCTCTTAATATTCAAAGCAATTTCTTGTTGTGAATCCATTTATTTTAAGCATTAAAAGTAAATAACAAAACTTATTTTTTATTTGAGAAAAAAAAAACCAAAGTTTACTTTGTTGAAATTTGGGTATGTCAGTTTAATGAACCTTTTGATTTTGATAAAGTCTTAATGGACTTAATAAACTAGTCATCAAGGCCAAATCTGCATGCACAAACATTTTAAAAAAAAAATAACATACGAAAATTTTTATTTAGATGCTAATGCAAAACAAAAACTTTTTTCTATTTTAGATTTTTATGCTAAGACAAGTATTTTAAAATCTAGTTGATTAATTTTGTCACTCCCAATTACTTAGTAAATTAACAATTCTAAATTTGTCAATCTAGCTCACAACTCAAGTTATATTTATGAATGTATTAGTGGGTCTATATTAAGCTTATTGAACTCAACTCAGATCAACACTTCCAATTCTAATGTCAATAAATATTAAACTAATAAAAGCATTTTTAAAAAAATATTAGGGAACATGTTATACTTCTCTTAACATTTAAAATAATTGCTTGTTGTGAATCCATTTATTTTAATCATTAAAATTAAATAAAAAAACATATTTTTTATTTGAGAGGAAAAAAAAAAACCAAAATTTGTTTTGTTGAAATTTAGATATGTCAGTGATAAGCCTTTTGATTTTGACAAAGTCTTAATAACAATAAACTATTCATCCAGACCAAATATGCATGCATAAATATTTAAAAA
>Ga0325404_1005896_pt1 | contig 12883 bp, 7 predicted proteins | sample PopdelMetagenome_18_FD_205664 | JGI IMG/M metagenome (GOLD analysis project Ga0325404, IMG submission 205664) | Populus deltoides microbial communities from Bellville, Georgia, United States - Xylem-Control-R1 | ecosystem: Host-associated > Plants > Phyllosphere > Stem > Wood/Secondary xylem... | reverse complement strand
TTTTACCACCTCCAAATTCTTTCCACCAAAAAACAATAATTTACCCAAACTTAATTCCCATAAACACAAGAAAGAGTGAGCTAAGAAAAATTGCTAATCTGTAGCAACTGAGAAATGGAAATGGAGGAGCAGCAAGAAAACAGCAAGAAGAGAACCCGCAAAAGAAAAACAACGTCCCTTCTCTCCCTTAACAACACTACAACCATCTTCCCTCTCTTGCTAGCCGCAGCAACCCAACTCCCCGATTCTCAAAAAAACACACCCAACAATAGTTCCGAAATCTTAGTCAAGAAATGCTTAACCAAATTACACCAATCTATCCTTTCAAACAACCAAACATTTCCCATTTCTGTTCTCTCTTTGTTTCCCATCCTCATGAGCTCCAAGTAATTGTTTTGTCTCTCCTTTTTCTTTGGTGCATTTTATCGAACAGTTGGTGGGTGTTGCTAATTTTTGGAAATAATTGTTTCAGGTGTGCTGGAATTGCGTGTCGAAGTGCGGAGATTGTTGGGTTGGCTTCACTGGTGTCATTGGAAATGAATGAACTGGTTGCTTTGGATGAGGGGATAGTGAAAGGATTGATCTTGATGTTAGGGAGTGGAAAAAGGAAAGTTTCAGTGGCTGCTTGTAATGCCGTTTTGGATTTGTCTTCTACTTTGATTGGAAGACGAAGTTTACTGGAATTCTCAGCCTTAGAATGGTTTATGTGAGTATTTTGAACCGTGTTCCTCATTTCCTTTACAAGGGTTTGGTTACATATGTAATTTGGTTTGCTTGATTGATTTAAAGTGTCCCGATTTTCATTTATGATGGAAAGAAAAATTCTCATCTGTTAATTTACTTAAAAGGTCTTTCTTTTTTTAAACTAAAGACTTTATTGTTTCTGTAAATATTCAGTGTTCAAAATGTGAATATTTCCTCTGGTATAATGACTTAACATCCATTAGTTTTGGATTCCTTCAGGTTCCTGCATCTTCAGTAGTGGTTTCTTTATGTAATGAAGATGAGAGAAGTGTTGCCTGTGCCAGGATAGCTTTTAAAGAAGATGGGCATGCAGTGTCAATTCTTCACGCTGCTATTACTTTAATTAATACTTGCAACGTTGAGCAATTGGAAAAGATCCCATGGAAGCTATCCGAAAAATTCTTGGTTTCTTTGAAAACATTGTGGGAAAAGGTGCATGATCAGATGTTACTTGGCAATGCTTGGTCATCACGTCGAGATAGGGATTTAAATTTGAGCAACGTTACAGTTAACAGCCTGGCAGAAAGTATTTTTAGGTTATCTATTAATGTCAGCGAATTTGTGATTCCCTTGCCATCTGTGTTAGTTGACAGAATGATCTTCGGTTGGAGTGATCTAGGTTTTGAAAATTTCATGTTACATCACTGGGAATCATCTCCTTCTCTTGTAAGAAGGCTTTCAGGGTCCTTAACTGAGGAAAATGACATTTTAAGCTCATTTGCAGAGTCTCTAAACTGTAAAGAACCATGTCCTACCTTTGTTGCATCCATTCTTCAAAGTTTTATTTCATGTGTACCTATTGCTTCAGATGAACTGAACATCATAAGTTTCCTAGAGGAGGTGAGAAGTGAATTGGGCTGTCCTATAATATATGACCAGGACATACGGGTACTAAGAACAGAGCAGCCTTCAAAAAAAGAGGTGCATTTCTTTCAAAAGAAAGTTGATCCATGCTGCTTTAAGAAACTTGCTTTCAATAACGTGGATATTATGAAATGTGAAGAAGCATTTAAAGAGGGCTATACAATCGCGCTACGTGGTGTTGAGTTCCGCTTTGCAAGTATTGCAGCTGTTGCAGATGCTTTAGCATCTTTGTTTGGTCAACCATCAGTAGGTGCCAATATATACTTGACGCCACCTAATTCTCAGGGCTTGGCTCGTCACTGTGATGACCACTGCGTGTTTGTATGCCAACTCTTTGGGACTAAGCAATGGACAATCTATCCACGACCAAATTTGCAGCTACCTCGCTTGTATGATCCTTTTGATAGAGAACATTGTCTTGGGGAACAGAATTCTTTAGCTGAATGTAGAAAGTTCCTGTTGAGGGAAGGTGACATCTTGTATATTCCAAGAGGCTTTCCTCATGAGGCATGTACACATGACGATGGTTCTAGTGATTTAGCCAGATTTTCCTTACATATCACTTTTGGTGTTGAGGTGGAACCTCCATTTGAGTAAGTAAAAGTTCATCCTTGTTTTTTCAATGCAACAGATTTGTTTGGTCATCCATATTGAAAAAAAGGTCTGCTTAGCAAATTTTATTTCATTTCTAGTCTCTAATTCAGTTAATTTATCAAATTAATGGAGTGGGATTTATTTAGCATGTAATTGCTCACAGCAGGATGGAATTAATCCTCACACCTCTCTCCTAGAGGACAGGCACGCTTATGGCCAGTCAATGAATTACTGATTTTATTGGTTGATAATATCTAAGTATATCCTTACCTACATGTCTCCCAGCAGTTACCTTTTACTGACAAAATCTGCCAAGGGCCATTTATCTGTTGAAGCTAGCTAATAATCTGGTTCTTCAAACAGAATAATAAATTACTCTGTAGGTCCATTCAATATATGGGTTTGATTCTTTGTTACTTGTGAGCTGGCCTATGAATGACCAACACACTCAAGAAATATGGCTCTATTAGGAATTATTGATGAATCCTGTGGATTTTGGGAGAGGGTAGTTTTAGTTGTTTAAGGATAAGGAGTCTATGGAAGTGTACAACTGTATATGCAGTGATACGGAATCTTTGGATAGCTGAAATTTAAAGGGTCAGTCCTTATCAAGGTAGTTATTTGCAAATTGATTGTTTTTCTTCTCCTCTTTTATCTTTGGATAGCTGAATCTTGTAGTTTTTTATGCAGTAGTATTCATGCCTGACACTGTTCCCAAATGAAATGTTTATCGTTAATTCAGGACAGATATTCTACTTGGTGTTGCTTCATAAAAGCTTAGATGAATTGAACTCTGGAATTTCAAACCCTTGCATAGTTTCTGTATTCTAAAAGTTCTAATTGTGTAAATTTTGTGATCCGAGTTTCCAAAATTGGCATGGTTGGGGATTGAAAGATATGGTTATGGATATCTTATTAAAATTGGAATTTGTGATGAAATTAAGATTTGTGGCTATCTATGAGAGCGTTTTTCATGTGTGCCATGCTGTATGTTTCTTAATTGCAGGTGGGAGGGCTTTGCACATGTTGCACTCCATCGCTGGTACAAGACCCAAAAACAGCTGCATGGAGCTTCAGTTGAGCCATTGTCTGGAATTCTGGACCCCATGTCTGTGACTCTGTTGCATCTAATGATTGAATTAATTGGGGCCTCTGATTCTACCTTGCGGAAAGCTTCCTTAGTTGGTGCTCTCGTTTTGCCTTTGGAGATCGATGATTGGTTATATTTGAACCAGAAAACCACTTTCAACCACATAATTGATCAAATTAAGAAGGCATCAATGTTCTTGGAAGTATTCAGGAGTGTGGAAGTAGCTATTGGAAAAAATGAAGATCCCTTTCATCGAATGAGGTGGCTCAGGCTTCTATATCAGGAGACAGAAACAATTCAAGAACATGATTGGAATGTACCTCTCGGTGAATTTCAAAATTTATTTCCTTCATGTGCTCAACACAAGGACATGACAGAGGCTGCATTCATGCAAGTTAAATCTAAGTTCTGTGATGAAGTGTTATTTGAGGATGTGATTGATAGCTATAAACTACTACTCGAGAAGTATAAGAAAGCCAGAAAGCAATATATGAATGGAATGCTCTCGCTACATTGCAGTGGATTTCGCTGAAAATGTTCTGTTGTGATATATATAAAACTTTTTTTCTATTGTTTATTTTGAGTTTAAGAATTACTCTAATAAAAAAAATATAAATAGATGCACTCAAGTAATATGTAAGCTTAAAAAATTATAAATTATTTAATATAGATAAAATTTACTTATTAAAATTTTTTTTTTATGTTATAGTCTTTATCGATCCTTTTATTTCCTAAAATTACAACATAATTTAAAATTAAAGAGAGTGTTTCACTATTTTAAACACTTATAATCACACAATCAGTAACCAGTGGTAGTTACTTTATGTCCACCTCTAAAGAGCGACATATATTCTTGTATAAGACTAGATATCACAAAAGTTTTGGTTATAAAGCATGGGATTTTTATTTGATAAAGTTAAATTAGTGAAAGGATCAAATTACCCTAATACGCATACTATAACGTAAGAAAATATTTAAAGAAAATTGAAGTAAGAGAATATTTGGGAGTGTTGTAACGGTTGCTTTTCATAATATTTTTTATTTAAAAATATATCAAAATAATATATTTTTTATTTTTTATAAATTAATTTTGATATCAGCACATCACAAAGATTTAAAAACATAAAAAAATTTAATTTTAAACATAAAAAAATAATTTGAGAAACACGGTTTTAATTGTGTTTAATTGTGTTCCCAAACATAGTCTAAGTATAAAATATTTACTTGTTAAAGAATTTAAAACCAGAAACAATAGTAATTTGTTGTTTTCAATAATTCATAATTTGTCATTAAAATTTTATTGTTATTATTTGGTACAAATAAATAGATGCAATCAACCTTTTATGATTGCTACAATTATACTTTTAAAATATACACTTATTTAGGAGTAAATGAACAAAATAAAATAAAATAAAATTATTGTACTTAAAATCTCTCTACATGGATAAAAACTCTAAAATGGAGAGGAAAAAAAAAAGTTATTTTTGGAATCAAAATTTATGAATAATTAATTCTCTTTGTTTTACCTTAATTATCTACCGTAAAAAGAATAAAAACCTAATAATTTTTTTTATCTTTTCCTTTTATAAAATATTTGATAGTCACTTTATAGGTATATTTTGAAGAGGAAAAAATAAACATAAAATATTCGATTTTAACAAAAGATATTTGCTTACTATATATATATATATATATATATATATATATATATGAGAGTACCAGCAATGATTTCCACAGTCGGAAAGAAAAGCAAGGCATATCCAATACATAAATAATCAAAATCTCCAAGTACCTAATATGTAAATATATACCTTTAATAGTTCATACCTAATACATTACCTTATTTAACTATCTCTTTCTGTACAAATAGAGATGTCAATCGTTCTTCACCTCCACAAAAGTTGCGAAGGCTTAAAGAGAATATTTGTTGCCCCCTCACCGACTGGGAGACATGGCCAAGTTTTTCTACTATGTTCTGTTTATTTCTGCACTAGGTAATATTTCATTCCTTCGATTTTCCTCCATTTCTGTTTAAGCATGGTGCCAAGGTAGGGTTATGTATTTGCTCATTCAATAACGGAGAATCTGAAAATACAAATTCATGGTTTATATATATATATATTTCTTTCCTTTTGGTTACGTATGCATGATGATCATTATATGCAGTTGCCACCATGGAGCTCTCGGCAGAGGCTGGTGTATGCACCAGGCAAATAGGGGCTTGCGCTCCGTCTTGCAGTGATATATGTGCTTCGAAATATCCTAACGGTGGCAAGGGAGCTTGTCAGGGTGATATTTGTGTTTGCTTCTATGAATGTGGGACGGAGAAAAGGTGCAACGTTGGTCTGGGTCCTTGTTCAGCGCAGTGCAATGATGCGTGTTGTGCTGCAAAATGTGCTCAGCAAGGTCCTCTAAGTGAAGGGTTTTGTGATAGATTAGGTTATAATTTTTTGTGTCAATGCAGCTATGATTGTTCTTAGAACCAGTCTCACGTCGCATGTAAGGTTGGGCATAATTAAGAACTGGCTGGGAGAACATTTAATAAAACGTTGGCAATTTTAATTATATCTATTTTGTGATTCTCAATCTCAATCATTCTATCAGTAGATTTATATCATCTCATGTTCCAAAACTTACGTAGAATTGCTGAAGCAGCATGGCCTCTCATAGATGTACACGACACCAGAAGAAAAACAGCAAGAAAAAGTAATATAGAATTATTAAGCACAATATATTTGATTTCATAAACTAAATATAAAAAAAATAAAAATAACTAAGAAAAAATAACTTTTTTAAAAAAAAAATCTTGCATCAATCTCTCTGTGAGTTACAATACTTGTTCTTAAGTTTAAATTACTCTTACTCTTATCTTGATCTTGTGGATGTCTGATTAAAGCTCTTAAACCTCTTTTCTTTCTTTACTTTAGCTTCAAGTTATAATAATTTTAAATATTAACTTCAGTTTTTTTATGTTAAATTTTATATAAAAAATATTAATTGACAAATATTTTCTCTTTCATGAGATTTTAATGTAATGAATTACGGATCTCTAAATATACATATAACCCTTGAATAAATTTATTTTTGCTTTAACAGTAAACTTGTAATCAATCAGATCAACATAACTTAAATTAATTTTTTTTTATTATTAAACACATTTTATATTCTCTTTGCACTTAACTTTTAATTTATCAATGAGTATACTATTGATTATATCATCATGGCATTTTTGTCATTGTTCTTGCTATAATTATCATTAAAATAAATATAATAAATTGATAAAGAATATCAATTCACATCTACCTCATCATGAATCAGATCATCATAATCTCCCCGACAGTCATTCCAATTAAGAAGTTGTTTCCTCTGCTTTCCCCTTTGAAACAAGTTTTCAAAGATGACCATAGATTTGTGATAACTCTCCACTCGATCCTTTAATTTTTTCTTCGTAATCTCTATCAATTGATAGGATAATTCTTCAACTTGCCTCTATAGCTTTATCATCGATAGTGTCCAGGTTAATTTTGTAATTTATCTTTACATGTCTTTTATCACTAGTTACCGAGCGTTTTTTTTTCAAGAGATAATCTCATTATCCTCTTCTACATGAGCATATTCTATTTGGTGATCTCTTCCCGCCATGATTATTCTACAACACAACTAACTACCAAGAATTATCGAACTCTGATACCAACAAAAACAACAAAAGAGAGATAGCAAGTATAAGCAACACAAAATTATATTAAATAAGGTTTGTGCCACGCAAGAATTTTAACTTAAAATTTTATTATTGAATATTTTTTAGAACTAGTTTGCATATTAATTAAAATTAAATTACTTGTCTAAATAGTTTTTAAAAATGCACATGGATATCCTTGTGAATTATAAAGAATAATTAATTTTAAGTGTTTAAATTAAGATTCGTACTTAGAAGTTAAAAGAATATAGCAAATCAATCTCCTTCATTACCTCCCTACCTTTTCCCATTTCAAATTAAATTACGAGTAATACACCAATCAATCAGTTGTAACACAAAAATGTCTTCAATATTTTTCTTCTCCGAGAAGATATTGAATGTAAACCTCGATATCTTTTATAATCAAATAAAATCTTTGGTGAGTTAATGCTTTGAATTTTTTTTATAGAGTTATAGTGGGCTGGATCTATGTCTACAACGTAATCATAAATATTCATAGCAAGGTAGAAGAATAAATAAGATGGAAAATACGAGACAAGAATTAAAAAAATAATTTGGTGTGTTATTCTTTTTCATATTCATGATTATTATATATATCTCGTCTAATTGAGACTTTATATTTCAATCATTCTCAATTTATTCTAACTGGGCTTCTGCTATATCTCAGCCCCAAGAGCTGGTTCGGGCAACGAGAGCATATTTATATAAGTTCTAGTAGGTATTTTTTGTTTAAAAATATATTAAAATAATATTTTTTTATTTTAAAAAATAATTTTTGATATTAACATATCAAAACGATATAAAAATATAAAAAAATTATTTTTAACAAAAAAAATCAAAATTTTTTTAGACATGGTTTGTACCGCATTCCTAATCAGGCGCTAAAACAATAATTTTTTTTTCATTATCAGATTTATATTTGGTTGAGATTTAGCTTTACCGATATCTTAATTTAATAAAAAAAGATTTCCAGTTTGATTTAAGAGTTAAGCTAGTTTAATAAATATGAGGAATTTAGAGTAAAAAATCAATATTACAAGTGGGCAGTTTAGTAAGATCCATTCATTTCGAAATAATTAATTATTCCGTTTCTAGTGGATTAATCTTTCAACCCTATCATAATATTGGGTAAATTACGTTTAATGGGCATAATTACTGGTCACTTCAACAGTTCAATTGCATTGATAGATGGAAATTATTTATTTATTCATTTATTTTGCAAGAGTGTTTTGAAGAAATTTATATCACCCTTGACTATCAATCGAACTATATATTCTCTTAAAATTTGTAACCATCTTTATTAATTGAGAGATTAATAAATAAATAAATAAAAATGAAATTCACCCACAGAATTTAATTACCCTCGTGACTGTATTAACTTAGTGATAATGACCCTCTTTTTTTCTTAATAAAACCAAGAGGTCAATGTTCAACTCCCCTTAAGACGGGGAATTAGGCCTCGTTTAACAAAAATCCTCTCAAGGCTTAACTCTTAAGACAATATCGTGTGTAGGATCTAGGATACACTCCTGTGTCGTTTTGTGCTCTCAAATTGCTAGCACCTGTTTTTGTATGCATGGAATCCAGGTTCTCAAACTTTGGTGCTGTAAATAATTATAAAAAGGCTCTTGCAACTTGACCTAGTGTAATTTAAAGGAGAACCAGAAACATAAAATAATTATATAAATGTATTTTGGATCATAAATACCCACAATAATGTGGACTTCCACCAAGACTTTAAAATTCTTGGTTAAATATACTTTTGTGAAAAACAAAACATGAAAACATGCCCTGTTTATAATATTTTTCTCCATATATATATATATATATATATCCTCTCTTTCTTTTCTTTCTCGTAACAGTGCTCTAACCAAATACTATGTCTCTCAAGAAAATTATGTCCTCTCTACTCTTGTGATATCCTTGTAGGGATCCAAACAGCTAAACATAGCTCTCCCACCTCGGAAAAATAAAAATAAGTAGGTAAGTTAGGTTTTAGATTTGTTTATTAAAAATCAATAGTTCAAGTCATATAAATTTTAATGCCACGAAAAATTTATATGGTTGTTAATTTTAGAGTCTGTGAAATTAGTCGAGATAAACACAAGCTAATCTAGATATTCATATTAATAAAAAAAATATATATATAAATTGATGAGATTAGTAGTAGGTACGTAAGATATGAAGTGAAACTATACCCAAGAAAAGTATATAGTAAAGAAAAATGATTTAATGGCACGCATTTACTACATGGTGACCAGTGGTAGATCTAAACAGGTTGTATACGAATTTTTTTTTTTGGAATTTATTGAAAAGGAAATATAACTTAACTTGTCACGTCTCCACTAGCCGGCCCGATATACTCTTTACTGCAAAAGCATATAATAACTGATTTACTTCCCTTATATATGTGATGAGAACGTACTATCATATTGAATATTTATCTGTGTTATAAGATTTTTTTTACTTATATATATTAATGTTTTTATAGCCTCATTCCTCGAATAAATAACATCGAGAGGATGAAATATCTCATGTTTTTTAATTACTATTTTATTAAAAAAAAGTATAGAATATAACTAATAATACGGGTTTTTACTTGTATGTATCAAAATCAAATCATGATCGGATTTTACAATTTGCATTTGTACTACAAAGATCTAGATGTAATTATTAACTTGATTCTAAAGAACACTGCTGGGCATCATCATATGAACATATGATTAGTTGTTTGCATATACATAGACAAATTGACTCCAAATTCAAAACAAAGAATTCTTTTGTTTTCTTAAATAGGGAAAGTGTTTGGAAATTTAAGGTCTAGTGGGCAATAATAGACTAAAATCAATCAAAGTCCAGAAGTAATTAATTATTAATTAAAATCCCGTGGCAATCGCAAGGTCAAACATGATATGGCTTTGAGGGAGTTTTGGTTTCCCTAAAAGGGGTCACAGCTCTAACGCACGCCATTAATCCCTTTTCATCACATATATTTATATTGATACTCTATTACTCTATTTTAGTTGTCATTAGTGCACTAATTAATCACACAAAATATATTTAAAATCATTTATATATTCCTAAATAACATCCAATTCAATCTTGTATAAAGTCACCTCCTAACCCCTTCTTTCCATTTGCCAATTATATTCATCATCTCTTTCTCTTCTGTACGTACCCTCTCATCTCTCTCGCTGGACATGGAAGCAGAAGGATACTGTGACACAAGACTCGGGCTTGGACTAGGTGGTGATAACCATGAGCCATGGCCACAGAAAAAGAAGGAGAAGCCGGTGGTACGTTTAGACCTCTCATTTACACTGTGCCCGAAAAACGATGCCATGGATATGGATCATCATGACAAGGCAGATGGGATATGTTTCAAGTCTGAAGAAGATGAAGAATATGGAATTAAGAGACGTGATAATTCCATTGATAGTAACATCGATGGTTCTGGTAGAAAGAAACTCAGGCTTACAAAAGAGCAATCCAGCTTGCTCGAGGAGAGCTTCAGAAGGCATACCACTCTTAATCCGGTACCCTTTTGACCAGCTCTTCTTGTCTTTTTTTTTTTTTTTTCTCTTCCTTGGGCAGTTACTTCTGGCTATCCTGCTAAAAGCAACACAAATTTTCCATCTCTTGATCTTGATAAGATATCAGAAAATTAAAATAATATATGTTTCTTTTTTTTTAATATATCATTAATTATTGTAAGTACTTATGATTAATAAATATATTATATTTTTGGAAACTTTAATTTTTAAAATTACAAAGTTCGTCATGCATGAACTTTTTATAAATCCTTGACCCTGCTATCAAAAACTTCAAATTAGGTGTACTAGTTGCTTTGTTTATTATTTGTCTTTTTGTTTAAGTACCTCTTGTTATTTAATTTATTTATCCAGTGGCTTGATGAAATATTCACAACGTGCATGCAGGCTCAAAAGCATTCACTTGCCGAGCAATTGAATTTGAAGCCAAGACAAGTTGAAGTTTGGTTTCAGAACAGGAGAGCAAGGTATAACTCAGTTTGTACATTAAATTAATTCCACGATATCTTTGTTTTTAATTTTGTCTGTCGGTTTCTTTTGGGTTTTCAGTTTCTTTTCTATAGTTAAAACTACTCGCTCCCAGTAATGACAACAAAATAATAACATGCAGGACCAAGCTGAAGCAAACAGAGGTAGACTGTGAGTTCTTGAAAAAATGTTGTGAAAGTTTAAGCAATGAGAATAGAAGATTGAAGAAAGAACTGCAGCAGTTAAGGTCACAGAAAATGGGACGATCGTCACCATTATACACTCAGCTTGCCACGGAAGGCACAATTACAATGTGTTGTTCTTCATGTCAAGGAAAGTATCACGACTAACGAGAAAAATGTTGCGGTTTTTGACATGGTCCATAAGAGCTAGTAAGCAATTTTAATTAATTGCAAGGCGGCTATAATGGCGGTAGAAAATTAATGATTTTAGTAGGTTTATTATAGACGAGAAATTGTTATCAACACTACTTTGTGTAAATCAGCTATATTAGTCAGAATTAAAATGCCAAATAATTTGAAGTGTGGAATGGTTGAAGGGGGCAGGCAGGGTGTGCCCCAAGTCTTCTACTGAATAGACAAGAGAGCTTGTGGTAGAATAACAGAACAATTTGCATTGTTTGTGGAATTCTGTGGGAATTAAATTGATCAACATCCTTCTACACGGCTTGATTTTGACCAAATTGATCTCTTGTATTTTCTTCTCTCTCTCTTGCAAATGTTGAAAAATAACTCTTATTAAACTCAACTCGACTGGGTACATGATTCGATTGATAAATTAAGCCGATGATAAGCTCAGGTTATTTCAAGAATAATGTTATTTTAATTAAGATTTAAAAAAAAAATCAAAACTATACTATTTAAAAGATTAAAAAAATCAAGTCAAGTTTTGTCAAGATTAACTAAGTTTAACCGATTCAACTTTTATCTAATTTAATTTAAAATTCAACCCAGTTCATAAATCACAAAATTAATATGTCAATTTAATAGCATTGCTCTTGTATGTTGGTAAGTATATATAATTATTATTATGTTGTTGTCAATAATAAAAGGAGATGTTAAAAAAACAATTTGTTATAAATACATGGATTACGGTAGAAACAATCTGTTTAAAGTTAAACTTAAAACAAAAAATAATTTGAAAATATTCTGATAGATAAAACCTAAAAAAAAAAGGTATATAATAAAGTTACATAAAAGTCTACAATGGTGGCTTTTGAATAAAGTGGGAAGCAAGAAAAAAAATTAAAAGGTTTAAATTAAAAAAATTATTTTAAAAAATTTAAAATTTAAATTTTTTTTACTATTAAAATTATAAACATTGTTAAAAAAAAACTAGAAAAAACAATTCCTTGCAGAGATTAGAGTCTTACCAGTTCTTTTATTTCCGCCACTTGTTTAAATAATTATTGACCTTGAATTTTCTTGTTTTCATGAATATTTTCGTTATCGAGCAATCCCACAAAATGGACTCAAAATCAATGTACGAAAATGATTAAAGTTTTAGTGAAATTTTATGTGCTGCTATGAAAAGAAAAATAAATCAACATTATGTATTTCATAAGGAGGCTGCGTTTTAATTGGGAGGAAAATTCATCGAAGCTTCTTTTAAGAAGAAAACTAAAAAAAAAAAAAAAAATACCATACTAAGTTCCATAATATTAAGTGACAATGCAAGAAATAAATATAGTCAAAGTTGTCTTTCCTTGAATCCCCTACATTATAAAATTAAAAAAAAAAAAAAAAACAAGTCCAAGGCCGTCACCATATGTCAAAAGAGAAAAGATAGAATTTTAAAATATTAATTAAAATATTTAGATTCTGTTTCTTTTGCGGAAAATATTTGTTTGAAAAC
>Ga0325404_1005895_pt1 | contig 12886 bp, 12 predicted proteins | sample PopdelMetagenome_18_FD_205664 | JGI IMG/M metagenome (GOLD analysis project Ga0325404, IMG submission 205664) | Populus deltoides microbial communities from Bellville, Georgia, United States - Xylem-Control-R1 | ecosystem: Host-associated > Plants > Phyllosphere > Stem > Wood/Secondary xylem... | reverse complement strand
CACAAACTTATTCACTAATATTAATCTTAAAGCATAATTTCCTCCCTCTCCTAAATAATCTTCTACGTGATCATCCCCCAAGAAAACAAAATCCCTTTTTTTTTCAATTTTCCATCCCCCCCCCCCTTTATTTTTCCTCTTTGGTTAATTTTCCAATTAGCTGTTTAATTTAAGGGTTAGTGAATCTGATAAGAACAGACAGCCAAGTGTGAAGGTCTCAAAGAAATTTGTAGTTGCTGTAAGAAAAAGGAGAGCAAAATCATAGAAAAGGAAATCAAACTGAAGCTACAAAATTTCTTCAAAAAAAGTAAGATTTACACAACAAATTACCTGGTTAACAAGCCAAGTAGATCCGCAACCTGAGGCATTTGCATTAAATTCGCCATAGTCAACCCCACAAACAACAAGAAACCAAGAAGATGCCTGCAAAATGCAATTGAAACCCAACAAACCATTAAAAAGAAGAGTAATTATTAATTAACTAACTCAAAAATCAAGCACTAAATTTCCTTCTCAAAACTAAAAGAGAGATTAATTACTTACGTCCAAACATTGAGGGTTTCATTATGCCAACGAAAAATGCTAAAGAGAGCTTCTTTGAGAGGCCAATCTGCTCTGTAGTAACTCAAGATGAACTCATTATCCTTCAAGTACTCTGGCAGGTCCCAAAACGAGACTAAATCACACCGTTTAGTATCTTTTCCTTGGCTGATCTCATCTTTCGTGATCTTCCCTTGTTTCTTCTGGGCTTGATCCGTATTTTTCTTCCCTTTCCTCTTCACAGCCGTTAGAGCAGCCATAGAGTGAATCTCGAACGTAATTACAAATACAATCGTTAATTTCTCGTCAGGATATTTGAGCTTGTTTGGTAAGAATATAGAAAGGCTTGTCTTTGGCCTTGTTTCTGTCTCTGTCTATGTCTCTGTCTCTGTCTCTGTGCTCAGTTATTTGGAGGACACAGCACATATGCACCAGCCAACTGCACCATTTAATTATAGGGACATGCTCTCTCTCTCTCTCTCTCTCTCTCTTGTTAGTTTGGTGCGAGAGAGAGTTGCATGCAACATTGCAATGCAGTTGAATAATAAATAGTGAACGTCGTTAGGTCACCAATAAAATTGTGTGTAAAAGTTTCCGTGTGAGAAACAGTCACCGTCCTCATGTTTTCCATTTTTATTTTTATTTTTATTTTCGTATCAGTTTTTTAAATATCAAGATTATTTCTTTTTGTTGATTTTTTTGTAATTGATGAGGTATATATTTCATTATCAAAAAAAAAAGAAAAAAAAAGGGTAGTTGCTTGAATCACTTTATATTTATTTTAATGATGGATCTCTAGCTAGTACTCTGCTTGCTTTCACATTGTTTGTAGCCAGAATTCTGTTGTTTTTAAACTTGTAGGTCCGTCAATTAATTTCTAGTCTATCTTTACTTTTGGTTGGGAAAGGGTTTTGTCGTGTTTGTTTGATTTTGGGAGGAGGGAAAGTACTCTCTGTTGTTTGCAGCTACAATTCAACTTATTTTTTTATAAAAATTTAATTTATTTATAATTTTATATCGTTTTAATATATTGATATGAAAAATAAATTTAAAAAAATAAAAAATATATATTATTTTAATATATTTCAATATAAAACACACTTTAAAAAAATACGAAATTCTAAAACCCCTTCGTTATCTTTGTTTTTCAATATTAAATTGGAAATAGCTAAACAGCATTAATTAGGCAACCCATCTCAGCGGCGCAGATAGTTAGCCCACCACTCGAACTAATTCTTGTGTATTTATTCATTTATTACTTACTAGTAATAGTAATTCATTGCCCTGAAGGCACTCCAAAACTTGACCACAAACAATAATTTTCTTGCGTTAATGTTGGCTTGTCGAGCTAGACAAATCTTTGTCTGTCGAGGCACCCCAAGTTTCATCATTTTTACGAACCATGCATCTTTAGCCCCACTCAAAGTCGAATAAATACTTGCGAATCTGCCTGCCTTACTCCTCAAGGCTATTTGAGATGAACACAAACAGTGTGGTAATCTACGAGTAGAAACATAGTTTTGCTCCCTCGTTGAAGTTAAGGAACACATTAGGAAGAAACATCATCATGGCCGTGTATGTTTGTTTGTTTGTCTGGTTTTTGTTGGTTAAACATGGTCTAGCTAGCTTGATTCTTAGATAAACTGATTAGATTCGAACAAGGTGCGTGTCTTCATCTTTCTTGTTTAAACTTGAATGGGAGATGATCATTTTCCTTTAATTGCCCCACATTAAATCATATGCTTGGTTGGGGCGCCAACTAACTCTGATAGGAAATGGAATTGAGACTTTAAAGACGTGTTGGTTATTAGTTAGATTGATTATAATCCACCTCTTTCGTGAGTTTATTGAGTGACTCATGCCCATCAAATACTTCGTCCTTCCGTCTAAGCACCTATTTGATATTGTGTTTCAAAAAAGGTTAGGGAAATTTTGAAATTTTTTTATAATTTTAAATTATTTTAATGCGCTTATATTAGAAAAATATTATTTTAAGATATTTTTAAATAAAAAATACTTTTAAAAACAATCATTATGATTCTCAAAACCCTTTTAAATTATAGGATGTGTTTGTTTTTCAGAAAGTGGTTTCTCAAAATTTCATATATTTGTTTGTCATTAGAAAAGTTGGTGAACGGAAAATACTTTCCACTCAAAGAAAAATTTGGTCTGGTTTTCAGGAAAGTGTTTTCTTTTTATTTTGAACGTAAAACACTTTTTGAAAGTTGTGAAAAATTTAGAAATGTTATATTATTTGCCGATTATATCAAATTTGATTCTCAAACTTTTGATTGCTATATATATTTTGTTTTGAATATTTTTTTCAATTTCATCTCTTAAATTTAATTTTTATATTAACTTTGGTCTTTATTTCTATAATTGTTATTTGTTTTTTCCTTATTATTTTTTAAATGAAATTTTTTATCTATTAAATTTGATCTTTATTCTTTTAATTGTTACTTATTTTATTTGAAATAATTTATCAAATGGTAATTATTATTATTTTAATTTCTTCATCTTTTAATTTTTTTATTTGTTAGATTTGATCTCTATTATTTTAATTATTATTTATTTTATTTGAGATAATTTATGAAATTATATTTTTTTTAATTTCATTGAAATTCAACTTTTTAATTTGTAAGATTTGTTTCTAATTAATTTAATAAACTTGAAAAAAATAAAATATTAATAACTTATTTTTCAGCTCATTTTCCATGATATAACCAAACACTGAAAAATCTTTTTCAATTTATTTTTCATTACACTATTAAAAAATCAAAAAATAATTCATTTTTCTAAAATTTATTTTCCTGAAATTTACTTTTTACAAAAGAAAAAAATTACTAACTATTTTCCAGAAAAAAAAAAAAGTCAGGACTCTACGTCCAAAAAAGTGGATGAACTCCACATTCGGAATTGAGAACTTTTGGCACGTCGTGCACTTCTGCCCTTTCTTAAAAGCAAGGAATCTATCAAGATGAGCTTGCCTGTCCATCCATGTTAGAGAAACAATCAAATTCCAAAGACCCTGTGCAGGCTCGAACACCCTTTTTGTCAGGATCTTGCAGCATATAATAGACTAATGGAGAGATATTCCAGCCTCCCTTCAGATTTGACCATGCATGTGCATACTCCTGGCAAAATCTACAGTTTAATACTGGCAAATGTACCGACTAATACACAAAACATAGGACCCCTGCCCCATCTTTATGTACACTTAAATGAACCTATTAATTAATACACCAGTGACAGTAATCTCTCTCTTTCTATATTCATTATGAGTTGTCTTGCTTTCCATTTCTTAGCTAATGTTCCAATGCCAGAAGTGTCATCCAACCTTTCCTCCTTCAACAAAAGGTGGAAAAACTGGAAGAAGAAAAAACAGGAAACAGTTTTCGGCAATTTCACCGTTTAAGACTGCATTTCTTGTAAAGGGCAAAGAAGCAAATAGGAACTCTCTACTTTCATTTAACAGAACAGAATGTGCGTGTTAACAGCTTTAAGATAACATTCGCATTCACTGGCTCTTGTGGAGACCAAGCCAAAGATACTTGCAACTCTGTGTCCTTTTATTGAGACTCGGGATGCAGTAGGATCGGCAAAGGTTTGAATTTACAATAGAATAAACAAAATGGGAAAAGAAAGGACCAAACTGGTTCTGAGGCGTCGCAACAAGACCCACAAACAAGCTTCTAAAGCATTCAAGATCATAACAATGCTTATGAGGCGCTTGCCATGAGACAAGCAGGCAGAGACTTTTATGATAGGCGCATCATGGTCAACAGAAGCTGTTGAACAATAGTGAACGAAGGAGAATGACACTTTAGCCCTTGAGACATCCTAATTGTTCCAAGGAACTCCTGATATCAGAGCTTTCTTCAGGTGCTTGAACAATATTAGGGCTCTCTGATGGCATGACATCTGTGAGAGGGTAGCTTCGATTGGCATGGAGTTGGTTACTTGCACTGCTACAGACTCCTTTCAAAACTACACTTTTGTGCAGCCCACCCAGCAATCCTTCATAATCTGTGTCTCCACATTCTCCAGCAAAAACGACCATATTTGCCAATTCCACGCCCCATCGAACATAGAGATACCTGAAATGTAGTTTTGAGTCAAAATTTCATAAATTAGCATAACGGGGAAAAGAACAGAATTTTTGTGTTCTAAGTTCAATCAGCCATGCCAACAAAGAATGAAAGAAAACCTCAAGCGCATTATAGTGTATGAGAATAAGAATAAAATTGGTTATATAAATTCTCAATGCCAGGTCCCAAATTTTGGCCACACTGCTTTGTCCGTGCCTAAGGTTCCTTTACTATCCAATTTGCTATATGCAGTTTCATTTATAACTTCAATTGCAATATCATGGAAAACATGTATTAATGAAAAACCCTACCTGAGGGCTTGGGAGCGGGAAGCCAATACTGGAATTACATTTAACCTGGTCCCGTTTTGGCAATAAATAACATGGCAACGGAGAGCCTGAATTCTCAGCGCCTTCTGAAGCTCCTTAACAGGTGGAACCTGCAAAAGACATGGATGTAACTCACAATGCATTCGCATCCCACTGCACTGCAAATCTTAATTTAAAAATAATTCAGGCACCTATAAACCACGTCTAAACTGGTAAATTAACCCTTAGTTTCAAAAGAAAAATCAAGAAGTCACTTGAGAGGAGAAGTACCAATCCTGGCTTTTTCACTGTAAACGCATAACAATAGTCAGTTGAAAGTTGTTCCGCTGCAGTTACAATCCGTTCCTCATTCTCAGCCTTCTTATCAGAAACTGAAGATGCCCAGCGAACCAGAGTCTTCCTCAGCCCTTCTCCACCCCAACGATATTCAATGTGTGAGTGATAATAAAAGTCAACGACAAAGGGACCATCCTCCGGGTTGGGAGTTGAATAGTAGAGGTCACTACCACTATTGCAAATGAAAGCATCAAAATCACTGGGGCTAAATCCCTCTGAAGCCAGAAAGGAGCGTATCTCAGATATGGTCAAGGACGTTGACAATATGAACCCTATTGAACCTTCGGTCCTTTCCTTTTCAACAGCCTCAAAAATCTTTCTAGTGGCTTCAGCAAGACTGGAGATTGTATCAAAGTCCACTGCAATGACAAAGATTTGTTTCCTCCTCCTCAATGATGGAAACTTACCAGAACTGCTGTTTTGGTCAACAGCCTTTCGTGTGTCCTTTACTACACCCTTGGACCATGACAATACAGCATTCTCTATTTTACTCTTCTTATCAGTAGCATTTCCTTCAGAATCTAGAGGATTATCATTTCCACTACCTCCAGTCTTTTCCCCATCTAATGAGAACTTTAAGTTCAAAGATAAATCCTGTATATCTCTCAAGGAATCACCAGGAGAATCTGTATCGGAAGTATCAGCTCCATCATCACTTTTTTGCCACTGTGGATGCCTTGATTTGCAACTGGCTATTCTGGATAGGTAAGTCTTGCAATGCTCTGGCCAAGAAAACAAGTGAATGTTCTTCAACCCATTCTGACGGCATTTTGCCCAAAGGTGCTTCTCGGCAACAAGCTTTAGAAGAGCACCAGCAATGGATTGCTGATCATGAGGATCAACAAGAAGACCGTTGTCAAGTACCTGAGGAAATATCAACAATCAAAACTGGAACATTTATACACAACATGCTCATTCACATGCATAAACAAGTTATATATCTTCGGCAATATTTTTATTGATGAGCACGCATACCCGGTGTATGTCTACTGGACCTCCATTTTTTGTGGCAACAATGGGCAATCCATGAGCTGCTGCCTGCTCAGTGGAAAAAAGTAACAGTTTATAGTGGTATCAAATAATAAATTATCATCAAGAAAAACTATTCATCTAATCAAGAAGAGCACCTCAATTAAAGTAAGTCCGAATGGCTCAATGAAAGCTGGATTGATGAAAACTCCCTGCACAAAGTTCCAGCTAGAATTAGGTATCTAACAATACTGAGTTATGATTGTGTGTTTGGAAACAGAGACTGAAGGCCAAAGGGAACCATCTATGTCATGCAGATGGAGTATGACATATAACAGCAATTACATCAGATGAAAATTCACCAAAATACAGCAATAAAACACCAAGCAAACAGAATAATAATACCCAACCTCACGTGTATCCCCGAGAAAACACATGAAACTAATATGCTTGAAATGCTTTACAGAGAATTAGACAAGCATTATAGAAGTTTTGTTAGTCATAATTGGATGGCTAATCAATTATACATTGCACTAAACTAGCTAACAATTAGAGGCTATTAGGTGAGACCTCGGCCAATTATTTGTAATGTCAAGCATTTGTGACTTTTCTTATCTTGAGATCAGATGATCAAGTCATTTTTAGTTTAATCCAGTAAACTACAGGGCATACCTTTGTCAATTATTTCCTCGACCACTGTACTAAATAACGGAGCAAAACACATAACCTATTTTATGACTTTTCTTATCTTGAGATCAGATGATCAAGTCATTTTTAGTTTAATCCAGTAAACTACAGGGCATACCTTTGTCTTTGCTGCTAGACGATATATGTCAGGAACATCAGACTGCTTGTGATGTTTAGGGTAAGCAACTTGCCCATACAGATCATACTTGTCAATAAGCTTGAGCACTGAAAGAAGGACAGATGCATTTGTGCTGGACATTTCATCAATGCCATCTCGATTACCCATAATTAGAGTCTGTAAAGTGAAGTGCAGGGCGAATAAAAAGATAGCATGACCTCAACTGAAAGCAAGCTCAATTGTGCAGCAATCAAGAACAGGTTTACATTTAGGTAACTTAACATACAAGGTTAGCAAGCTCTCTCAATTGTCGGCATTCTCCAAATGCTTCAACCAAAGTTGTGATGTTCTTTTTGGGATCTGGTCTTGCAAGGGCAAGTATCATAGGTTTGCGAGGATTGGTAAAGAAGCGCATGATCTGCAGCATAGCAAGTAATGAACTGAAATCAGTTGTCCAATTAAGAGTGGGGAAAGGGTAAGATTAAATATATTGGCTATAAGAAAAAACTAAAACCTCTGCCCATATTGGTGGATCAGGAGAAGTAGGATGGTCTTCATTTCCTTCTATTTCACCATCCATATCACCATCCTGTGGAATAATGTGATGAAACTCCATTCCAGGAGGAATTATCTGCAGAGCACCACAAGTTATTAACATATGTTTCCTTCACTAGAAAGCAATTTGCCTTGAGGAATAAGACAAAAACAGGCAATATGAATATTAAAACCAGATAGGGTGCATGCTAGAAATCTACGTCTATGAAATATAGCCATCCTGCAGTCATTCCCAACCACACGTTCCTTGGAAAAATTTAGAAACTAAGCACTATTCACCATCTTGTACTTAGTTCCATGCGCATTCCGTTTAGTGGGCAAAACATCAAACTCCAAGTATCCCAGGTTGACATATACAGCCACTGGCATCATTGTTTAGGATGTAACCATGCATTTAATGAACTGGAGTAAGGATCCCATTAAACCCACCCTAACCTAGCTGAGATTCACTAACCAAGATCTGAGGCAGAGCAAGCTTACTTGGATTCTGATAGTGTATTTGCTATTTGGAAGCAAGGAGCTTTTATGAGGTTACCAAACCCCAATCAGGGAAAAAAGGGTACTTACAGCCATGCGGGGCATGAACCTCCCATAACAACTCACGTTACGTTTGATTCTTGCTCGCAGTTTACGCTCCAGTATTGGATCAAAACCATCATACAAGCGCCATTGCTGCTCTATTTCTTGCCTAGTGCTGGTTATGACTATCTCTGATGAATCGAGTGATAACTCCTCTGCCTCTATCCGACGCATTATTTTGTATGTTGAGTTGATCTCATCCCTTGAGAGTCGGCCTTGTTGAAGTAGCTGCTCTAATTTATCCCGGCCAAGTGAGTGACCAGTAAAAAGCATGGGGACATTTAAAGCACCAGATAGAAGAGCAGCAGAATCGCCAGCATCAGCATAATGGCCATGGATGGCAACAGGCCAGACCGGCTTTCCCCCACCAATTTGTTCTCCTAGGCTTTTAGACATCTGAATTATGTGGCAGAGTGCGCCATCTACAAATTCAGGGATGTGAGGCCACAATAGTTCCTTTGGAACATATTTATCCTTCGGACCGAAAGGTATGCGGACAATATAAGCACCACTGCTCTCCCCCATCTCATCCAAGAAATCTTCTGAGTTTCTTAGAGTCAACATCTCTGTGGGTTCACCATAACTACAATCTACATCCGGGGCTGATACTTGTCTAGTAAACAAATCAACTCGATACACTCCTGGCATGGAGCCCAAAGCCCTTGCAAGTTCCACTACATATTTAACCTGATAGAAAAAATATCCAAGATCATTGGTTATCTATTCCTGCAGCTATGCAGTTATACTATGACCAGAAAATGGGAGTGAGAGCCACATATGACCACTCCAAACAAAAACTTCATATTACCTGACCGCCGGTATCAGAATCGCGCCCAAGCTCCATATTTTCTCCTCGTATTAGACCATGAAGGCTGCATGCATATTACTTGTTAAAAATATTAAATCAGCAACATGCACACTAGCAAAATCATGTGGTAAATCCTTGTGCCGTAATCAGGACATATATAATATCCTATTAATTTCTCTTCAGCAGTAAGAGAAAAGTGAAAATCCATTCGTTATGTTATAATAAACAATACCGCACCAACTAAATGCCTTATAGTCCTCTTCACAAGCACATTCAATTATTAGAGAACTAAAGTTCAGTCCATGCCTTATTAATACAATGTATAGTTTTTTCCCTTTCTGCTGATTAGCCCAAGCCTCCATTGCATCAACAGAATTGATTCTAGACAGTCTGTTCCTGATGCTATCACCATGGACCGATAAATCTCCAACTGCATCTCCTTTCTCTCCCTCTGATAAGTCTTCAGACATATCAGCCACTGCTTCTCTGCGGCCTCTTTCACGTTCAAGACGACGTTTAGCATTTCTCTGGGCTAGCTCTCCCTCAAGCTACAAAAGAAAATACAATAGTCAATCATTCAGCCCAAGATAAAAAGAACCATGAGCCAGAGAATGTGGCATCTCCTTTGTACACTGAGATTTAGAAAATCCAAAGAAAAAACGAAGGGTGACACGTTATTCATTGCAAAACTAGACAGCTACAAGGTAAACACTTTCCGTTTAGACACATTACCCGCTCACCCCCAAAAAAGGAAGGAAAAAAATTAAAAGAAAAATTTAACTATATCAGCACGTGCAAAGCATCAACAAGAGAATTTATTACCTACAAGCTCACACATTTCAACGAAATCTCAACAGATCTTGAAAGCTAATCGCATCGCAAGTAATAATAATTTGGAATGAGAACATACAAATTACCATATGATCATCTTCTCCAAAACGGTCATGTGCCAAGTGTGTTGCGATTGCAAATCAACAATATCAAACCTGATTAACTAACACTGATTTGTGATCAAACAACCTATTGAAAGGTTAAATCCCATGTAAGAAAAGTAACCAAGCTCCACCCCCCCCCCCTCCCATTCCCTCCAAAAATATCCATCCAATCAAGTTCACAAATTTCCAACATCAAAAATTCCACTCAACTCTCAAATAAATACAAACACATCACCAAATACCAAATATCAAATCAAGAGCACAGCTAAAAGGGCCACAAAATTGATCTGAAAAAAAATCAACCTGTTTCTTTTGCCGAGCCAAGTTCCAGATCCTCCAACACATATTCTCCAACCTCGTATTCCTCTCTTGCGGACTCCTCGTCGCCTGAGCCTATACCAAACAGTAGACAGAAAAGCACAGCCAAAATCACACTCATGCACGCAAAAAAATCAACAAAAACACAAAGGGATACACTTAATACAAACATACTCGAACCCAGGCGCGATGAAGATCGGTCTCATCAAATCCAGAAACAACCTCTTCAACAAAATAACGAGTTGGGCTAAACCTGCCTCTCTCTCTAAGCATAAGAGACGGGTTTTTTTCATCTAAGCCAGGACCTACATCAAGAATTGCTTCAAGGTAGCTGTTTATCCAATCATTCCCCGCCATTTTTTAGTTACCAGACCACCAACGCCGCCACCTGCACCACGACCACCAGCAGCAGCAGCAGAGCTGTTTGTTTGTGGTTTTACTTGTAGGATTAGTACAGTATTAACGGGAAGATAGCGTATTAAAGAGAAAATGAGGGTGGCAAGGGAGAGGGCTTTCCTCTTTGTTTTGGACTCCACGAGATTTTGCTGCCTTCAAAACCGTAAATTGTCGTCTCTTTGGAATAATTTGGTATTTATTTATTTATTTCAGGTTTTTCAAAAAAGGAAAGAATTCTCATAAAAAAAGAAGAAGAAGAAATACAATAATTTCATTTTTTTTTCTCACATGACGGTTTGCATCAGTAATTAGTTGTTAGTGTGAATTGAATTGAATACTCAGAAATTATAAAAAGATTACCTTTGCACATCTTGTTCGGAATATATTTTTTTATAAAATTTTAATTTATATCTATGATTTCTTGTTATACAGCAAAAAAATTAATACCTGTAAACCAACAATAACACTAATTTTAGACACACACAAATATACAAGTATTTTCATTAAATAATTTATATTTAAACCATTTTTTATATATAAAAATGAGTTTTGAGTGAATTGTCTGTAATTAAAATGATATAATGGTGAGATTTGTTTCCTCCATTTCTTTTGTTTTAAAACTATATGGTAACATGAAGAATAAAATGTGTTACCATTTTAGGTAAATATTTAAGAGAGTATTTAACAGTGTGGTAATGGTTATTTTTTAAAGTGTTTTTTATATAAAAATATATTAAAATAATATTTTTTTATATTTTGAGATTTATTTTAAACACCAGTAAATCAAAACAATTCAAAAATAAATAAAAAAATAATTTTAAACAAAAAAAATTATATTTTGACTAACCACTATTTAAATCACAATTTTAAACCGGAACTGAATTAAAACATTTCTGTGTTCCAGACTTAAATTTTAAGATTAATTTTTGTATTAAATTAATTTTTTTATATTTTTAGATTATATATTGATATAACAAATAAATTTAAAAAAATAAAAATATAATTTAAAAACTAACTCCGATATAATAAAAAAACGAACAACCACGTTACTGTTTTGCCTTTTTGGTACTGTAGGCTTTGTATGGAAAGTGGGGTAAGTGAATATCGGCAATGCATTTGGAATTGTTGACAATTACGCACCATTACTTTTTCACTTAATTATTATGTTTTAAATTAAATTTGGTGGGTGGAATGAATAAGGACTTTGCTCTTTTGAACAAATTAAAAAAAAAAATTGATCATGCATGAAATAAAGAATTTGGTTTAATATAATTAACTCCACTATCTCTTGTTATTTGCATATTTTCAACAATATTTTTTATTTTAATATCAATTTATCAAAACTATTGTAAAATATTAAAAAACATTAATTTTATTTTTTTAAGTCAAATACACTTAAATGCAGATTCGAACATGAAAACAAATAAAAGATACCTAAATATTTTATTTACATTACCTGATTTTCTTATATGAAAAAATACACATTATATATACACCTTTTTTTTTTTTGAATTTGAGAAAACTTCACCTCTGGAAATTGTACTTTGTAGGCCCAGGTGAGGGAGTAAAACTCCGGCTGTCTCATGCTCTTACAAGAGGTGCACGCTTTAATTCGAACTCGAGACCTGCTGTGTAAATCTCAAATCCTTTGCCATCACGCTACGTCCATTAACACCATTATATATACACACACGCTATCAAGTATCAACCATATATTGTGGTACATGAAATTAATAGGCATGGATAATTTAATAATTTAATCAATAATAGTGTTAATCAGAATATTTTAATAAAGGTGTCCATGTGGTGTAAAACAAATTCCGTATGGGTGCAAGAAATTCAAAGGAAGAAGAGACTACCACCTCTTGTTCTTGGGTACCAGGCTAGTATCTTACGTGCCACATGCTAATTGGACCCAGGGATGAGTAGGACAGATGTCCACATCCTTCTTCCATGGAAAAAGCGAATCTCATTTTACTTTAATCTTGAAAGATCCCGAGATGATTAGTTTAATTGGTCGTCTAATAAATAATTGCGCTTGTGCGAATGAACAATTCACTGATCATGCCAGCACACCACTCGTGGCAAACACACGTGTGGGGGGTCAGTTTTGCACTTGTAATATGAGGATGATTACACTTTTGAGAGTGATTCACATGGACCGTATTGTATTCTTAATTAAGTGCTCTGGATGCTTAATAAATACTATTCTGATAACTAAATCAATA
>Ga0325404_1005893_pt1 | contig 12888 bp, 19 predicted proteins | sample PopdelMetagenome_18_FD_205664 | JGI IMG/M metagenome (GOLD analysis project Ga0325404, IMG submission 205664) | Populus deltoides microbial communities from Bellville, Georgia, United States - Xylem-Control-R1 | ecosystem: Host-associated > Plants > Phyllosphere > Stem > Wood/Secondary xylem... | reverse complement strand
GGTCCACCCTCCAAGATGGTGGCGACATATCCGGTTTTGTTTTCCATTCTCAGAGTCAAATACTCAAATGTCGGTCTATATATCTGTTTTTGTTTTCTTTTTATTTTATTTTATATATACTACATATAAATTAGTTTATTATCTGGGGCCTTGACAAGCTTCTCAGCCCGTGAACCTTTGCAACGATGCACCTGAATATGCTCATGTTAATTATAATCGGGAAAGCATCCACGATCCAATCCATCTTCCCTCTCTTTCGTGAACGCGTTATGTGCTATAAATAGCTTCTTCTCAACACGGCACCGGCTAGGGCTAGGCATTGCCAGATGTGGTGGTTCTGTATTACTTGACTCGCCGTAACTTTTTAATCTGGTTAATGTATTTGAAAATTTGAGTCCAATTAAGCCAGCATGAAGACCAGTTCTACATTGCTAGAGTGGCCTCTCAGAACCTTGCTACAGACCAAAGATTTATGTTTTCTTTATCAAAAATAGAAAATGCTGAAAAGTTCAAAAAAAAAAAAAAGATTCAATGTCACTGCTTGAATAGCTCGTACGGCGTTTTCCTATCGCTCCCAGAGGTTACCTTGTCATTTTAGACGAGGAAACAGGATTTTGTGCCCCCAATCCACGTCATGAGCATGATGACTCTACCCGTAAACAACACTCATAAAAACTCAGGAGCAAGTAATCGTACGTACGTGGTCCAGCCCTGGCCAGCCTTGTGCGGTTGTGCCCTTGCGGTGGTCCGATCCTGGGTCCTGCCTCTAATACCCCCATGTGTAGTGGCTAACTAGTTAGAATACAAAACCACATGATGCACAATTTTATTGATTGCCACTGGTCATTATGATCCAAGCATATGTAGATAAACAAATTTAAGTGTCATTTGTTCAGTAGTTGGACTATCAATTATTCTTGTCGTAAAAATAATAATAAAAATTTAATTTTTTTAAAAAATATTTTTAAAACACAATATTTTTTTTTGCTAATCCCAACGAAAAAAATAATTTAAAATAATGTCTCATAATCAAGGAACAATATTAGTCATCTCTATCTCGCACAAACAAAACGATAGAAAGATCCCACCTCCTAACACTGATCAAATTAATACCTCGAGCATTTACAGGATGGTTAATTCGATCGTCTTAAGGCATCTCTATCTTCTTAAAACATTTTCAAATGGATTATACGTAGAAACCAGAAAATTAAGATTTTGCAATGCATCAGGAGGCCAGGTCGCTGTATCTTGCGAGAGCAGTTTTAAATAAATAATGTCAGGTCTCATAATTGATATTACAGAACCTGCAAGAAGAAGGTTTCCACTCTCCATACATTAATGGCCGCTATGCAGCTCAAGATAAATCATGCTCAATGAAGATCATAAATCATTTTCAACCAGTTCGAAGAATCTTAATCATATATCCCTCGATCCCCCAACTTCAGTGCTTATCTTCGAAGCCATGATTCCCCATGATATGCTACCTTTTGATATATATATATATATATATATAGTCTCATCATCTAGATCATGCTTCATGCAGTATACAATATTATAGGTGAATGTATCTTGTAATTCACTCTCTCCTCGGCCTTTTCTTTTCTTTATGTCTGGATTCCTTGGTTGTTATACTGCTGCAAACATAAGTGATCAAACTGAAGCTGGTCCACTTGGCAAACATGTAAAAATACTATGAGACAATCATTTGTCATCACACAATTATCAACATCTCTACTCAACATATATGGCTGAATGATTGAAGTGTGTGAAACTGTGCACAGACACACACACGCACACAGCTGGATATACGCACAAGTGCAGACGTACGTGGTTTTTTATGCACATTGCATTGTTTTTTTTTCAAGTGAGCTGCCTTGTGCTTGCCGGAACTGAACTATTTCAGGATTTAAGAGGACCTCTTTAATTTACACAACATCTCTACTCAGCATGTAAAATTGTTTTTTTCAAGTGGACATTTGGGGTAAGAATGGATATAGAAATGGACTTACTATGTTATAAAATATTTATTTTGGGAATTAGCATTTTTAACATTGTTTTGGGATTTAATGTGCATGTGCTATCCATCCAAAATACTATAGAAATAGCTAGGTACATGGAATTATTTAGACAAATTAAAGGCAATACCTTTAATTAGTTCTTATTACAATCTATAGATACCAGCATTTCAACCAAAAGTATTTACGGTAGATAATAGCTCTAGGCTAAGACATAAGTACCCACGTTAAATTAATTTCCAATACATAAATAAATAACCAAAAATTTATTTCTTTAAAAAATATTATTCAATTCTAGGCAAGACACCAACTCAATAATTTCCTGTCCTACGCTCTGGCAAAACTGAGCGCAGAAACAATGTATGACAAATAAAGAATGGTGCCCTACCATTGACAAATTCACATGATAAACAGATAATATATCCAGATTCTTGAAATTAATCAAATATAAACTTAGGAATGTGCTCAGCAATGTCCACGGACACATGCAACCGCAGCACTTGGAATCGATCGATCAATCAAATGGGGATGCTCTGACCAGTTTATTTATTTTGGGGAATCCTGTACTAATATATAGAATCGATCGTTCATCTGTAAAAAATTCGAATTTTCTTCTACTTATATTATATTAAATAAAAAGTAAATTATACGGGCAGATAAGAAATCACTGCTATACGTCATTGGTTGTGGAGGGGTGTTTAGAGCTCATTTGGGGAGAAGAGAAGACGAAGTCCAAACTCGAATGCAATCCTATCAGGAACAAGACAAACAAAATCCAGTGTTACTGAATCGCGCGCCGCAGACACATTTTTTATTCTCTCGTAGCCCGTTTAAAATAGTCAAAATGTTATTTTTTTTATTTACAAATATATTAAAATAATATATATTTTTTTAATTAAAGTTTATTTATAAAATGGGGCATAGCCCGCATTTCGTTCATTTATAAATGTTTCGGCCTTGATTGTCATCTTTAATTGAAAACACGTATGATCACCGATACGCACGCGCTTTCTTCTCTTCTCTTCTAAATTAGCTAGCTCCCACTTACCAAGCCAAGACTCCATCAAGCTCTCCTCTCTCTCTCTCTATCCATCCGTCTGTCTGTCTATCTATATATATTTGTCTTCTTTATCTCCCAAGTGGGTTTTTGACACATTTGTAACCAAGAATTATTTTTAGAAGCTGTTGACTGTCTTAATGACGGGTGGATGGTGGAGATTGAACCGGGTGAAGCTTCGCATGGAGGTTTTGATGCTGGTTCTGTTGTTATTTCATCAAAGTTTTAGCTTTTGCTGGTCTCTAAACACAGAGGGTGAGTTATGCTATGTTTTATCTTCATATGGTTGGGAGATTTTGTTTTGCATGTCCTTACAACTTAGTTAAAAGTTGGTGTTCCTTTATATAGTAACGTGAAAGTGTTTGAAAATGGTGCAGGTTTGGCTTTGTTGAGATTTAGAGAGAGAGTGGAGACAGACCCATTTGGAGTTTTATCGAATTGGATTGAGAAAGATGGAGATATTGATCCTTGTTCTTGGTTCGGTGTCGAATGCTCTGATGGCAAAGTTGTGATCTTGTAAGTAATTCATCCTCTTGTTTCTGTTGGATAAAAAAAATAAAAATAATAACAAGAGGTCGTCAAATAGTAAGTAATCAAACATTCTTCTTCTACAGGAGTTTATCTTTATCTTTTGTGTCTGTCAGTTAATTAAATCTGTGATCTTGGATAGCCCATTTAGTTGAATCAAAGATCCAATGTGTTTAGAGATGGTAGATTATTACTAGTACAGATTTCTTTCTCTATCTCTGTTGAATAGTAAGTTTGCAAAAGCTTTTTGTAAGCTAGAATATAATGTGAATATTACTGGAAATGTAAAATGCTCGTGAAGAACATTAACGTTAACCAACTAACTCTGAAGTCACTTGTTGACTTTTATTAGATCAAGATCCAAACTTGAGCTTTCATATTCAATTTAAATGCTAGATGGACTTAAGGTGAAGGAATAAACAGTGCATGTTGTTGCCGGCCTTTGTACTTTTCGGTGCAGAATCTAAGCAGCACTTAGAAGTGATCAGATAACAAACTATTTAATGCAGCATGTGTGATGTCCCTTTAGTAGATAGTTCATAATAATGAGGGCCTCCAAGGGGCAATCCCAGCATTTTTTCCTTCTTTTTGCTATTTTATCATGTCATCTTTATTTTTCGTTTTCACTTGTTCATATGCTATATGTTACCTGTTTTATCCGATGATTATTTGATGTAATCATGTAGTTTATCTATCATCTTCTAGCATGTATCAAACATTCCGTTATTTATCTTTTTAGTTGCAATAAAAGATTTGTTTTTATTTATTTTTTCTATTTTCTTAAAGTCATAAGTGTTCAACTTGTAGGCATCTGACAAATCTCTGTCTTGGAGGAACACTGACACCTCAACTTGGAAGGCTAGCTTACTTAAAATCAATGTAAGCTTAAACCACAGCCTGGATTTGATTTTTGGAAACCATTTTACAGAGTTTATCTAATTCACATTTTCCATACAGCAATCTACGCAACAATTCTTTCTACGGAAACATTCCTAGAGAGATTGGAGAATTGAAGGAGCTGGAGGCGTTGGACTTGGGATATAATAACTTTAGTGGACCATTTCCTTCGAAATTTGCAAATAATCTATCACTGACTACCCTGTACGTTAATTCATTGTAGCTGATTATATTCTCCAGTATTTTCCTCTTAAGCTTGAGTGGTTTGACTAAATCATCTCTGATTCTTATTCCAGCTTGCTTGACAATAACAAGTTTCTTGATAGCGTATCTCCTGAACTAAATGAGCTTATGGTGCTTTCTGAAGTTCAGGCAGATGAAAATCAGTTACGAGCTTCTTGTTGCTGCAGAGATTTTACTTGGTAAGCAAGTACTATTAATGTTATTCCTACAAATTGATCTTTGGTGCAGCCACTTTAGAGATGTCAAAGCAGAAGAAGTTGGAGAGTAGGGGGTGACTGGTGAGAGGGGAGGTGGTTATGGTTCACGACTTTGGAAATAATAACTTGAAGAAAAAGAAGGAAAAGCTAAAAGCAACTCATAGGAGAATGCTATGGCCACAAAATCCAGATCAAATAAACTCACAATCACAATTTAAAACTCAGCTTTTGATTTATGCTGCCATCCCCCAAATTTGCAAATGCAAACAGAGGACCTCCTGGTGTATGTGAGGCAAAACATGAAGCAACTTTTCGTGCCTTAAAATTTTGCCTGGTGTCAGCTATTTTTGTCATGAAATCTACTCCTTGATTGGGTTATGCTAACATGGTTAAGTACTTTCAGTTCTCAACTTAAACTAATTTCCCACCAGCTTCCTGACAGCACCTCTTCTATTTGTTAGGAACATTGTTCATTCTGGCAATATAGCTCATCGGATGCTGCTGCAGGTGGCTGCTGCTCCAAATCCACCCATAGCAAACAATCGTCATAAAGCACATCAAAGTGGTTCTGAAGCATCGCCTTCACCGTCTTTATTTCCTCAAGGATCTCAATTATCACCATCACTGGCACCCTCAGACTCACCATTTTTATCACCATCACCATCATTTTCCCCATCACCATCTCCTTCAGAGTCTCCGTCATTTTCTCCAGCAGAATACTCCTCCACTTTTCCTTTCCCCCCTTCCCCCTCACCCATGATCGCACCAACTCCAGCTTCACCTGCTCCAGAAAATCCACCTAGTGTCTTTATTGTACCACCACAGCGTGATTGGATGTCAATGGTCCCTGCTCCAAGTCCAAATCATTTGGGACAATCAAAGTCAAAACATCACACTGCTCTCATTGCTGGTGTTATTGCTGGCTCTATGTTCGCTTTGATTTCAGCCATTGGCATTTTCTTCTTCAGAAGCAGCAAGGTAGTCACTGTCAGACCTTGGGCCACAGGCCTAAGTGGGCAGCTACAAAACGCATTTGTAACAGGTCAATCTTCCTTTTCATATGGATCACGCATGTGTGCCCGCACACCCGTGTGCACACACACAACAACCTGAAACCTCCAAGCATAGAGGCATAAAATTTCTGGATTAACATTGCTCCTTAAGAACTGCTCTATCATCTATTGCTTCCACTAATATACAAGCATAGATTTTGATTCGATGTTGTCTTTCCTCACTTTTGGTATTGTGTCTTTCAGGTGTGCCAAAACTCAAGAGATCAGAACTTGAAGCTGCTTGTGAAGATTTCAGTAACATAATTGGCTCCTTTTCAGATGGCACGGCATACAAGGGGACACTATCAAGTGGCGTTGAAATTGCTGTGATGTCTACTGCAGTAAGATCTCATGAAGACTGGTTGAAGAATTTAGAAGCACAATTCAGAAAGAAGGTACTTGAAATTGAAATTTGCTAAGCTTCATCCATTTAATCTGGGCGCCCCTAAATGCTACGTTTGCTAATTTTTTCAGATTGACACATTGTCAAAAATGAACCACAAGAATTTTGTGAACCTTATTGGATTTTGTGAAGAAAATGAGCCTTTCACAAGAATGATGGTTTTTGAATATGCTCCAAATGGAACTCTCTTTGAACATCTGCATAGTAAGTACATTATGTTTTTAATGCCCTTTCTGATACGTGCTCCATTCCCATATGAATTGGTCAAGTGATTGTAGTTACATTCTGCTGGATCATCAAATTAACATGGCATTTTATAGGACTGCGCTCATCATATCTGTGAAGAAAAAATCAATACCGGCTCTTGTTCAATCTATGAACAATAGTGTTGATTTTTTTTTTCTTTCATAGAGCTGAAATATGCATCTCAAAAGAAGAATTGGATTGTTCTTATCCATTTGGTACCCTCTCGGAACTGCAAATCATATTCGTATCCTTATATTTTTCTGCAGCTCTATACAGGCAGCTGATCTACTTCATTAAGTAGACCGCATAATACACCATACCATTTATATGTCGTTGAAATTGCAGTGACTGAACCTATATAACTGTTTTATGGTATAGATGACTATTGAATTCTTGATTTCTTGTAGTAAAAGAAGCTGAACACTTGGACTGGGGAATGAGATTACGAATAGCAATGGGCATGGCATATTGCCTCGAATACATGCATCAACTAACTCCACCTATAGCCCATAAACACCTGCAGTCATCGACAATATATCTGACTGAAGACTATGCAGCTAAAATATCAGATTTCAGTTTTGGGAATGATGCAACAGCAGCAAAGATTGGATCAGCATCCATGGAGCTTTTAGAATACCAAACATCAGATCCAGAGGGCAATATTTACAGTTTTGGGGTAATTTTGTTTGAAATGATAACTGGCAGGATCCCATATGCAGTGGACAATGGCTCTCTTGCCGACTGGGCATCAGACTATCTGAGAGGAGAGCGATCCTTAAAAGAAATAGTGGATCCAACTCTAAAATCTTTCCAAGAGAATGAGCTCGAGAAACTGTCCGAAGTAATAAGAAATTGCATCCATCCTGATCCAAAACAGAGACCAACGATGAAAGAGATTGCCTCTAAGTTAAAAGAGATCACAGCAATGGAACCTGATGGAGCAACACCAAAATTATCACCCCTTTGGTGGGCTGAACTTGAAATTATGTCTACAGAAGGAAGTTGAGAAGTTAACTTAAGTCTGAAATATGGATTTAAGTGTTCTTTTCATGTTCCTTTAACTATTGTTTTCCCTGATTCTCTTGCTGATCTCTCAGAAGCAGTTGTTTATAGGGTAGGTAATGCTTGTATCTAATGTAACGTAGAGTATGATGTTTGTATATTACTGAGGAAGGGAGACCTCTGGTCTGTCCATTGCTTTGTTCTTTTGCCACTGCCGAAAGTTGGCTGTATAAAATTCAAGTATCTGAAGTATACTTGCAAGATGAATAAATGGTCAGTTTTTTTAATATTACCAGTTTCAAGTACTCCGGGATGAAAAGATTTGAGTCAAAGTCCACTGCTATATTCTTCAAACACTTATCACCCTTTCTTTATGACACTATGCGTTTCTTGTTAGGGGGTGGTGGGGAGCTTAGAGCAATCTCAGCCCCCAGGATCTCTCAATGAAAACACAACCCAATTCCTTTTAATTACTGCATACGATCTCACTCAGCCAAAATGCAAGGTAAGCATGGGAAAATAAAAGAGAAGAGAAAAAAAGAGGTGAAAACAAAAGCAGAGGCCAGAAAGTGGTCAGCTGAAGAAATGCAATGACTACAAGAGTAGTTAACGCGATACCATCACCTTTTCTATCTGTAATATAAAGAAACACATGATACAACAAAAGAGATTTAAATTCCTTCCTGACTTTTGTTCTTGTACATGACGAGCTCAAGAGGGGGCCAAAAAATCCCGTTTCTGACGAGATACAAATTGTGAAACCTATACCATTCTAGAGAAACAATGGCAAGAAGTTGCAGCAAAACCCTTTCGGCCTCAATCCCATTCCGCTTTCTGATCATGTGGCCATGGCTGTACATAACTATCTGCTAGTGACATTGTCCATGGGCCGTTGGCAACACGCTTTTCTAGTTCCATCATCAATACCATAAAGATATATCATATATGTACAAATGAGCTTATTATTGCTCCTTGACGCGGTCTGTCCTTCTCATTGATGGGATGAATTTGTCCCGGGATGCCTGATAGACCATGATTTCCAATAATAATAAAAATGATCGGCATGGCTGTCCCCCTTGATTATTGTTGAAGTCCCCGTTCTACATCAATGACATTGGTGTAACTTAAATGCTTCTTGTAGCTTGGTCCTGTGTTCTATTGTACAGATTAAGTGTGTCCGTGTGGTTGTGGTCCAGGCAGAGAGCTGCCTCACAATCTTGACGAGCAGAGGTTTTGTCTCCCATTGATTCATAAAATGCCGCTCGAAGATGGAGCATTTGCAACTCAGGCTTGAAAGCTATGGCCTTAGTAAGCTCTTCTAAAGCTTCAGTTTCCTTTTGGTCATCCATTAGCACTGGGAATAAGAGATTCTTCATGTCAGTAGAAGTTTAGATTTTACAGGTAATAATTGTGTTCAAGCAAAGGGAAGAAGGATGAAGTAAATGGAATGACATTGGAATAACCGTGAGAACTTTTGAGGAGTTGCATAGAAAGGAGGCAGAATTTCCAAAGTGGTGATGATTACCTGCTGCTCTGTATCTGTATGGGTATGTTCTTAGAGGATCCAGTTGTGTTGCCATATTAAGGTCATCTTTTGCCTTCTCACGGTCACAGTATTCTGATCGTTTCTCATATGCTGATGCACTACTATGTGCCTTCTCTATTAACTTGGTCATCTCATCAAATGCAGCTTTTCGTTGATTTTTTAAATGATAGACACGCGCTAGACCTTGATGGGCTCTTGTATGTTTGATGTTAAGGGCATTCATGTAGCAGTCTGCAGCCTGATCCAGCTTACCACAATCCACATAAATACTTCCTAAATTATTCAATGCCTGCGAAATGCCAACACTCATATCAAACAAGGACATCGAGCACAGATGGCCATAAGAGAAACATACTGATATAGTCACTACTCACTTGTCCTTTCCTAAGACCATCTGAAGGGCATCTAAGAGCTTCCTCCAGAAGTTGGATGACAGTAGATGAAGATTCAGGATCCAGATTCGTATCAGCTAATGTATATGCCATAAGGAAGAAAGCTTCAAATGACCTTTGGATCGAAATGGATTTCTCAGCCCTAGAGAGAGCTTCTTCACGATGGCCAGAGTCGAATAAAAGCCATCCTTCATATATCAGCCTTTCGTGCACAGAACTGGTATGGTTTCTAGCCAACCGCAAACAGCGCATTGCAGCCTTCTGACAATTTAACCTGGTGCATTGAGTTATCCATTATATTTCATGCTATTGAATATAACAAGGCCAGACAGCTACAAGACAAGACCAAATTCGTTATAATACATGGACAGGAAAAACACCTTCCTTGTTTCAGAAGTGCATAAGAAGTATAATCATGGACAAAAAAAAATGATGAGCTGATTTAGTATCATTATATCAGTTTAAGAAAAAATAAATATAGGATCACTTTATTTTTGACAACATTCGTGGAGTGAATTGGATGAGTTTATAAGATAACATGTACGAAGGATTGTGTTTTCGGCTTGGATACTAGTATATTATCTTGATGGAAAGATAAACAAGATTGCTGCACAAAAACATCCAAGGGATGACAGGTTTCCAAAGATTGCAGACACCGATTTAGATGTCAAACTTGATGATTATTCTGCATAAATAGTACAGCTGCACGAGCAAAATAAAAAATTGTTCCATCACAAAACTTACCGCAAAAGAAGCAAAGATTGCCGAAACCACAGTAGGCTCTTTGCAGGATCATTTGACAGCATCTGATGTAAGACAGCCAGAGAGCCAATGTCATCGACAGAAGACCATCGTTCATAAAGTTGCATCCAGCAGTCGGCCAGACTCCATAGCCGAATGCGATGGCTGAGAAGCTCAACCAAGTGATCTCCACTCACCCTCCCATGAAACATCATGTACTTTGGTTCCAAGGTTAGCAGTGCTCGAATATCTCTCAAAGCACTTTCAAAATCCTCAAGAGCAATGAAGAACCACGCTCGCAACTCAAGACAATCAGGTGAGAGCTTGAAGCCGATAATTTTATCAATCTCTGTGATAGCTGCTCTAATCTGCTTCTCTTCCACCTTCATAACAGCTCTGAATTTGTATGGAAATGAAAGGGTTGGATCCAGTTCAGTTGCAGTATTCATATCCCTTATCTTCTCCTGTCCAACACCATACAGAGATCGCTCTTGGTACATCCACCCAACTGGTTTATGCTTGAAAATAAGAGAGTTCATCAACCTAAATGCCGAATATTGTTGCCCTTGTTTGTACTTGGTCCTTGCAACACCTGCTAATGAATAAACATGACCTGCCTCGACAGCTGCCTCAAAATAGAATTGGGCACCCTTGTACTCTTTTCTCTCGAGCATTACGCAACCCAGTTGATGCAAAGCAAGTGCCTTCTGCCACTTTTCTGTTGCAAACTCTTCCAACCCCTCCAATAACATCACTGCTGCGTTTGATGCCATATTCTCCTCCATGGCAACCTGGCTCAGGAAATAATATAGCAAGAAGGAAGCATGCCCCAGCATGGCCAATCTCTCCCTTGCCTCTGAATTACAAAAAACACTCATCACTTTGTGGTTATACAAAGAATTTGGGAGCTCTCTTAGAAACACCTGCAAACAAGAGGCTACGAGAAGATTTGCCCTTTCCTCCAAGCCATGATCGATAAGAATCAAAGCATCCTCAGTCCCACAGACCAATGAAGCCAAATGAGCATCACAAACACACTTCAACTCCTCACAACAAAACCTGTTTGCAAAAGAAAGCAACTCCAAAACAATCTCAGGGCAAAATAAATCAACTCTCCCAGTCCTACTGTACACTTGCACAGATCTCATCCCCTTGACAGATATCCCAATCTTTGAAAAATCAATCTTATCTCTTCTTGACTCGACAAAGCTACCATATAGCATTGCCTTAAATGGGCTCGAAAGAGAAGCAATTTTGAATCTAACACAATGAACCAACTCATCACCAATGCAAAATGAAACATCACTATCCTCCTCCAAACTGGAGCCTTCATTTCCCATCAATATTTGATTATCAACCGCCTCAAGATTATCTTGACCGCATTGGCAATGATCATAAATCGAATTGGGATCGTATCCAGAAACCAAAGCAGCCATAGGACATTCAAGGATGTACCCACTACAATCCTTTGATGACACACCAATGAACTCGTCTTCTCTCCTCTCAAACCTTAACCAGGCAGAAAGCACTACCTTTGAGTGCACATCAATAGCATATTGCCTTGCTGCGCAAAGGCATCTTCTAAGCAACTTAGGATCACCTAATCCTCGCAAAATCGAAAACTGCTCGATGCATAATAATGATTTATCGGTTTGCGAGCAGGTCTTTAGGCGTCTATAAATTTCAGCTAAAGATTCCACATAGTCTAGAGGTTTCAAGTAAGAGTCTATAGAAGGTTCAAGGAGCTCAGTTGTTGGGAGTCCACAAGGGAGCAAAGCTTGAGCTACTGAGCCAGTGTTTGTAAATTTACATTTCGAAAGTTTGCCTCTTGAACAGGGGTTACTATCTTGGGGGCTTAAAGCATGGACTTGGGTGCTTTTGAATCTATCAAGGAGCTTAAAACCATGCATTTTTTACTCTATATCTATCTATCCATCTAGAACATCATGAGATTCGCAAAGTTTTGATGAATAAAGATAAACAGTTAATGCACAAAGAAAGGACGAATTTAACGAGAAAATATTTGTAAACGTTATATAATTAATACCTCTAGACTGCAGAGTGGAAACAACTCCAAAGTAGAAAAACCAGAGAGGGGCGACAGAGACAGGCCGTTAGGCTAAAAATGGTGTTTGGTTCTTGAGAAAAAAGGAGGAGAGTTTTGGGATTCTAGACTTCGGACATGTTATCCTTTTCTTTTATGGAATAGATTCCTGTGAGAGTTGTGTGTGTCCTTTCTCTCTTTCTATCTCTCTCACCGGATATACAGTTGCAGTAGGCCCCTCTTCGACTGTTTTGGTGACCTGAAAATTTTTGGTTGATTTGGTGGCTCCCTCCAGTGCTAATGAGTTTCTGCTCTGCACTCAACAACCACTCCATCTTTGCCCCATCAATATCAATGTCAACGGTCAATGCTAGAGGGGAAGGGTATTTTAGGTTAATCAAGCTGTTTTTTCTTCCATTTGTGATTGCGGATTTTATTAGCAGCCCCAAATTTGTCTGCTAAGCAAAGGCGTGGAGCTTTGGAGTAAATCTTATGAATCAATAATAATAATAATAATAATAATAA
>Ga0325404_1005892_pt1 | contig 12889 bp, 5 predicted proteins | sample PopdelMetagenome_18_FD_205664 | JGI IMG/M metagenome (GOLD analysis project Ga0325404, IMG submission 205664) | Populus deltoides microbial communities from Bellville, Georgia, United States - Xylem-Control-R1 | ecosystem: Host-associated > Plants > Phyllosphere > Stem > Wood/Secondary xylem... | reverse complement strand
CCTTTTTAATCAATTATTGTATTCAAGCTGGTACGAATTCATTGACTAGTAGTTTGTTTTTGTGGTTTCTTTCTGTCTTTCATTGTTTTTTTAATTTAAATCCAAAACTATAGCATGAGAAACAAATCTACTTGCCATCATATCCAAATCTCATGAACATATATATATATATATATTGAACACCTAATATTCTAACAGTTAAGTCTGTGAAGAATTTGATGGTGTGCTAAAGTCAGACCAATTAATCTGCTAAGAAATATTATTGGTAATCTAAAATGAGAAGTTATGCTACGAGCCTACGATATGCCATTTACTGAACAACATGTGAGATACACCATCTCAATAAAATCTTAACATGTTCTTTTCTTGACTTAATAAAATCAGTCTTAAAATTTGATGATCAGAAGGGAGAGCTTACCAAACCGTGTCACGGTTTTCCCTATCTGAAATCTTAACAAGTGTATATGATTTAATTCCCTTGATTATTATAAAAAATATATATATAAAACATCGTTTAGTATAATATCGTATATATGCAATTCATCTAGCATATATATAACTAAAACATAATTAACGTGGCGCTAATCAGTAGCTGGCTAGCCATGGCCTTTTTATTTCAGGCAAAGTAATAATATATTTTGGCCTAAAAGCTAGATTTGCATCACGCTGATCAATACCTTCACGTAGGAAATGAAAACTACTTCACATGAAACAATACATGTGCCACAGTACACACTTGTTTTCGTGGCTAGTAACATGTTTGTTTCCACTTTATTAACATTATAAGCAAATCAAGCCACACCATACTTACATATGTAAGCTTCACGAGCTTAATTATCAAGCTTGATTAGTTTTTGGGTGGTCTAGTACCATTTGTGTAATGGTGGTGTGTCTCAGTAGATGATCCACCTCCATAGCCACCCAAGCCTTGGTTTGTTTCGTCGTCGTCGTCGTCGTCGTCGCTGGCAGTTTTAGTTTCTGTGTTCCTGTTTCCCTTGTTTGAAGTAGGCGTCTTGGCGTCATTTTCCCCAGCGTTACCCTTCCGACCAAGAGATGATGGTTCACTCAATAGATGACGGTTGGCCACCTTAGGTTCCATGGTGGTACTGAGCACTTCTGCATCAGCTTGCAGAGATGCTAACATCAACAGGAAAGCAAGGAGAAGAGCTAACAAGATCTTCATCATGATCAGATATTTGTCTGCAGTATCCTGTAAAGCAGCAGTAATTAGTATGCTAAATTATTAGTTAAGATACTTTCTTCTTCTTTTTTTCTTTCAAAAACAAACTATCTATAGAAAGCATGCAAGATGAAGGAACTGAAGCTAGATAGGATAGAAATTACACACATATGATTAATTTGCTTTGTCTGAGCTATGTAGAAACATGGGTCTAATTAGGGTTGCTATATGTAAGCAGGTTTTTCATCACTTTTTAACGATTACAATTGGATTGTGAGACCGATGAGAGATCAAATTAACTGTGCGAGCACTAAAAAAGCAAGAATGTAGTGGTTGTATCACAATGTCGTACCACCATTGGAAGAGGCAGTAGCCACCAAAGAAGTAATTATGATTAAGATTGATAATTAAGGCATTCTCATTGTATACGTTCAAAGATTGTCATAATTAATCATGGATTTTTATATGCTGCCATTTTAGGGTTCAACAGTGTCGATGATAAAATGCGAAAGATTGTTAAAAAGTCTTTTACCTCCAATAATTGTTGGTCACCAATTACATTTAAATTTGCAATTTGGTTGACTATATATATATGAGTGAGTGTGTGGGGGCGGGTGGGTACTATGGTTAAATTCAATAATTATATCATTTCCCGGCTCAATCCTACGGCACCATTGCATGGTAAAACACTATAACGTACGTAGTCCTTTTTTTATATTAATCCGTGAGATAAGAATGTAGATTATTTAATTCCAGGTGGTATAATAATTGATATGAGAATATCCGTCTCTATTTCCCCCTTGTATATTTTACCAGCAGTTTGATCCCCCGATTGTTGTTACAAGTCTGCTAACATATTTTCTGTTATTCATTCAACATGTCGGATATCTTAACCACAGAACAAAAACTGCAGTCACTGATCAAAAACTGCTCAAATGAATCTTGAACTAATAATATTGTGTGTTAATGCAGTAATTATTTTGACTATGAAAGTACTTAGAGAAAATCGGAAGCAAAAAATATACAAGCAGCAGTTGCATTTTTGGATACGTAAGCTGTTAATTAAGTGTAGACGCATTACCATGAGAAATAAGAAATGTCAATTTAATGTTAAAATTATGAATGAAGATAGATGATGATTGATGAATCAGTTTGCGCAATGCATAGATTTAAGCGGAAACATCAATTCTAAGTTATATCAGACCAATCACGTCACCATCTATCCTAATTATGATTTTTTTTCATTGAATGTTGTTAAGGAATGATTAATTGAAGAGAAACGGAACAAAACCTCATAGTTTCTTACTGTAATCACATGCTGTAGGTTAAGTGGAATGATTTTTGGGACACTTTTTAGTGCCGAGGCCTCATCAGCCATAAGAGGTTCGAAAGTACCTCTGATCTGCCAGCACCCACACCACAACACCTGCGCCAAATGGCTCCTAATGAGAATAAAGCCTACCCCAGTACCATTTCTTTGGTTTAAAATTGGCTGCTTCAGATTGCACTCAAGGAAACCATCCACCAGCTTGTTCCATACCTGAGGTAATTCTGCTCCCGTGCCATGCGACAGTGACGGATGAGGAATGTGCTAGCTGCCTTCTATTGATCAAGGAAGTCGAGCCCTAACCTTGTTACTCTACTGCTAGACAAGCTGCTGGTGGAGTTCCATAGTCTATCTTTGCGGTGCCTCCATGCTACTGTGGTTATCTTGGTGACCAACTCCCCATCAGGTGCCTGCAGCTGCATAAACATCCAGTTCCTGAGTCCTTGCATCACCGTTATGGCAGGCTGGAGTTCACCAGCAACCTTGAATGAACGGGCATTGAAGTAATATATGATCAACGGTTTCCCCCCCAAGACCACAAAGTATACACCTACTAGCTATCTTCAATCTCCAACCCTCTCTGTAATAGTCTGGCACGAGTAGGTAGACTATCATGACAGGCTCTCCAAATTAAATGTTGGAAGAATATTAATACTTGTGGTACGTGTTAATGGATAGCAAAAGAATACACCTACTAGCAAAATAATAAGCAAAATTAAAGAATAAAAAGAAAATTTGAGAGCAAGATAATTTTATTAAATATTTTCTCTCCTATGTTATTTTTTATATTTTTATTTATACTTATTATTACAAGTTTATTTATAATTCTTACATTCTAAACAAATAAAAAATTAAACTACTTAAAAAGAATTATAATATGAATAATAAATATATTTTACTAACTTAACATCAATAAATTATTTTTTAATCGGTCGATCGATTCATCTAATTTAACTGGTCAAATAAAAAATATATTTTACTAATCCATTTAATCAGTTAATCGATGCATTTAATTCAACCGATCTACCAATTAATATCATTTTCTCTACTTTTTGAGGAAAAAAAAATCCAACTTTATTTTCGGAGGGATTTTGGGTTCCATGGTCTCCTCCAAGTACCCTTCACAATTGCACCCAAATTCGGATTTACTACTTCCAAGGCTACTCGGTAACCTGTCTTTGCCGAATACATATCTGGTGAAAGAGAATAAGAAAAAGTAATCCAAACAGGTAATTTTGGTTGTCAATGGGCAACAATAGAGGGGGGAAGAAAGTAAGGAAAAAAAAAAAAAACGACCCGAATTTTCAAGGATAGGCATTAAAACAGGCCGTTTAGCATATCACTAGCAAAAAGAAAAAAAAAAAGAAGGGTAAATTAAGCACTACTACTTCTTCACTCCTTGCACGTCAAAATAATCTTTCTCCCCACACAAATTCCGTTAATTCCTCAACATCCATAGCAGTCATGTTCATAGCTGATAATAATGACCAGCCACTACTTGGGCTATTCTATTAGGCGCCTGATCCGTCACGTCTGCCCTCGGAGGCTTCGCTTCCATTAACAACAAGAAAGAAAATCAAGCCTCTAACTTCTTCTTACGTGGCGTGTAATTTGGGCCCTGGTATATTATTTAAGCCAAGACCAGGCCAGGCCCATCAAACCCTCTACAGAGTACAGACCTCCATCCTCGATCATGTTTATAGCCGTTACTAGCCCCCCCAAAACAGAAGCCATCATCAACCATAATTTAAGCTGTTAAGCGCTCAATCAGTAACCTCCATCCACTATAGGAATTAGGAGTATATATATGATAACACCCCCCCTTCTCCTCCATCTCCTTTTTCATAATTCGGCAAAGGAAAGCAAGCAAGAAAATCAAAACTCAATAGTCCTCCCGCCAAAAACAAAACGCTCAGAATGAAAGCTTATCAAACACCATCAAAAAAAGAACACTACTCTCGGACTTCTTCTGATCGCATATGCAAGGATTCTCTGTTGAAGAAGCCTCTAAAGGTTCTTCAATTAATTTAACTCCAAACCCTAACTTCTCTCTCTGTATTTTTCGTTTTCAAATTCAAATTTCCTTTTGATAATCTCTTACCAGTCGTGTCACTTGTGTAGAATGCCAAGAAAAGCTTGGACGGTGCGTTTATATCGGCTACTCAAGGTGTTTCTCCGGAAATCAGCAAGGAATCGAGTGATTTATCTCCGGTTTCGGAGATCTCTGATGCTAATCATTGTAGCCAAACAGCATCAGTAAATTTCTCCTCGTTTCATTCAAATCGTGTATTCTCTCTCTCCTTTTTTTTTTTTGGTGTTTTTTGATTCTTTATTTAAGCTCTTCTTCTCTATATTCATGTGCCTTCACATAATTTTAGACTGATTAGTGTTGATTATTTTGGTTTTTGTTGATGTGTTTGCTTTTGTTTCAATTTCGTGCCTTGATTTTTTTCTCTCTTTCGTGAATATGATCCTCATCTTGGAAGGATTTTTATTCCCCCTAATTTGCGTGTTTTTAAATTGTGTTCCTCTTTTCTAATTATAGGTGTGTTCCATGTGTATATTTTCCCAAACCACGAGCGTGTTTCTGTTTTTTCCGTTGTTTGTCTGGCACCATTCTAATTTTGCATTTCTTTTTGCGTCAGCTTTTCCCTCGTGCATAATCATAGTCGTGGAGTGATATTTTTCTAATTTCCATTGTTTTTCTTTTAGATAATCCATATAAATGTCATTTAACATTTCATTTTGAGTTTGGTTTTTTTTTTGGGTAAGAAAAAATGGCGGTTGTGAAGTGATTCGCAAATCTTTTTATGATATTTTGTGTTTGATAGATGTGATATCTAGGCACTTGAGCTTCTTCTTTTTTTCCTTCTTAATTAGCAATATTTTTTATATTTCATGTTTGGTTTATTTGGATAAATTTGTTTCCCTGGTTTCAGATCTCCGTGTTAGCTTTAAATCCAGTTGTTTCAGCTTCAACAGAAATATCCTCTCTCCCAGATATTACCCCAAATTCAAACACCATCACCATCACTGATGATTCGGGCAGTATTTCTACAGATTGTTATGGTGTTAACAAGCAGTGCAGCTCGAAGATTGGTCAAGTGGAGGGACTGGAGGCAGATATTGTGGTGAATCTTCTCAAACAAGCTCGAATTGAGGTTTGGAAAGCAGATGTTCAATCAAAGAAGCTTCTGGATGCATTAATTAAGGTTGTCATAGATGAATTTTACACTCTAACAGGAGAGAGAGACTTGACAAATTGTTTTGTTTCTATGAAAGGGCGTGTCGTATGTTTGTGTTTGTTGATTTGGAGCTTTGCGGTGTCAGGGTTCCTCTTGTTTGATCTGGGATTGGGTAGCTCCGGTGGTGGACCGCCGCCTACTTAAACTATTTAGAGGAAAGGGTATGAATTTTGTTTGGCGGGTTTAGTTCTGTTCATTTATGATATGCCATTGAAATTCTTCGATTGACCTTACAGTTGTTTGTTACAGAGTAGAGGATCAAGCTAATTGGAACTTGTGACTGTATGGTATACAGTCTTGTTTTGAATGGTCGTATCACTGTGAATGTCTTCGATTCAGAATATGATGGAATAAGTTCTTTCTCGTATTCAAAGTTATCACTTGTAAGTTTCTGGAGCACTCACTGCATTTATTTTTCCAGGAGAGCGTTTCTTTTAATACAAAATCTCCTTGACACTACTACTGCCAGAACTTCGTTTGGAGAGATGTTATCAAAATAACATGGCTACCAATGCCAAGCCCCTTGTCTCTCATTTTCTACTGCTCCTGCTACTTATCATCCTCTGCAGTTGCTTCGGCAAGTGAAAGTATTCATAGCCCTTTGATTCAACACTTCCGCTCCGTAACATAGGACTTCATTTTGGTCTGTTTTTCTGAGCACCTCCCTTGAAATGAATTTAAAAACTCATCATATCACTTCCTTTTAGATGGTATGCTGGCACGCTCTCCTGTCGTGGTTCTACTTCTACCTCGTCAATTCCTTAAAATGATGGGTGCATGACTTTTTTTCTCATGATATAGGTGCTCTGTTCATCGACTCCACATAAATAGCAAGCCATTGTCGATGTTATTTTGATTTGCTTGGGCCTAGTTGATAGATAGCCCGTAGCTCGATGATGTTGAAAATCAACGTCATAAGGTACTGCCCTCTTCCGTCCTGATGCCGATATATCAATTTAGAAACAGAATTCTAATGTGAGATTCGTGTTTCTACTTTTTCCTGGTTTGCCATCTCGTCTCACCGCCCTGAGCTTGACAGCCACATGGGTTTTTTTTTTCCATCTAGTAATAATTTGAGGAAGCCTGGCCGAGCCAGTAGTTGTTGGCATGACTGATGTTGCTTGGTGTCCATGAATGATCCATTCCTAATGCCAAAGGATAAGAGCAATTCTTTTCCCGAAACCACCCTAAAAAAATAGTTACAATCAAATTCCATATTAAGTATACCCCTAAATTTGGAAGCATTTAAATGCCTAAAAATCGTATAATTAGTCCTCGCTAATATTTAGGACTCCTCTTAGCGCAAAATTCTAGCAAATCTACGAGCATGTCCCATCATCGTGTAGAACAATTTCCAGCTATGCTGTTTAATCCACCAGCTGATTTTGTCGAGTGAATACGCTTTTGTCATCTAGTCAGCTTCCAATCAGACCACCCACTTTGGAAGAACGTGGTTTCCAACCAAGGGTTGATAATGATATTAGTCAGCGGTGGAGGGATTCATCTTTAAAGCCTTGTAGATTTTACTTAGTAGGAGGCGGCAACGATCTTGACATCGGCAATTCTCATGGGAACACAGAACAAACAAATTGACTTTTTGAGGTTACCAGCTATGCGGGCAGTCCGAGGAATGATAGCAACCATTGGATGTGTCAGTGATCACTGTTGATATATGCATGATCTTTGGCCACTCGTAAAGTTTTCTCGTTGGGAGGGAACGAGGAAGAAATAAATGGAGGGGCCTCTGTGAGTTCAAGTAAGACAAAATAAGAAAGGAGGTTCAAATAGCTAATCAGCATGCCGTCTAAGGAAAGTCTTGCGATGTAACTTGTCGCGAGGAAATCTTACTGCTAGTTGAATGACTCCGGATCAAGAGAACAGCATGGAGTCGATCGGTCAACCTTTGCAAGTCTGAAGATTATATTATATCACAGAATGAAAGGTAGGGACACAATTGTAATTTGGTTCACTGTGGTTGCATTGAATTGCACCAAGACAACACCATCACAAGTTTTCAAAGCTTAATTTGAATTATTTTCTGCTTCCTAGCATAATAATTAATTTATTAAATATTAAAGGATGTGGCAAAATTACAGGAGTTACCCTTACAAAACTGAATTATATTGTGTTTTTTTTTTTTATCCTTCAATAATATATCATTTTAAAAATTTTGTTTTATAATATTTTTTATTTTTTTATTTAAGGTTGTATTCCAGTCTCATATATTTAATTTATTTTTACAAATTTCAAATTTTAATATTAGATTTGTTTGAATGTTTTTTATTTATTTTTGATGAATTTATCCACGTCTCGGGATATGATATGGATCATAAGTTAAATAAGTAAATTTGAGATGACTCGGGTTATTTTTTTATTATTTTTTCTAGTTTTTTTTATTTTATCCCTCAATACTAGGTTGGTTAAATATTAAGATTCATAGTTTTTTCAATTTAATTTTTATATGGTTTTCTTGATCTCGTTATCCAGATCATAGATTTAACAGGTTGACATAGGTTGCCTTTATTTGTTTTTTCAGGTCCTTTTTTCACTGAATATCTTTTTAATTGGATTTCATAAATTTTTTTGATTTGGTTTTTATGGAATTATCCTAATCTCATGATATGGGTCATGAGTGTGGCAAATTGAGCCGAGTTTGGGTCCTTTTTTAATCGATTTTTTTTTTTAATTTCACCCTTAAACAACTCAATCTTTTTATAATTTAGTTTTTTTTTAAATTTTATCCTTAAATATTAGGTTGTTTGATAATTGATCTTTATTTTTAAAAAAATTTGTTTTATGTGGAGTATCATGGTCTCGTGGAATTAGTTTTTTTTTCTTGATTTCAACCTTCAATATCGAATCTGTTGGAAATTGAGCTTTGTAATTTTTTTTGCTTTTTATAAAGTTATACCAATCTTATTACCCGAATCACGAGTTTAACATACTAGCCCATATTGACTTGGGTTGTTTATTCTTTTCATTTTTTATTTCATCATTCAACATTGAGTTGATTGAAAACTGGACTTCATGATTTTTTTTATTTGTTTTCTACTATTTTCATAATTAAATATTACGTTGATTAGAAATTGAGTTTTATAATTTATTTTGACTTACTTTTTATAGAGTTATCACGATCTCACGCCCCGAGTTATAGATTTGACAAGTTAACACGAGTCAATCAAATATATCATTGCCACAATAATTAAAAAAATATATATTTTAATACATTATCATACCAATATATAAAAAATATTTCATCTAATATACATTATAATTTAAGTTCATGATTATTATTATTTTACCAGAAACATGTTAGCAAAACTTTGATATTTTTATAATTAAAAAAATTAATTTTAACCACAACATGTTGCGAGTAAATAATTGAGTTATTTTTCTATAAAAAAATACAAGATATTTTATTAAAAAAATATGATAAGTAAATATAAAAAATATATATGGATTGGTGAAATTTACAAACAAGTATCGTTTTAAAATAATGATTGAACCATTATATGTATTTTTATATTTTATATCATATTTTCATAGGATAATTACTAAAAAAAACTCATAAGATTTCATCGATTTTTTATTTTTTTTGTTGTATTTTAAAAAACTACACTTATATTATGTTCAAACAAAAACTTAAAAAAAAAATCAAAAAAATAAAGAAACGAATCCTATCCACACTCAACACTACTCGGTGTTTCTATCTCAAAATTCACAATCTCTCTCGTCAAACCTGGAAATATGAATCTCAAACTGATAATTGAATCCCACATCAATCTCCCAAAGTTCTTCGCTGGACCCTCGAGCTCTTACCCCTCAAGCTCTCAACAAAAGGACATTCAAGGAACAAATGAGAAGAAAAGTGTAGATCTCGAGGGCCAAAAGAAAAGGCAATAGAGGAAGCAGCAGAGAGAGGGAGAGGAGAGTCAGCGAATGTTTAAGTGGAGACAAATTTTGTGAGAGAAAGACAGGGTGGTGGGTTTAGAAGAGGAGGAGAAAAGGCAGGAGAGGTAAAAGAGATGTGTCAGTGATCAAGGATTAAGTTGAAGATAAGTAGACCAGCAAGGAATTACGAGGTTCATTTTGAGAGTAAGAGTGGTGCTTCGGATACAGTGTGTATTGGAAATCCTGACTTCCATTCTTGTGATTGTGAGGACTCGATCATTGGCATGGTCGTGTCTTTTAGGCAGACAAAAACTTCGAGAGAACGAAGGTTGACAAAGATACGAGAGGTTTTAACTTTTAAGGTTTTTTGGTTTTAAGAGTTTCACTTCCATCCCTCTATTTTAAAATTGTGAAGGCTTGGGATTTGTTTCAGAAAATAAAAAAAAGGAGATCAAACTCTTGTGTTCGTCCTGAAATTCTTGAGCTTGCAAGAACTATAGTCGGATAATGTGGTGGTTTGCCCCTTACACTCATAACTGTAGATAGAACATGGTTTGCATTATGCAAGTGAAGTGTTTGAATATTGATTACCAAGTCATTTGTTTTTTTGATGATAAAGATATAATACTAGTATTACAAGGCTTTTTAAATATTAAACGAACAATAGTAACAGGTCCTGTAAATAATTAAATAATAATTATTATTTTTTAAAAAATGTAAAATGTTAATGTGTACAAAATTCAAGATATAAAATATAATTTCTCAAACTAAAGAAAAAGTAAAAACATGATCAAACTTCAGAAGATTTTTTTTTGTAACTATCACTATTTTCATTCATGTCTACAATCCTGACGCTCATCACATCTTTAACGAAAGTGGTTCGAACGAATCTTAGATAAAGACACCTCATAAATAATTTGACAATTAGATCATAAGTTAATTGGACAATTAGTCCTTTTCTTTTCAGTCTTCACGAGGAGACAACGAGGCATCTAATTTGACAATTTGATCGTAAGTTAATTGGAGGAGCTGGAGACCCAGTGGACCAGTGGTTACAACTGGACTTTCACAAATGGCCGTGCCTTCACTTGATTTCGGGCGGTGAGCTCTTTATTTTATTTTCAGTGGCGGTGTCATGCCAGGCGTCCTGTTGTTTCAGGATCCAAGAGATGAAGAAGAGGGCCACTCTTGAGGGTCGGGCAAGGGCGTGAGTGGCGATGATTTGGTGGCAATCAATGAAAGTTTTATTAGTTTATAGATGATGGTGAAGCTTCTTTTAGCTAGCTGTACTTAAAAGGCAAAGAAATTGGTGTAATCCACCACCTTTGCTACTTAAAAAGTTCGTGGAATTGGAATAAATTATATATTTTTATAGAGCAAATTGTACTTAAAGAAATGGTTAAGTATAATCAAAAAGAAAATTCAAGTTATTGGGGCGAGCCTTTGTGATAATCATTCGACGTGTCCCTTCCATCCATCCACTGGCATCTCCTGCTGGTATCCTGTCCAGTCATCGAGCAAGGGCATATTCGTGGTCCTGTGAAAATGGTTCTGGTCTCTCGGACTGTAGCGTTAAACAATAGATGGTCCTGAGCCAGATTTTAGGAATATATATATTTTTAAACATCTTAATTATTTTCTCCTATCGCAGTGAAATTATTGACGGTGCCTCTTAAGCTCCTCGAATTGGGCTGTTGAGAGCTAAACTCTCACGCGAAAATGGTACATTTGGTCACCTAATCTCAGAATATATGCCAGTTACGTTGAAAACCCTTTTATTATCATCTCTGCTTTTGCCCCGTCGTTTCAAGATAGCTACCAGCAAAAGATAACCTATATTTTATTCGCAACAAAACACATTATTATTATTATGTATCTATGCATGCGTGAATGAACAAGAAACTAATTCAGATAGATTTTGGATTCCATCACCAAAGCATGTCGGGCAATGTATTTGAATGTGATTTGATATTGAAAATACATCAAGATCTTGATACTTTTGCCCAGCAAAATGTCAACTGTCAAGCACGTTAGGGATGCATCGGATCACAAATTTACAGCACACACAGGTGAGCGATTCTCTGTTAGCAAACCTTCTGCATTTATGTGATCCTTTTAGTTCGAATCGGTGATCTTTCACCATCATCAACTACATGCATCTGATCTGGTAATTAATGGGAATTCCACAAGCAATAATTACCTTGCTTTTATGGTGCTGTTTATTGCTATATCCTTTTTGGTGCTTGATGTTTTATTGTGTCTCATACGAAGGAGGCAGTCTCTCTGGCACGCCATGATGCATAATAATATTTTAAATTCTCAAGAACTTATTTTCAAGGTTTTCGTTTCCCACTGCGTATGTGCTCAAGGGGGGTCGACAGACAGACACATGGTACCATGATTTTTGGTGAGAACGAGGATTAGTTTCATGATTAGCATCTTGGGATAAATTAAACAATCCATGATGATACAAGGATCCAGACATTGTTTTCTTTATGCCAAGCTCGCCGTGGCAATTCTTGCTATTCCGGCTCAAAACCAACCCGTTTTTGAATGGGAGATTAACCTGATCATTTCTACTGCATGTGAAGACAAGCTAAATCTGCTGTGGTTCTTAGGAGCGAGTGGCTTATGACATGAAAGCCCATCACTTGGCTTGACATGTGCCTGTTATTTTCATCACTGATACATGATGCAAGGTCGGGGAATCATCAAGCACTCTATTATTGCAGGGCAGCAATGCCGAAACTGGAAATCATATGAAGGTCTGTCCAGTTCTACGACTCTTTGGACGAGCCTGTGCATAAACCCAGAGAGTGTCAAAAGAAAGGAAAGCAATTGCTGTGATAAAATACATAAGAACCCATCATGGATCCCTTCAAATAAAAATCTTTTCTGCAGAAAAAGCTGGGGAGGTGGGTGCTGGAAATGTGGAGCATAACTGTCCCACACCTCACCAAGGAGCAAAATTCCAAACCTCCTCCAACAAATACAAAACAAAGGGGAGAAAGAGCAAAGTGCCAGAGGAACAACCCACATTGCACATGCATTTTTTTCATTGTTTACGACTTCCTTTTCTGGATCATCACCTCCATTAATCATTGCACGGAATGAAAACCAATATTTTTTTACAAGGGACCCATGCTCTAGTCAAATTAGTGGAAGCCAACATACTCCCAATCATTCATTGAAACATTATCAGCCCATGCTATTTTACTACAGGTCCTCTGCTTCTCTGTATTCTGC
>Ga0325404_1005891_pt1 | contig 12891 bp, 8 predicted proteins | sample PopdelMetagenome_18_FD_205664 | JGI IMG/M metagenome (GOLD analysis project Ga0325404, IMG submission 205664) | Populus deltoides microbial communities from Bellville, Georgia, United States - Xylem-Control-R1 | ecosystem: Host-associated > Plants > Phyllosphere > Stem > Wood/Secondary xylem... | reverse complement strand
CCACATGAATAGACGCATGGGAAAGGGATAAAAAGTAGGGTTGAGACCATCTCCATTCATGCCCTATGCATGATCCTACTTTTGTTAAAGGCTTAACGCAGAAAAGCAGATCTCGTGATGAGAAAAAGAAAGAATGGACGAATTCTCTTCTCTATACACGCCGAGAGAGAGAGAGATTCTTCCTTCTTGCTTATGAAGTGTAAACATGTTTCTTCATAGGCTTGAGCCCTCTGTTACTCCCCAAATACCAAAAAAAAAAAAAAAAAACTTCTGTATTTTATGGTAAATACTAAACTATAAAGTGGTCTTGCAATTAAGAAATTTTTAAGTTAAGACTTTCTTTTGGAAAATTATAGAGAACTTACTCTATAGGTCAATCTTAGATTGATGATAAAAGAGAAAATCATACTTGGATTTACCAAAAATAATAAAAATAGTCATTTAAGATTAAAATTATATATATTTATTTATTTCATTTTGAAAAAAAATATTTTTATTTTTTTTCTCATCTATTTATCTTTCCTCTGTGTACATCTTTTTTATATTTGAGAGTGTGACAACGATTGTTTTTTAAGATATTTTTTGTTAAAAAATACATAAAAATATTATTTTTTTTGTTTTTTAAAAATTATTTTTAATATTAGAATATCAAAATGATAAAAAAATATAAAAAATAATTTTAAACAAAATTTTTGAGAAAGTCGTTCCAAACACATTTTTAAAAGACCTCAAAAGCTTAAATTTCTTGATGATTTGGTTGTTATGTTGTGATATGATTACCATTATAAAATTATTGTTTAGGTTAACTTTTAAGAAACTAAGTTTCACAAAAAAAAAAAAAAAACTTAAAAACTCCATATTTAATCTAACACTTTTCATATTCTTTTATTACCTTATTTCTATTAGTTATTCATCACTAAGTTACTTGAGTATTAATTGAAAATGAAACACGTATTAATAATTTGATGGTCAAAATTGGTCAACACATCAATGCATGCCTTTTCTTTTCTTTTGAGAAAATCAACGAATGAATTTTAAAATAAAATAAAAGGTATTAATTTATTAGTTCCTTAGAAATAAAAGGATTGAATTGTAATTTTTTTTTTTTGTGATTCTTAAGGACGAGTGGTTAATTTAGTTGTTTTTTTAGGAAGGGTTTCATAACGTGTATTTTTGGTGGTGGTTTCATGTTAAAATGGGTCGAGCGCAGCCTTAAAAAGGGTTGTTATTGTTACAATGAGCCTTTCTTGCTGGCTTGAATTTTAAACAGTATGTCATAGCAAAAAGTAAAGGCTGAAAAGGAAAAAAAATTGTGAAATGTTTGTAACACAATGATAAATGCTGAAAAAGGGAGAGAGAATTTTAGCAAAATTTCCTAAAAGAATTCAATTTTTTTATTATTGTTTATTACCTAATGAAAGCTTCCCATACCTTAATTATTCATAGCTTGATATTATAATTTAACTAAAATTCTAATAAAAATAATTTTATTTCAAGATATAATCTAACATAAATAATTCTAATCAAAATGCAATTGTTGCTGTTGCAGCAATTGGAGTAATTCTTGGCTGGCCATTCTTGATTTTGGCTTTCTTGCCCATTACATCTTTGGGTAGAAGATTCAAGCTAACATTTTCGACTGGTGCGGTCACCTCTGTTGTTCTTCTTGTAAGTCCATTGTTGGCTGGGGTTTATGTCTTTGCAACCACACAAAGAAGAAAGGTTTGTTTTTCACTATTGCCTCAAAAGTCTAGGTTCCTAGGTTTTTACATTCACTTGTGCATATCTTCCTGTACAAAGTTTTGATATGGATTTGAATGTTTCTGCAAATCATTCTAAATTTTTGTGTCTTGGCATTTTTCATTCCATTAATTAAATTTATTGTTCTATAGTTAGCTATCTTCATTTTCTTGCCATTTAGAACCTCCAATCTTAACTATGAATGAAATTCTAGTGAATTGTGGCTCGGTAAATTTCTTATATTTGAGGGTCAGTGACACTTTCGTTGCCTATGGAGTTCTCTCTCAATGCTGACTTTTTTGTAGCACAAATTGGCACGAGATTATTTGCTTTCAACTTGCAACTTGTTAAAGATACTCTGTCCCAGTTTTAGACACAAGTTTGGTCTCATGATAAGGTTGAGGTTGCTGTCTACTTGGTGTGCAGTTGTGTCCCTAGTTTATGGTATACTTTTGGTTACCATAAACTCTAGTGCAGAATGAACCCGCCTCAAGTTAGTGTCAATTGTATCCTTTTTATGTTGCTAAATTTTCCTATAAATCATCAGAATGATTACTATCAGGCAACTTTTAGGCTTATAGTTGTCTGGATGAATAATTTGCAATGATCATTTGTTATTCAGATTTCATATTCTATGTCACTTAAATTTCTTTAAAATGAAAGTTTGGGAGGATATTGCCTAGTGCAAGAACAACAAGAAAGGGTGTTGAAAGTTTAGACTCGGTGCGAAACATCTAATAGGGTAATTCTAGTTGAATTGAGTGGAAGTTCATTAGTTACAATTGATGTTCTTAATTTTCTGTTTATTGGAATGTAACTTGAAAATGGAGAACAAAAGGGAAAGGTCTTGTCATGAACTACGAACTTTGTTTTCTCCAAAGCTCTGTGGCAAAATCAACTAAACTTTAATCTAGAAATGTTTGTTTGAGCCTGATGGTCTTAATTTGCTCTCCAAGAAGAATCCAAGTCGCTACTATGAGATATGCATTGGAGTGAGCTTGCATGAGTAAAGGCATGTATGAGAATCATGTCATGCAGTCTGATGTGTCGTAGACTCTTCCTCTAATCAGTACTTAATATGGTTTTTATTCATTCATATTACATCAGTAGGGGAAGTGTTTCCTTCATTTGAATGCTTCTAATGCAACATTTTGTGGGCATGGAAGAAAGTCTCTTGAAATTTTATAAATAATTTTGTTTTTTTCCTCCTTACATGTAAAGCACACAACTGCACCATTAAAAATTCCTTGACAATGGTGAATCCTACCTTTTCTTGTCCGATCACAAATTCATAGAAGATGTTGATAGAGAGTTTACATCATGACACAATTTACACAAACTTCATGCTGGAAACATGTGCAATAGAACTATTTTATCAAGATCTGGATTATTATCTCACTTTTTTCTAATCTTTTGTTTGCATGTAGCTGTAAATGTGCTGTCATTCTAAGTTCTTTGCTTTGCATAAAAAATATCCTTTTGGTCGGTTAATCTATGTTTTATAGATAAATAGATGCTCAATCCTATGTACAGTGCCAATATAAGTAGATAAGAAAGGGTCAAATGTTATGATGACTGATACATTTCTAACAAGCAGGTTCTTTTATCCAATATACCCCTTTGTCCATGTTGCTGCTTCAGCTGTCATTGGGAGCTTTCCTGATCTTTTCCAAGACAAGTATAATCCCTAGGACAATTCTTGGATGGTTTTGGTAGCTTCTTATCTATTCTTCTATGTTTCTGTGTCTATTTTATGAGCTTTAAACTTATGTAGCATTTTCATGCAGATAGCTAACTTTGTTAGGCATGTGGTTCTTGGCCTGATATTATCTGTATCCTAGGCTCACACGTTTTCATTGATTAATGGTTATGACTATTGAGGTTTACAAAATTTTGGAGCACCATGATGATGTAGGGAAATGTATGATCTATTTTAGAGTAATACACTGCAAGAACATTCTTACTGATTTTATTTATTGGGCGGTGCTACTGCTCTTGCAACATGTTGTGTTGGAAAAAAGTCATCTGCTGTCTTAGACCTTCTAACTCTTAATGAACGCAAGAAGTCTATATTATATGTGTCAATTGTCAATTTTTTAGAACTTTTTTTGTTGTGGCTTGTTTTGGTGATGGAGAAAGTAAATTGTGAATATTCAGCAAGTCACCTGTACTCGAGAATACTTGTAAATGTAACAAAATTTATGGCAGTAGCTTTAGGATGGAAAAAAAACGAGTTCTAATTAGAAGATTTGTGAAATTGTTGCTCTGTCTCTTGGGTTTCCTGGATATTGTAGGTTCTACTCATTGTGTTGGAAGTGAATGACATCGACTTCCTTCATGATTTTTTGTTCCTGAATACATCAATGTAGTTTGGTGGATTGATGATGGATTCCGTGGTCTTCTTCCATTACCTTTCAATTCTACCCTGAGTGGTACTGCATCAGCACCTCTTTACTTTAATAACAAGAACAGGGCATCGGATGAGCAATATGTAATTGATCTCAAGCCTTGTTGTGCTTTCTTTTCATCATCCCTGCGTTTCTGTTATAGTTAACAATGCAAGTTTTGCATGCAGCTCCGAGATCTTGAAGCTTGCACTTTCCTTGTTGAGCTGCAGCTTGATCAACCTTACCCTACTTGTGGAAGTGACTTGTCAACTTGAGAGGTATATAGAAGTCTCCCCCCTTCCTCTCTCCTATTTTTTCAGTTTTGAAATTTCTATGTTCCTCAGAAGGTGTACTAAAACTGTTTGCATTTCAGTTGATTGCAGCATTGCCCTACCTAGATAGGAAGCTCTCAACCTCCCATGCATCAGTCCTTTTTCATCCCACGTATGGAGAAATTAATTTAAAAATTACTAATAAATACTTGATATTATATATTAAGTAAACATGCGCTATACAGAAAAATCAATTTGAAACATATGTACTAACTCATATCAAATGAAATTAATTTAAAAATATTTTTAAAATGAAAAAATTTATAGTATGGTGATGTTGACAGCACATAAACCTTCAGGTCACCAAGTATCATAAGGTCCATTATAGAGAATTTATTGGGATAATAAAGAGCAAGGTGAATAAGTTTTTTTTTTATTGAAAGTAGAGAAAGAGTCACTTGGGTTTAAACATGCCACACAAAGAAGTAATTATGTACTTGTCTCAGTGAAACGATCATCCAACTCATTAAGGTGTATGTCAATTATATTGTTAAACAATTCATAACGAAAATGGTATAGATTTATAATTCCTTGAGATTTTCGCTTTGAACGCCCACAAAGCTTTGATATCACAAAGGAGCAAATGAATCAAAGTATCAAACATAGAAAGTTTTGATGGTATAATCAAAAACCATAGAAGCAACAACAAAAAGTTCTTTCTAACTCTCTGAATATTTCCAGTTTCCTTCTTTATATGCGTTGATTAATTTTTATTTTGCCTTAGAATAAAATCATCACATATCCCTTTACTTTTCTATCTGTTAAACATAAATAAAAAAAAGATTTGAGACAACCTGCTTATAATTTAAACATCATAAGTATTTTTCAATGGATTCAAAGATAAAGTTTTTACTTTGAGCTTTGTAAGGAAAGAATGCAGACAATCACAGGAGAGCACATTAATACATTGTGTCTTGACTCTTTACCTTTTACAAAATATGACTTTATCTATTATATTAATATTTTAATGTAAAAATTATTTAAAAAATAAAAGTCAAGGGGGCAGTTACCCCCTTATGCCCTAGTATGGCTTTGCCCCTGTCTGTGGCAAAAGAAAAATGTTTTTGGAAAGTACAAGTTTCTTAAAAGAGTATCAATGTAAGTTGCAGTTCAAAGTCTTGCCCCTCAAGTTCTAAAATTTGTAGTCCAATAGTTGTTTATAGCTTGACATTGACCTCCCGATCAAAAAGTAAAGAAAAAGCTAAGATTGACATTGACCTCCCGATCAAAAAGTAAAGAAAAAGCTAAGCTTGACATTGACCTTAAAACTAAAGAAAAAGAAAACTTGAGTTGAAAACTTAGTTGCTGATCTCATTACAATATATTTGATATTGTGGTTGTGGTTTGAGAAAAATAATTTTAAAAAAATTACTTTTTTATATGGTTGTTTTATCTAAATTATGTGTTTGGTTAAAATTATGGTTCAAATTGTTGCTTCATCGAAAGCATGTCATTAATATTTGGTTAAAATTATGGTTGAATATAAAATGACCAAATAGAACATTAATTTTCTCAATACATGACATTGAACAATTAATACATATTTATGATTAACTACTTGTAAAGTTAAAAATCCTACATTCTCCCATTAAACTTGAAGCAATTCCATCTCAAACATAATCCATATGCAAAGTCTTGTTGCCTCTATATGTTTGTGATCGTGGAACAACATCGCGTAAAAAATCCTGAGGCATGAAATCAGGATGATGTTCAAACTTATTAAAAGCAACATCTTGTACAAACTTTCTTCTTATGTAGTTATGAAGAGCCATTGATGCGACAATAATCTACACCTATGTCTTGTACAAAAACACTGGCGTGTTCCGCAAAATTCTCCATATTTTTTTCCACACCCCATAAGGTCGCTCAATTACACATCGAATTGAGAAGTGAACCTAGTTGAATAACTCCACTTGACTTTGTAGCTGGCCTCAACGATGAAATTTCAAAAGATGAAATCTTTCACTTGTATATGGACTCAGAAATCCATATTCACTTGGATAATTGGAGTTAACATCATAATATTTCTCCTGTATTCACCTAAGACATTTAAAACAAAAAAATATTTTGTACCATGCGACCAAAAATTAAATAAATGAAAATTATAAAAGAAGCCTTATTGTTCTATCTAAAATACCTTCTGGTGGCTTTGAAAATTTGATATTTGGGTTATAGAAGGCCTCATGAAAAATTCTTAAGTCATGTGCATTACCTTCTCATCCAGCCCAAACAAAAATAAATTGCATGTCAAAACCACATTCTACTATAATATTCTGCGTTGGTAATCATTTCCTTTCAATAAATAGTATCTGATTTTCTTGGGATACACAAGCACACACATATGTTCCATCGATTGCTCCTACACAATTCTAAAAACAAAATTTTAAAAACATTAATCGTAAATGAATTACCAATTAGATTATATAATGAAAGTGGAAAGATACATTTATTCACTTTTTGTAATCTTTATTACCTTAAAATGTGGCATATATCTCGAGTTCATAGCGATTTCTCATGATGTTGTCAAAAAATCTGGATCAACTGATTTTATGATGTCAATTGATAGCAAATACACAGCCTTTAGAACCTCGTTAAAATACATACTCATTGTTTCACTGGAATGTTGGAATCTTTCTTAGACCTCCCTATTAGAAGCACTCAACGCTAAAGTATAAAGAAACATGCCAATTTTCTCTATAACATTGATCCTCCTTGATGATTTCAGTCCATATTGTGTTTCCAAATCAAAACAAAGACTCTAAAACGTCGTTGTATCTATGCTAAATATATTTACACAATGTATCTAATACCCATTTAAAATTTCATTCAACCACTGCATTCTTGTGTTGTATAAAATCATACAGGGTTACTTATAGATGTAGTTATTATAATACAACGCAAGTGCGCCTACTGTGTATAATAGTAGTTTACGACGATTAAATTTTTTTATGCCAAAATGAATCTCTCGCATCGTCATCGTCATCTCTGTTATTGTCATCATTGTCACCATCATCATTTACGTTGCTATCTTTAGTAGCACCACTACTAAAACCGAGATGACTACCACTATTCCTACCAGCGTAGCCATGTGAAATATATTGAGCAATACTCTCCTTCAAAAAGATCATTAAACCAATTTGCATTCTTATCTATAATTTTAATTAAATAATTATGAGCAAGGAACAACATATTAATTGTTTTATTAATATAGATGTATTGCAAGCTTTACGTGCAAACCTCAATAAAATCATATTACTTTTATAGAAAATATAATTTTTATTATCATATTAATCCATTTATTTTTTTAAAGAAAAATAAAACACTTCATACATTATTCCATTCAATTTTATTAATTTATTATACTCTTTTGTTTCCAATAATAGTCATCCCATCCTAAAATACATTAAACAATTAATATGTCTTACAAGTAATATGTAATTGGTCATATTAATACATATATTGTTTGTGTTGAAATTATCAACAATGTTATTAACAAATTTGGTCTAACATAAAGCATGAATATACAATGAAAGAAAGACAACTTACTATTTTATGAGATGCAGCCTGATATACTTTAATGAAAATGCTTTAAGAGAGTCAAAGCAGATTAATCATTCCATAATGTTTTTGAAAGTGATGTGTTCAACTTTATTGAAATGGTGAATTATATAGGGTGGAAAAGAGTGACTCGTGAACATACAATAGAAGCACACTCTACTAGACATTCAAACGTAATTTTTTCTCCTAAAAGTCTCATGGTCAACATGCTATAATGAATAACAATATAAAAGCACACACAGCGGTTGCCGAAAAAAATAAAAAAAATATTGATTATAGAGTACATAACTACAAATCTTTACCAGCAACATAACAAACACATAGAACAAATGAAAAAAAACACGGCATGTCCTCCCGAAGACAACAATTAAAAATTGGCAATAAAAAGCACAGACAAAGCTCCACATTAGCAACACTTTAACCATTTAAAGGCAGCAACAACATATAAGACACCAGCACAAATAGTCTAACATTTGCAATTAAAGTTATGTGTCAATTTGTCTCTCATAAACATTTAACAGAAACACAAAGCGATCATATTGCAAAAATAAAGGTTCACGTACTGGACATTAGTTTCATAGGAAAGGCACAAAATGAACAGAATGTTAGGTCTGGATATACAATGCACATGAAATTAATATTCTCAACATTGAATTTAAAAGTTTTAGTGCTCTTAGCAGTCAAAATAGTTTTGAATTATAAGCATCAATTGCAATGTTAGTTGTCTAAAATATATATGATATATTTTGGGTTTCATATCAATATAAAGTGATCTATAATTGAAGTGCCTTTTAAAGATTGAGATGTACCTCAAGGTTTGGGGTTTGATCTCCTCTACAACATTATTTTAGCCATTGAAGTTTTTTTTCTATAGTTCCCAATGCTATCCACATTTCCTTCCTATTTCTAACCATGAAATATTCAGTAGCGAAATAATAAGATTCACTCCAAAACAACTACTTCATATATAGAGTGAAACTTCGCCATCACTTCTTGAATGTTGTACCTTTTCCTATCTATAAGACCAGATATGCAGTCACTTCTTGAAGAGACACTGTCAACCAATTTATCTAAACGCGAAAAAAAGTTGCACTCTCATCCCAAAACCTCTCTTATTTTTAATACTCTTATCGAAACAATTTTGAGCGACTTTGCTCTTACCACTACTACTAGGGTTACTAGTACTAACACTAATATTGACATCAGCAACCATGTTGCTCACATCGTCAACAAAGTTTTGTATACTATCTTTCTCGGAATCTCCACTACCCTCTTCTAGGTTAACATCTTCATTAGATGTATTTTTGGTCTCATCACCCTAACATCACCCAAAATCATTCCTTAAGAAGGTGTGCAAGCAAACTTATCAGTAGCCATAATATTTGTAAACATGATATCATATTTACCACAAAGAGCTGGCTTGAAACCAGAATGCTTGAATTTCTTAGCTCCACGTATTTCCTATAAATAAAAGAAAACATTACTTCAAATGAATATCAAGGACTGTAAAGGAAAAAAAATAAAGAATTGTAATAAAATTTGGACATTGAGTCAATAATATCATACTTGAATTTTAGAATTTCACCACTCTTTAGTGGTAGAAATAGTTCCCAACTCTGAACTCTAGCCCACTCCTGTTTCAAAAATCAACTTTTTCCATATCCTCTAATCCCTTTTCATCTTGTCCTACTTATTTTTCAGTTGTACTTTAGTGAATCCATGGCCAGTTTGCTCTTTAAAGGTAGTAGTGACATATTTCCAACCAGTCTTGTCAAAATAAATGTTGGGTCTCATTCCCTTCTCAATTGTCTTTATGCAAATGTCATAAAATACGTGTAGCATCTCTCTAGGCCAACATGCCTTATCTTGAGATTGAGACTCTTCCATATTCTAAGCTTAAATAAATTTTCCAACATAGGATTACGCAATTAATTTTGGTAATGCTATATATTAATAACAAAATTATAGTGTTAACAAATTATTGTTAATGTTGTCTATGAAATTCTGCCTAGTTTTCAATACTCTATGTTTTGCGCATTAATAAAAGGAACCTTGTAATGAAGTTTTGTTTTTTATAAGTAGTACTACAATTTGTATTTGTAGTGTAATATACATTATCATTAGCAAAGCATATTGATGAAAAAAAGGTGATGGTAGGGAAAAGTTGAGGATAGCATGGTATGACTATGTTTAATGAATTTGCTATTAACTAGTAGTTGTAATACATCATTATTCTACTTCATATGAACATCAATTAATTATCATAAGGGGTCAAATGATTGTTTGTAGTGTTATGTCTGCAGCTTCATTATCTATTTTTAAGTTAATGAAATCTCTACATCATAAGAAGATCACATTAACTAATTTAAACTATGTATCATAAATATAAATACATGAATGCATCATAATTAGAACATGAATTAAAAGCTGTAATGTTTAAACTATATATCCAATTTGGTTCCTATGTTATAGTATCCAGAACCTAGTTAAAATACTCGTTTTCTATCCAATTCAGTTTGGTTCCTATATTTTAATACCTAGAGCCTGGCTAATATAATTGTTGTGAGTAATGTTTTTTGGTTTGTTTCCTGTCCTCTTCATATCATTTACCAAATTCTGACTTTCTACATTATTTCATCCATTCATATATTTTTTTTGAACTCAAAATAATTGCAACTACACTTTAAACCTTTGTTCATTAACTCTATGAAAAATCAGAAGCAATAAAGTTAGGAATCTCTTAAATAATGCAACTAAGAAAGAAGATTAGAACCACGAGTGCTTACTATAATTATGAAGAACAGATCAATGGTTCCTACAACAATAAATAGGGATACAATTTCGACAATGAACAAGATCTGATTAGATTCAATATTTACAAGAACATGCATAGATGAAATTGAAGACATATTGAAATCAAAATTTACCTAGATTTTTCTGCAAAAAAAACACAATTGCTTGTATACAAAAAAGGGTTTAGAGGACTTAATAAAAACAGATCTGGGTGTGGTTTTTTTAGATCTTGGTCGTGGATGTTGGTTTATGTAAATCTGGTGTTGGTTTGTAAGTTTTGCAATCGTTTGTAGCTATAGAAAGGCAAAAAAAAGAAAAAAAGAACGATGTCTGTAAATAGAGGTTCTTCATCAAGAATGGAAGAGGTTGGTGAGGAGATTGAAAGATGTGGATGCTAAGAATAATCATTTCACTGGTTATCAGGAGAGCAGGGAAAAGAAGATAGGATTAAGTATTTTGGTAAACAAATAATTGAACGGTCTTCTGGCTAATTACTTTTATGCACATGAATGTTAAAAACAGATAAAACATGCTTTTGATAAACTCTAGTTGTAACACAGTTTCGACATGGGTCCCACTTTGCCAAACATTCATTCATTATGATCAAACTACAACATATTTTCTACCACAAAAACAAATACAATCTTCAACGTACCAATATTTTGTTTTGGCTATGCATAGAAAAGTGCTAAGATGTTGTTTGAAATTATTATAATGATTGATTTTAAAGTGATTTTTGTTTGAAAAAACATCAAATTAATAATTTTTTTAAAGTGCTAAGGCATTGTATGAGATTGTTATATCAATTGTGTTTTTAAAGTGATTTTTACTTGAAAAAATATCAATAAATTTGTTTTAATTTTTTTTTTGACATTAACATATCAAAACAATTTAAAAATATAAAAAAATTAAAGAAAAAAAATTCAAAAACAAACATATTTTTCTAACATTTAGGTGATTACCTTATTTCTCAAACACAATGCATGAGCATGACTTGTTCTGTTTTGTTTAAGTGGAGCAATAGCATGAAACATGTGATTCAGAAAATCTTATGCTATAGATTCTGTCTGTGTTGCTTTCTTTATTACTTTCCTCTTTTTGTAAGTCTTTTGTATGGATGATTTTTAATGTCTTCCATAAAGGCATTGCCTTGTTTTGTTGTAAAATGAAGAAGCCACATGATAGATAAAAAGAAAAGAAAAAAAAAAGAACAAGAATACAAAAATATATTAAATTATACTGTAATATTTAAAAAATAAAAAATAAAACCAAATATTTCTTTTTTATTTTATTTAAAAGCTAACTAGATTTAGAATGTTCAAACTTATTAGAAAATGTTTGATATTGAGTTTCAATCTATTTTTTTATTAAAATTTAAATATTTTATTTTAAATTATTTTTTATATTTTTATATTATTTTAATATGTTGATGTTAAAAATAAATTTTTAAAAATATTATTTTAATATATTTTTAAATAAAAAATAACATATATATATATATATATATATTTTAACGTGCCTAGCTAGATCATTCTAGCTAAACCAAAGTGCACTAAATTCGTCTAAATTAAATCAGTATTTTTATATATATTCTACTACAAGCTAAGTTTAGTTAACGAGTAGGGCATCGTTTGATATTGCGTTTGTAACTGTGTTTTGTTAAATTTTAAATTTCTTTTTACTAAAATTGAGTGCGGTTTGTACTTTTTGGATCGTTTTGATGTGCTGATATCAAAAATAATTTTTAAAAAATAAAAAATATCATTAATATATATTTCAACACGAAAAACTATTTAAAAAGCAACCACAACCACAACCACAACCAGAGTTACCTTGCATCGCGTTCATCAACTCTTCCGAGTGAAGGATTCAGGCTGTGCTTGATTTTCAATAAAGTCTCTGATGCTGTGCGTCTGGGCATCGCCCTCCGTACAGCATCAGATGTGACATTTATTGAGTCCAGTTCGGTTTATTTGAAGCCATTACAGCATCAAACCAAAACCCAACGTGCCCCTAACTCATTGATCGTTCACCCACCCTTCGCCCATCATAATCAGACCCTACAAGCTGACCCCGAGCTC
>Ga0325404_1005890_pt1 | contig 12891 bp, 9 predicted proteins | sample PopdelMetagenome_18_FD_205664 | JGI IMG/M metagenome (GOLD analysis project Ga0325404, IMG submission 205664) | Populus deltoides microbial communities from Bellville, Georgia, United States - Xylem-Control-R1 | ecosystem: Host-associated > Plants > Phyllosphere > Stem > Wood/Secondary xylem... | reverse complement strand
AATGATACTCCCATTCCCCCTGCTTTTGTAGAAATACCATTAAACTACGAGTAGAAGTTCATCGGATATACTCACCTTTTAAGCCTTTGCAATATTTTAATGAAATCATTTATTATTTGCCATGTCAATTTGGAGCCATACTTTTGTAAGCTCTGGACATTCAATTATTTTATTTTCTTAATGGATACAGTGGCCGTATCTCTCGGTTCTCTCATCTTAAAGGTGAGTGAAGTCATTGCCATATTCTTGTCTTTGAAGCCAAACATCCATAAAAACTATCAAAGTCTTCTAACTGTTGTACTAGGTGAATATAACGGCGTCGTCTGGTTGACAGTGTAGTTACGAGTGCTTTTTAAATAATTTTTCATGTCAAAATACATGCAAATGATGTTTTTTTATTTTTTAAAAATCATTTTTGACATCAACACATCAAAACGATCCAAAACATACAAACCATATTGAATTTTAGTAAAAAAAAATTCAAACTTTTTGAGAACGCAACCGGATTCCAAAACATGCTCTTAATTATTTGTGAAAAGACTTATTAATCTTAATCAAACCCGAAGATGAATATTCAAAATGACTTTAAAACATAAAAAGAAGATCTCCATGTTTTTTAAATTATTAATGTCTCAACATCCCCAAGAAAGGTATCATTTTGGTTATTGTCCTGCAACATAAAAGAAGATGGAGATACCATTTTGTTCGTTAGGTTTCAATGTTGGAATATTGCTTAAATCCCTTTTTTTTTTAAAAAAAAATCCCTTTTATTTCTTACGTTCATACGTATGATTGGTTATATTATCCAAAAAGCTTTAAGTAATTAATTAAATCATAAAACTTTTGCTTTATTTTCATCTACTTTTATTCTACAAGAAGAAGAACGAAAAGAGATTTTTATTTTTCGAGAGAGGGAGGCCCGAGGGGTTAACCCTTTTTTGTCTTTCGGTAGCTGACTTCCGAGCAGTTTGAACTTCGAAGCTTTTATGGATTATTCCCACTACTATTCTAATCTTCTTTGCTAGATACATTTCATGGCTAGCAAGAAAAACAGAGAATCAATCAAGGATGGCAAAATGGGCAACGTGCTTATCACAAAGCTAGGATTAGCTGCTTCTCTACTGCGAATTTTGATACTTAGCTTTCCTCATCTCTGACACGTCAACTAGCCACCCCAACGAGGAATAGAGTTTCTCTCTGCTCATTGATTGTCTGGGAAAAAAAAAAGTATTTTGAACAGACAATTTCCCAGTCCTAATTGTTCATACATACTCTCGGTATGTGCAGTTGTGTGGGCTTCACAGGCATTCAGATTCTCACACGGATGATTCAGATATAACAAGCAGTGCTCTAGCAGCAGTGCTGTATATATTATTAGTCCGTTTTATGTTTTATATTATAGCAGGAATTGTTTATTAAAATATTTTTTTATTTAGAAATACATTAAATAAATTTTTTTTCTAAGATTTTTTTTTCAAAAAAAACCCCATGTGTCACTTTTTTAAGATGAAGCGAGGAAAAATCCCTTCCCTTAGGATCAGATATGATAAAAAAACATGCTGTTGGAGAAAAAATAGAAATATATATATTTTTATTTGTAAGGATCATATTAAGAAAATTAAGATAGAAGGAACTGAATTTATTGTACAGAGAAGGGGTGCGGGTGAACAACTTTTTATCCTTCAACGGTCATGATCACTGGACTCATGACTCTTGCTTGCATCTGAAAACATGTATATATATTAAGTTCAATTGGAGACGGGGTTTTTGGCCGTGGTTGAATTGGAATTTTAATTTTAATTTTAATTTTAATTTTTTTGAATTTTAAATTAATTTATATATATATATATATATATATATATATATATTTAGATCGTTTTTATTTCCTGCTTGAAAAATAAAATTAGCACTGTTGGTCTGATATTTTTTTCGTGCCCAAGTTCTGAACAGTGAGCACTATTGGTCCCAGTGGGTTGACCAAAAATTAGCACGTTTGAGCATGGAAATTGTTTGATATCAGTACTAATAAAAAAAAAATTGATTCATCTGGAGATTCTATAGATTTGGTCCCCAAGGATCTAATGCCAACAAAAAAAAAAAAAAAAGAAAGAAAAAAGAAAAGAAAAAGGAAGGTATAGTTTAATTTGATTCCAGCACTTCCGCGTATTGATAGAAGATTTGTGGCTAACGAGAGGAGGCCGAAACAACGCTTGCACGTTTTTATTAATAAATTCACTTAGGTTATTTTTTTATTTTTTAAATTTACTTTTCAAGAGAGTATTTTTCAAGTTTTTCTGTGTTTATTTGTTATTAAAAAAGTTGATCAATGAAAAACACTTTCCAGTTAAAGAAAAATTTGACTTGGTTTTCAAGAAAGTGTTTTCCTGAAAAATTTGGACGGAAAACACTTTTCGAAAGTTGTGAAAAATTTAGAAATATCATATTATTTGCTGATTATATTAAATTTGGTCCTCAAACTTTTGATTGATATATATATTTTATTTTGAATATTTATTTTTCAATTGCATCTCTTAAAATTTAATTTTTATATTAACTTTGATCCTCATTTTTATAATTATTATTTGTTTTTTCCTAATATTTTTTTATTGAAATTTTTTATGTATCAAATTTGGTCCTCATTCTTTTGATTGTTACTTATTTTATTTGAAATAATTTATGAAATGTTAATTATTATTATTTTAATTTCTTCATCTTTTATTTTTTTATTTTTAAGATTTGATCTCTATTATCTTGATTATTATTTATTTTATTTGAGAAAATTTATGAAATTATATATTTTTTTAATTTCATTCTCATTCAACTTTTTAATTTGTAAGATTTGTTCCTCATTATTTTAATAAACTTGAGAAAAATAAAATATTAATAAGTTACTTTCTAGTTCATTTTCCATGATATAACCAAATACTGAAAAATATTTTCTGATTTATTTTTCAATCAAATATGAAAAAATAATTTATTTTTTTAAAAAATTATTTTTCAGTAAATAAAATAGTCATTAAATAGAGGCAGCCTGGCCAGTGGTCAGTGGCCATTACACGCGCTCATGCGATCACTTTCATATGGGACAGAAACATGTTCGATAATTATGTCAGGAAATTTGCTCCTTGCATTATTGAACCCCTCGGTCTTTTTTTACATCCTTGGAATATTGAAGACAGGAAAAAATTAGCGTAAGATTAGGAGTATCTGTAAGAGTTCAGAATATGAAAAGGTTGCCACAGTGCCACTGAAAGGTCTTTGTAATTTTGGAGGCCAACAATGCAGCTTGAAACAGCGGTAGTTGTTTTTTAAAGTAATTTTTATTTTAAAATATTAAAATAATATTTTTTATTTTTAAAATATATTTTTAATATTAAAAATTAAAACAATAAAAAATAATTAAATTCTTATAAAAATAATTTTTAACGGTAAAAATAAATGAACCTGAAAATAATTATGAAATGATGCAACGGTGGATTATACCGAGAAAAGAAAACCCAAATGGCATCATTGAATTTTTTTTTATATTTTTTTTTCTGGACTAGCTATGTAATCCTGGTAGAAAAATGCCATAACTGACCATCCAATTCATAATGGGTAGCCCCAGCAAGGCAGCAACCATAACAACCACTAAGTGTTTCTGGCTTTTAGCCTCCGCTGTCATGCTGTCGGTGGCTAATGCACAAGTACAATCCATTCTCCAAGGGAAAAATGAGATCAGGAGAGGAGAGTATCCTATGTTACATCGATTCACCGGATTTCTTGTTCTTTTCAAGAAAACCAAATGGTGTGCGTGCACATTTTTGTTTTCTATTCAGGAGAAGAGAGGACTGTCAACTGCTATTATTACTTCTTACGAAACTTCATCTCCATCGCGTTGTTCTTCGCCATGACTAATGTAAACGAAGTTGAAGGAGAGCATGGACAAGACGTCCAAACCCAGCTCAGATGGCTGGCTAAATATTATTAACTAGTTGCACTGAGCAGGGGTTTTTCTTGCACGGTTATTCATATCCTGCACATGAGGGGAAATCTCGTGCCGATTCCTTGCAAACAATCGGGGGCTCATTGACGGGCTCCTGTCCAAGTTTGCATGATCTACTGTGTATCGGATGGCTTATGTTTGCCACGTGAGGCTGTAGCAGTTCTTTTCTTGACTTCTTGATACGTTAAAAAGGCAAGTAATTTACACTTAAAGTATAATCAAAACCCAAATATGAGGCCGTTGATTCGCCAAATTCACAGCTGAGATCTTCAGTTAGGCTAGCTTGTTCCTCTTGATCACTACCAAATTTAATTCAAGTCACAAAACCATTGTTCTAGCTAGCTGTCAATTATACATATTTAGAACTCACAATAGCTAGGGACATCAACAATTAATTAAAACTGAAACTTCCGACCTATCGATCTTAAATTCAATTCTGAAATGCGTTTGAATGATGCAAGAGAACCATTTTGCACTATGCAAGCTAAAGCTCAAGTAATTGCAAACAAAGTGGTAAAGCATTAACCCGATAAACTGCTAAGGAGTTGTACCTCAGCTAACAATAATCCCTCCCTCTCAGCATATCTTGAGTCTGAACATCTTTTTTATACAAAGAAAGAGCACACCCACTAAAGCATAAACCTCATTAGCATATGTTTATACTGGATTTGGCTAACCTTAACTTATATACTGACCTAACATTGGTGAATTATAATCATATACTTTCTCCACAGTAATTGTCCAGCCAGAGTGGTCAGGAGAGTCATTTAAATCTAGGCAACAACTACTCAGCCAGAAACTTTGTTTTAACTTAATCCAACAAGGCTGGCATGAAAGCATCAACTCTCATGAGCTAACAATCTTTAAAGATGCATCATGTATGGATTGAGATGGTTATCCACATTCATAAATATTAAAGTAATGCGTACACGTGAATGTGTGGGCATTAAAAAAAAGGGTTCTAATGTTATAATCTAGTTCCTTAATTTTGGATTAATAAAGAGATAAATACTTAAATTCCTTCGGGACCCCCCTAATAGTTGTCAACATCGATTGTATTTTAAGACCCTTCCTCTTTCGGGGAAGACCAAGACTTCAAGAAATCCAAGAAAAAAATCACTGTATATCGCAACAAACACACCGTACAGAAGCCAATCTGGCTATATATCCCGTAAACTTGGCCTCTAGGTGCCACCCCTCTTTACATCACCTTGCTCTAAGAATCTTGGTTACTCTTCTTGTTGAGCTTTCCAAATGGGGTTCTGCCCTGTCCCAGAGATGTTTCACAAAGTAATGGAAATGTTCTGTACGCAGCCTAAGACCAAGGCCAAAGGCAATGAGGTGGAAGGGAGAAGGAAGATCAAAGGCACAGTGGTGTTGATGAAAAAGAACGTTTTGGACTTCCATGATATAAAAGCTTCGTTTCTTGATCGGGTTCATGAGCTGTTGGGCAAAGGTGTGTCTATGCAGCTTGTTAGTGCTGTTTATCAAGACCCAGGTTAGCCTGCTCCCTCCCTCTGCCTCGCTTAAGTTTCTTGAATGGCACTATTGCCCAAACGATTTGAGGGAAAGAGAATAATGTAGTGAAGCTTCTTGAATAAAGATAAAATGACTTTTTTTTTAACCAAACAGCAAATAATTTCACCGTCATCCTCCAGCCACTGTTCACTTCTCCCTGTTGCCAGACAACCGACAGGAAAAAACACACGATGGAGAATTTTCTAGTAGTTTCACTCCAAATTCAGGTCTTCGGGGAAACAATTGATTTGTGTTTTTTTTGTAGCTGAGGTTTTATTTGTTTGTTTATTCTGAGAAAGTGATCGCCAAGGATTTACTAGTTACATGCGAGATTAAGAAATTATAATCGTTGAAGTTAGCTTTGAATATTCTTTCTTGTTTAATCTTGCCAAGAAAGTTTGCAATAACAGAATCAAAATCAAGTTTGATTAGGCTAAAACTGGGAATTTTGTGGTGTTTAGCAGATAGCTTGCGAGGGAAGCTTGGAAAAGTAGCAGACGTAGAGAAATGGGTTACCACAAGAACACCATTAACAGCTGGAGAGACTATATTCACAATTACTTTTGAATGGGATGAAAACATGGGCCTTCCTGGGGCTATCATCATTAAAAACCATCACCACAGCCAGCTTTATCTCAAGACAGTCACTCTAGAAGATGTTCCTGGCCATGGTCGGGTGCTTTTCATCTGCAATTCTTGGGTTTATCCGTCGCATCGTTACAAGTATAATCGTGTGTTTTTCTCTAATAAGGTAATTAGATTTTGGAATAATCCAATAATTAGGAGATTGTGTGCCGAAAATTATGTTTTATTGTGCTACTTTTGTGAATAGTCTAGAGCCAGGATGTATGCTTTATGTCAATCTGGGCCGTATTGTTAGTGCCTTTTATCATGATTGTTGCCTTTTTAACCTCAATTAGAACCTCGATATTTTATTCCCTCTTTTTGCAGGCAAAATCACAAACCATTGTTTATTTTCCAGCTAGAACTGCACTTTCCCTGACTCTGAGTTTTTCTTTCGATCATGACTATCTTCATAATGGTGTTAAATTGTTTTCTTTGTTGTTGCTTTCACTACCACTTCCTTTTTGTACCTTTTCTTCCTTCATGATCTGTGTATCAGGCCTACTCCTAGTGCCGAAATTTTTGCGAATGTATTAAGGCAGGTTTTGGTTAAAAAGGTGGATTCATGAACATGTTGACGGATTTTGTATCAGGCATATCTTCCATGTCAAACACCTGAGCCATTGCGGTTATATAGAGAAGAAGAGCTTTTAAATCTCCGCGGACATGGAAAAGGTGAGCTGAAGGAGTGGGATAGAGTCTATGACTATGATTACTACAACGATTTGGGGAATCCAGACAAGGGTGAAGAATATGCACGCCCTATTCTTGGAGGAACGGAAGAGTATCCATATCCCCGAAGAGGAAGAACGGGTCGGAGAAAAACAAAAACTGGTTAGAAACCTAAACTTAAATCATTTTTGACATACATTTATATCTAGCGACTCTACCTGGGGTCTCAGAATCTCTAGTAGGATAGAGCATGTAAGTATAGCACATAGAGAGTATCTGTTCGCTGAGTAACTTTTGTAAGAATGTTGGATGCATGCATTTTTGTCAATTCACAATCAGCAATTTAGTTTTACCATTTTAACAGACCCCCATACTGAAAAAAGATTGCCGCTTTTAAGTCTGGACATCTATGTTCCAAGAGATGAACGGTTTGGGCATTTGAAGTTTTCAGATTTTCTTGCCTATGCTCTGAAATCCCTGGTTCAGATATTGCTCCCGGAGATCAAATCTTTATGTGACAAAACTATCAACGAATTTGACACCTTTGAAGATGTACTAAACCTTTATGAAGGGGGAATTAAGCTGCCAAATAAACCCACTCTCCATAAAATAAGGGATCACGTCCCCTGGGAGATGCTCAGGGAACTTGTTCGTAATGATGGAGAGCGGTTCCTCAAATTCCCAAAGCCTGATGTTATCAAAGGTGCACTAATGAAAGCTTTTTCTCCCAGTTACCTTGCAGTAATTAGAATTTCACTTCGTATATACAGTACTTGGAAATTTGAGGTTTTCATGGTATGGTTTCAGCGGACAAGTCTGCTTGGAGGACAGATGAAGAGTTTGCACGGGAAATGCTTGCTGGAGTCAACCCAGTTATCATTAGTCGCCTCCAAGTAAAACACAACTTGCATTAGACTACCTGATGATTATTTTCTTATGATCTTTAAAGCTTGATAAATTAGTAAAATATACCTGCAGGAGTTTCCTCCAGCCAGCAAGCTAGACCCTAAAGCATATGGAAATCAGGACAGCTCAATAAGAAAAGAGTTAATAGAAGAGAACATGAATGGCCTAACCGTAGATCAAGTACTAATCATGATTCATTCCTTTCACGTCCTTATCTATACTATGTATTCAACATTAGAATCAAGGAACACTCAAGGTTGTCTACCTGAAAAATGAATGATTAAATTTTTCTGATTTAGGCGCTCAAAAGCAACAGGCTGTATATATTGGATCATCATGATGCATTGATACCATACCTGAGGCGAATAAACTCAACCAGCACAAAGACTTATGCCTCTAGAACAATCCTGTTGCTTCAAGATGACGGGACATTGAAGCCATTGGCAATTGAGTTGAGTCAACCACATCCACAAGGGGACCATCATGGTGCTGTCAGCAAGGTTTTCACCCCAGCAGAACATGGTGTTGAAGGCTCAGTATGGCAACTGGCCAAAGCTTATGCTGCTGTAAATGATTCTGGATACCACCAGCTTGTTAGCCACTGGTATGATTCCAAATCAAAAGGGCTTTCATAATGGCATAACTTGAAGCTTGTTCTAATTAAGAATTCACCGGACTGATTCTGCTCATGTTTGCAGGCTGAACACTCATGCTGTAATAGAGCCATTTGTGATTGCCACAAACAGGCAATTGAGTGTTATTCACCCCATCAACAAGCTTTTGCATCCTCATTTTCGTGACACGATGAATATAAATGCCTTGGCTAGGCAGATCCTCATCAATGCTGATGGAGTACTGGAGAAAACTGTTTTCCCAGCCAAATATGCAATGGAAATGTCTTCTTTTGTTTACAAGAACTGGGTTTTCACTGAGCAGGCACTCCCTGCAGATCTCATCAAAAGGTAAAGCACCGAACCTTAAACCATAAAAATACCCTCTTATCTTTACTCTTTATCGAAAGCCAAACTAAAATCTATCCAACTTCGCTGTTATCAAGAGGAGTGGCAGTTCAAGATTCAAGCCAGCCACATGGCCTCAGACTTCTGATAGAAGATTATCCCTATGCTGTTGATGGGCTACAAATCTGGTCAGCAATTGAAACATGGGTCAAGGAATATTGTGCTTTCTACTACCCCACAGATGATTTGATTCAAGGTGATAGTGAACTCCAATCATGGTGGACAGAGATACGTAATGTCGGCCATGGTGACAAGAAGGATGAACCATGGTGGCCTGAGATGCAGACACTAGCTGATGTCTCACAAACATGCACCGTTATCATATGGATAGCCTCGGCCCTCCATGCAGCTGTCAATTTTGGGCAATATCCATATGCTGGCTACCTCCCTAACCGCCCCACCATAAGCCGTCGATTCATGCCTGAGCCAGGGACCCCTGAGTACGATGAACTTGCGAAAAATCCAGATGTAGCCTTCCTGAAAACAATCACAGCCCAGCTACAAACCCTACTCGGTGTATCACTGATTGAGATTTTATCAAGACATTCGACTGATGAGGTTTACCTTGGACAGAGAGATACTCCCGAGTGGACTTCAGATAGTGAACTGCTGGCAGCATTTGAGAGATTTGGAAGGAAGCTGGTAGAAATTGAAAACAAAATCATGGATATGAACAATGACAAGAGATGGAAAAACAGAGTTGGGCCTGTACAAGTTCCTTACACTTTACTCTTTCCTAACACCACAGATTACTCCAGAGAGGGTGGACTCACCGGCAAGGGCATTCCTAACAGCGTGTCAATCTAATTCATTGGATCAAACTAGTATTTTTTTTAGACAGTCAGTAGATAGTAGGTTTTAAAAACGGTGTGATGGCCAAGAGAAAAGGCGGTCAGATAATATTTTTTGCGTTCAGGTTTTTCTTTCGTTGATTATTTGGGTCGAAGGTAAAGTGTATCTGCACTGCAAAGCATCTACAGATAGCAGGAAATGTGTGGTGTGCCTTTCTAGTAATGCATCCATTTATAAATTATTATTTTATTCTTCTGAAAATAAAATTAAATTATTTTTAGATATTTTTTTTATTCAATCAATTTAATTTCTATTTCTATTTCTATTTATTTAAATAAAAAATTATTTTAATAAATAAGTTTATCAAACATAACTAGCCGGCTGAGTGTTTTATCTTTCAAGATTAAATATTTTAATTTATATTTACCTCTTGATTATTAAAATTTTATTTTTATGTATATTTAATGATTATTTATTTATTTATTTATATACATGGTTGTCAATTTGTTTTATTATATATATGGATGAATTTTTTATTTAAAATTAAATTTTATGCATTAAAAAAAATCTTCATATATGATTCTTCCGCTAGTTATATATAGAAAAGAGAGCCAGTTTGGCATTCTTGAATTGAACTGAACCACATTGCATGCTTTGGCAGAATTAATAGGAAACGAACGATGCTCTTGCCCTCTCTCACTACACCAGATTCAAGGTGTCTCCTCTCCCACTGGACGCATATGACAGGTGTCGAGTATTGAGCATTGAAGATTTCTCCACGAAGCAGAATGTGCACACCAAGACAAAGCGGGGAGTTTTGCCTCCCTAATCTAATGTTAACGGGCCTTTGGGTCCATTTCTTTTATTGTGCATTTTGATTTTAAGGCCCATTTTGTTTTTTCGAGCCTTTGGATTTTCTATTCATCACTATCTCCGGTCCATTCTTTTTTCCTTTGCAATTTTTGTTTTGGGTCGTCCATGACCTTCTTTTTTTTCTTTTTTCTTTTTTCTTTTAATCATATAAACCGCTTTTTTTTTTTTGGCAGCATATGAAGATGTAATCTTAAAATACATATTTTACACGAATCTGCCAACATTTGACAGTTGTTATGGATCGTAATGCATATATAATCTTACCCCGAAAGAAGAAAATACTACACAGCACACACACACACCGGCGTGGTATGTCTTTGCAGCATAAACAATTATCACCAGGAAACAGATACGCTAATAGAAGGGAACGGAGAAGAGGGATGTTGGTGACCCCCACGTATCAGACCCAGGGATTTTAATTGGTCTGTGCCGTATCCGTCCTATCCAAATCCGTGCGCGGGCGCAAGAAGCTGGTGAGACCACGTATCAAAGGTCAAGAAATTAATTGGTCTGACCATATCGCCTTATCCAAACTCACACACACCACCCATATCAAATCCCACAAACACCTCCATCGATAATCTTTTCTCCTCCATCTTATTGAACCAGCACCCTCCTACAGACCCATATCACCCAACACCCTCGAATCTCCAATTCCTCGTGGCCATGGCAGCTCAAGCCTCTCTCTTTACTCCTCCAACCCTCTCCACCCTAAAATCAAGCAACCAAGCTATTGCTCCATGGAAACAATCATCTTTTTTACCAATATCTAATGTTAAGCCACAAAGAACCATGAAGGTTGCTGCTGCAGAGGAAACAGCTGTCAAAGAGGCTCCGGTGGGCTTTACTCCACCAGAGTTGGACCCAAGTACCCCATCACCAATTTTTGGTGGAAGCACTGGTGGGCTGTTGAGGAAAGCCCAGGTGGAGGAGTTTTATGTGATTACATGGGACTCCCCCAAGGAACAGATATTTGAAATGCCTACTGGGGGTGCTGCCATCATGAGGGAAGGCCCTAACTTGCTCAAGCTGGCCAGGAAGGAGCAGTGCTTGGCTCTCGGGACTAGGCTAAGGTCCAAGTACAAGATCAAGTACCAGTTTTACAGGGTGTTCCCCAATGGAGAGGTGCAGTACTTGCATCCTAAGGATGGTGTCTACCCTGAGAAGGTGAACCCAGGGCGCCAAGGCGTGGGCCAAAATTTCAGGTCAATCGGAAAGAACGTTAGCCCAATTGAGGTCAAGTTCACAGGCAAACAAGTGTATGATTTGTGATCTGGTAACATCATGTATTTGTGATTACGTGAATACTCTACGGTTGTTTGCTGTAATTGTATCTCTTCTTCAGGAAACTCTTAAGAGAAGCAAAACCTGTCTTGTGGGTGCACATCTCTCTTCTCCTTTTCAGATGGTTATATATCTCTCCTTTTCAGATGGTTATATATCTAGCTACATCATTTCATATGAACATAGGATTACATGTTCTAGTGTTTTTTATGCCAGACTTCTCCCATATGATGATAGCGTCGTCAGAGTATACCCTGCCAGATGATTTACCGTAATTGAAATTTAAAAACATGTACTTAATATCAGTGCATGGTCGCATATTCCGGCAAACAACTTAAGAATACGCAGTACTCAGTAGAAAAATGCAATATTTTGTCATCCAAGAATCTCAATCTGGGGGGATTAAGATTTACAGTTGAGTTGAGTTGATTGCATCAACCAGACCCCGAATGTGAAGGATCCAAATTTGCTGGGTTATACTGAAGCTGTTTATATATATATTACGAACACGAAAGATTCTATGTTAGTCCCTGGCTTACAATTCAACTTTATTAAATCGGAAACCCAGTGATTATGAGTTCTAACCTCTCTTTTGCCCAAAAAAAACAAAAAAACAAAATGATTGAATTTTTTGTAACCATCTTGTTGACATGGATATTTCTTATTAGGTCTCAGCAGCCTTTCAATTGGTTAGTCTTTATCTAGAACTAGTATGAAAATCTTAGGACAGCATTTGATGGTAGTGTAATTGAAGATATGGCAAAAGATTGCATTGAAATATTTGTACTTTCTAAAATTTATCAATCGAGTGATTTTAATTTTAAAACCCAACAACTATCCATTTTGCTTTCTTATGCAGGCTATATATCTGACAAGTCATATAAATTAAAAAAATTTACTAAATTTAATTATAAATTCATTACACAACAAAAATAATTTTCGAAACAAACATTCCAAAGGCATCTGTTTGCTGTTGCTCCTGCGAATCTGTGCGCGTCCATAGCATGTAGCGAAGTCGTTAATCATGGCAGAAGGCCTAATCTTGGGCAAAAGTGGATGGATGGCCTGAATGATTCTCCGGTTTGATTTAAAGTTTGTGACTCCCGTTATGGATCTCACACAGAAGGCCTGCTTCTGGGGAGCAAACTGCGGGTCCAGTAAACAACTTGGATCTATATCCTTGAGAAATAAAAGCCCTTAAAATGCAAATCCCCCTTT
>Ga0325404_1005888_pt1 | contig 12894 bp, 4 predicted proteins | sample PopdelMetagenome_18_FD_205664 | JGI IMG/M metagenome (GOLD analysis project Ga0325404, IMG submission 205664) | Populus deltoides microbial communities from Bellville, Georgia, United States - Xylem-Control-R1 | ecosystem: Host-associated > Plants > Phyllosphere > Stem > Wood/Secondary xylem... | reverse complement strand
CCGATAATTGCGTCTGTAAAAACTTACATGTCATTGCATTGTTTGGATTTTTTTATTCCTTCTATTCCGATTGCGATTCCCTCGATATACACCAATAACATATTTTCATTGGTATTTACTGATGGGGTTAGTGATAGAAGAAAAATTCGGTCAGTCAATATAATAGCAAAATATCAACGAAAAAATTTGTCAGTATTTCTGTTTGTATTCACCAATTTTCTGGTGGTGATCACTAAAAAGTTTTTAGAAGAGAGAAAATAATTGAATAGCAATATTCCAACCATAAAAAAGGTTGAGATTTGTGTCAACAAGTTTTTATCTCGAAAGTGGTGCAATATGGGTTATGTTTTTCTATGAACATGCCAAAAACTAAATTAGGGTTTAATTTGGTTTTTTTATTTGTTTGATTTTCATTTTTTTTATAATGATTTTGGGTTTTTTTGGGATTGGCAATTGGCTTTTTGAGTTTCATATGGTGTTTTTAGTTTCACATGGTGTTTTTGAGGTTTTTTTAATGTGAAAACAATCTAAAAATTGGGTTTTGGGTTCAAAAAAATTAGAGCATGTTGTCCACTCCTTAGAAAAAAAATTCCAAGTGCAAGCCTAGACTTTGTGCCCAGGATTTTTCATTAGATATCAAGCACGTGGACCTAGCCTTTCAGGCTCATTAAGGGCTAACCTTTCTCTTATTTTTTAAATTGCTTTGTTTAGCTTTATTTTTTTAAATAGTGATCGATCTATTTACATTTTTTTTAAGTTTCATAATGTTTTAAAAAGATTAATTTAATTTATCTATAATTTGTTTTGTTTTATATTACTATAAATTAATTGTCTTTATATGATACTTTTATAAAATAAATGAAAATTAGCCTTTAAGATGAAATAAATAAAAATGCATAGAATAAAAATCAATATAAAATATTTATATGTGAATCTATCTTTTACGTCAACTATGAAGATTAGCTTTCTAGTTTCCACTTTAGTTTTTAACTAGTGTTAACAATTTTTATTTATTTATCAATTCATAAATTCTTTTATTTCATTTTATAAAGCATGAAAAATATATTTTCATTTATTGATTAAAACTTTTTATTATACATGAAAATCCATCCATAACACAATCTTTTCCTTGTATTGCATTAAGAATTAGCTAGATTGAAATCCTACCCGCAGCGTAGAGTAAGTACAAGGCTAGTTGTATCTAAAAGCAAACAACAATTCAAACTCGAGTTTCATATTATAAGAAACTCTAAAAGGCATGGCATAAAACTGTAGGATTTTTCACTGTGGACCAAGAATCATTTCATTGTGAACTCATTGTGTAAAATTTTCTATTTTTTTTTAATTATGGTCATCAAACTTGTTTTTAGGCGATTTCATCCTTTCATGACTCAATTGAAGGATAATTGTTTCAAATTTGTAAAGGAAGAGGAAGAATGAAAGAAAAAAGATTAAAATGAAAAGACAGGAGAAATTGGGAGGCAATTTCAAAATTGGATTGAAAAGTTTACTTTGGTTCTCCTACTTTCAACTTGTAATTTCTTAGTTCCTCAATATTTTGTAAATTTAATTTTGATCCAAAACATTTTTTTTTTAATCTTTGGTTTGAGAAAGGAACTCTTTGTTGATATTGATTCCAACAACAAAAAAACACTGATTTTAATGTTAAATGATTTCATTCAATTAAGAGAGTTTAATCTAGGTGTTTTGTAACAACTCAACTCTTAAACATATTTTTCAATCAATTTAGTTATTAATTAATAGTAAACTGATTTTTTTTTTATATTTATCAAAATTCTAGAGTTTTTATTAAAATAAAACATACCAAATTATTGATAATTCAATGTTTCACAAGCAAAATTCTCAACCTAATGTTTGTTTCCTTGATCCAATATCTCCGGAATCATTTCCACATCAACACATTTCCCACAAGTTCATTACTTTATAAAATGTTAACAATATATATATATATATATATATATATATTAACCAACCACTCATCATATACTTGAAAATATGTTATTGTATATCATCCTACAATTATAACACAAAAATTTAATGTACTAAACATTTAATTCACATATATTTACAATAAAAAAATTAACAATACTCATTACATCTTCATAATATAGTATTCATACATATGTTTTATAAGTCCAAAATAGACCTAATGTTATTATATTACATGAATTAAAACATGAAGTATTCTACTCTTGAAGCTAACATGAGGAACTTGAAAGTAAAACAACAAATAATATAAATAAATCAAGTAAATAAAATAATTCCGACAACAAAGAAATAAAACAATATTTTCACTTTTATCTTTTCATTATTACTACATATTATTTACTTAATAATATATGTATCATTAACTTAATACTGATATCAATTTTTGAATTGATATCATTAACCATTTTCATCTTAATATGGTTAATAAAAAAAAATATACCGATTCAAATCACTTGGTATCATTAGCCGTCAATCCATTAGCAAGCTAATTAATAAATGTCGATACCAACATACTCGTGTTGATATCATTAGTGTTTCCTTCAGGAATGACTAATCAATAAATATCAATGTTAATATCCTTGTCTTCCTTTTCATCTAAGAACGACTAATTAATAATGCTGATATCAATACCCTTGTAATGACATCATTAGTCTTCTCTATTTATTTGGAAATGACTAATCATAGATGCTGATATCAATACCCTTGTAATGATATCATTAGTCTTTTCTATTATCCAAAAAAGACTAATCAATAATATCGATGTCAAGGAGCCTTTGACACACTAGCCTCCATCATCGGAATGACCAATTAAATCATAAATCCTTATTCTTATTCCACTAATTTAATTATTTATATATCAAGTCAAATCAATGACAATTAATTTAATAATTAAAATAATTCTACCAATAATAAAAACTAGAAAATAGATGTTAAACACCTATCTGCTGCTAGAAAGTCGCAGTACATGTCCCCACCTGTAATCATGCTATCGAGGTATTCATAGTCAATACATGACTATATTACCAACACAAAAATTTTGTTACTTCATTCTATATTAAATTTTTATTATGATTGGGTATAAATCACTCTTCAATTATTTCTTCAATCTTTTCTTTTCCCAATTTCCTTAATCCAACATAGCTACATATAATTAATAACACAATTTATTAAATCTATTCATAATATTTATAATTAACCCAACTCCTTATAAATAAAATCCACGCATTCCTTCCATTTTTCTTTATCATGCAATTTCATTTAATTTCCATGCATTAAATACTTTAATTAACCCTTTAAAATTCCCTCCGAAACACTATGTGTTGGCCGATAGTTCCAAGTATAAAAACACATTTATTTTTTCTTCAATTTATTTTAATTAACACTAAACCTATTAAATCTACATGCTAAAGAACACTAATTAAATTAAAAACTTTATCAACATCATATCCACTCATCAAGCTAAATTTCTTAAAATTATAAACCTAACTATCACCTCTAATCCCATCACAAACATCATTATTTTTAGTAAAAGAAATTCTCACTTCAAATCACAATTAATCAAAAAACAATTTATAAGAGGAACCTTTTTATCCACTTTCCTCTCTTCCTTTTACTTCTCCTCACTTGATTTCTCTTTATTTAGTGTTTAAGAGATTTATCTCTCACAATTTCATAAGATTTCCCTTTTATTTTTCTTATTTTCCCCAAGTTTTTTCTAAGATCTCTCAAGTTTTTCTTTCCTTTTCTTTCCTTCTTGTATGGACAACCATGAGCCTTATATTCATACCTAACAATTTCAAAAATTCCCTTTATGTCTCTTCTTTGTAACCTTTCAAGTTTACCAAGTAACTTAATTATCTTAGATTTTATTACTTATTTTTATCAAAACTAAGCTGAGTTATTTTAAATTTCACTAAATTATCTTCCAATATATTTTTTCTCTACTTAAATTATTTCTATTCAATTTTTATTCGTGCTTTTGTATTTTTTATTTTTTGGCAATTTTTTGTATTTTCATTTTTTTAAAATAATACCTAAACTTTTTATTCCAAATCTTTTAGTTCCTTATCATTCCCTCAGTATAAACATTTAATTTACATATTCATCATAATATTTATTTCATTGGCCTATTGATTTTTTTTATTCGGGGTTTACATGTTTATTTTTTGTCTTTTCCCTACCTAAGATGATAAATCTAAGTTTGAGAAATTTTTGGATTTTCAAATTGATTTTGAATTTCTCAAAGAATTTTTGGGTTAAAAATTAATTTTTTAAGGAAAAAAACTGAACACCCAATTTTCCAGCAACCCCTGATCACTAGAAACTAGGTCTGCAAACAACGAGTTGTCTATATCATTTTTAAAAACTATATTAAAAGGTGGGTGACCTATGGTCCTCCCTTAAATATTAAAAATAATAATAGAGAAAATGATGCATCGTTCGTCCTTTAATAGTCGGATAAAAGACCTTGCTTCTAGGCTAGACATGCAAGCCATGCCTTTTTATGGGTTGGGAGCATTGGTAGGCTCAAATGCTTGACTGATTATTTTTTTTAATTTAATGTGTTTTTAACCCTAAAATAATTTAAAAAATAAATTATTTCATCATTTGTTTTTTTAAAGGTATTTTGTTTTTATTTAACTTGAAAAAAACCTTGTAAGTTGTTATTTAAGTCCCAAACACCAATCTTAATTTTTTTTGAACTTGTTTTTTTGATATAAAAATAGTCTCGTGCATCTAGTTGACATATAAGTAAATAAAGAATAATTTTGAAAATAAAAAGCTATTAAATCTAATGAGATACATGAACTAAATTGCGAGTTTGACAAGTTAACCTTAGTTAATATAAGTCTTTTTTTTTTAATTTTTTTCCCAACCATCATAATTTATTTTTGTTTGTTTTTTATGAGTTTATTACAGTCTTATGACCAAGGTCACATACTTAGTTAATTAACTCAGTTTACTCATATCGATCTAAGACACTGTTTTCTTATAATTGTTTTTAAAATATATTGTTTAATATGCATTAGTTTCTGAATTCATGATTAACTTTTTTTCTCTCTTAGAAAACATATTAACTATGCGTGGACTTTTTTTTGCATTAAAAAAAAGATTAATTTGACTATTTTTTTACGTGTTTTTCTTATCATATAATTCAATAAAAGATTGATTATAAGAGACAAAGCTATTCAACACAAATTGGTTCGTTATCTATATTACGATATCATATATCTTGATATATATTTATCTTTTATTTTTTGATTTAATTTGTAGTAATTATTAATAATTTTATTTTTTTAATTAATTTCCACAAAAAATTCTTGATTTATTTAAATAAACGCAAGCGTTTGCGATTATAATTTTTTCCAGGTGACAAATTACACGTTGTAAACTTGTGCACATTCTTTTTTCTGCGCCCAAAAAAAAAAAAAAGCCAGCCCACAACTACGCGCATGCCAGATAGTTAGTGTATACTGTATACCTCTATCCCATGATAACGATGACAAAGATACCAATGGCTAAAAGTGTGAGAGTGTGTTTGGCAGTGTGGTTGTGATTATTTTTTAAATAGTTTTTTGTGCTAAAATACATGTTAATGATTTTTTTTATTTTTAAAAAATCATTTTTGATATCAGCACATCAAAATGATTTGAAAATACTAAAAACATATTAATTTGAAGTTAATAAAAAAATAAAAAAATTTTAAATTTTACTAAAAATACTTTTGAAACGCAGAAACAAACAGACAAAATGCAGCATGCATCCGACCATAAAATCTGTAATTTTCTTGAACAAAAACCAATGGGATGATCCAATTTTTATTATTGTTCTGAGCTTAACTTAACCGTGGATCAATTTTGGCTTAATACCCTCTCGTTAAGGAATTGTCTCTCTATGCTACACATACATACATACATAAATATTTATGGGACCAGGCCGTAAACTTGATAAAAGCATCACAATCTATTTATAATTTATTAATTTTAAGGGGTATAACTTATTTGGTTAAATTCTAAATTTATTTTTTATAGATTATTAATTCAAATTTTATAAACTTTAAAGTCATTAGAAGTTTATATGATCGTTAACTTCAAGATGTGTTAGATTAATTGAGATACACATAAACAAGTTGTGTCCATATTAATTTAAAAAAACCATGAAAAGTCTTGACGCTTTACATCTCAATGTTTAAGGAGAAGTTGTTAGGAAGTTTGATATTAATTATTTTTTAAGATGTTTTTTATTTAGAAATATATTAAAATAATATATATTTTTTAAAAATTAATTTTAATATTAGTATATTAAAATGATAAAAAAAATAAAAAATAAAAAAATAAAAAATTTTCAAAATTTTTTATAAATACTTTTAAAATAAAATAACCCAATATATGTCTGTTACTCAACTACACTGTTGAATACTATAAGACATGAATTTATCAACAAAGATAGTTTTCACCATCTCTGTATTTGGTGATACGAAGACCCTCCCATCCATCGGCTCACCGAGCCAGCTCCACTATTCCCTGACAAGGTTGCAGCCTTGGAATCATTACCACCTTAAAGCCTTATCACGATGTCACTTATGTTGAGCTTAAGATCACTCTGACTCACTGCTGGAATATCCCATCCGCTGTTCACTATATTTCTAAATATTTTCTCCATTATAATATTTTACTCGTTTTTTTTTATTATACTAAAAGAACAAAAAATAAACACTCATTCCAAATTCCAACTCTATATAAATACTAAAAATTAAAAGAAGGATAATAACAGTTTTTCTTAATTTTTTTTAAAATATATTAAAATAATATTTTTTTAAAAAATTACTTTTGATATATCACATTAAAATAATTTAAAAATATAAAAACAATTAATTAAAATTGTTTTTTTAAATTTTACAATAAAAACAACCATTCCAAAAAAAAAAAAAAACAACATGGTGACAATCACGTAACATTGATTGGCGTTCCGGTCGCCCTATAATAAAATCTCCATCCTTAGCTAGACACAGGTATTAGCATCAACGTGGCAGCAAAGCAATCTATATGCGCAGTACACCCCCGGCGCACATTTTCACGCTCCACCCCTTTCACACTAAAAAAATCGCTTCTTCATCGATCTCCACTCTCTGTTTAGAAAACACGAAGCCCCCAATTCTCTCTTTCAAATCTCTAGTTTCACACTTCGATTCCTCTGTTTAGGCAAAACAAACCCTATAATTCATTCCTTTTAAATCGAAAAAATTAAAAAAATAAAATTCTGATCTCAAAATCACCTCTTTTTTTTTTTGTCTAAAATTATAAATCAAAGCTTGAAATTTTGTTTGATTTATTAGCTTTGGACTTTAGGGTTTCTCAGATTCTACTTCAAAGTTAGAGTTTTTTTTTTTTTAACTTTGTTTTTGTTATCTTTGAAGCGGATATTTTTTTTTCTCGTCATATTGAAGCTGTTTTTAGTTTCTATCATTTCTACAACAACCACTGTCACCTAACCCAGGCTCATCCTTAAGAGTCTTTAAACTTTTTCTGTTAATAAGTCACCAAAACCTTCAATTTTGTGTGTTTTCAACGAATTTGTCTAGTGCCCAATAGTGAAAATCACATGAATATTTGAATTTCACAATCGAATGTCGGTAGAAAGATCATTTGAAGCATGGGAGGAGGTCCAAAGGCATGGCCAGGACTTCGCAGACCGGCTAGCTCAAGGCTTTACAGGCCTTATACAGTCACATATAACTTACCCACCTGCGTTTTCTTGGCCAAACCCTCCAAAATCGAAGCTTTTCGATGTGGAGTTTCCAGGACACGGTTTTAGTAAAGGGGATTTTGGGGTTTTGACTGATAATTCTGGGATAAATGGGTTTTCGGCGATTTTGGATGTTGGAAATAGGATTGGACAAGCTGGGGCTGATTTTGGTGCGGCTTTGAATGGGATGGTGCATCAGTTTTTTCGGAGATTGCCGGTGCCTTTTAAGCAGGATGAGACTGGGGGGCTTGGGGTGAGGATGGATGGTAAAAGGAGTGAGGTGGGGTTGGGTTTGGAGGGAGAGTTGGGTTTGGTTAGTGAGAGGTTGAGGGATTTTGGGTTTGTGGAGGATAATGGTGGTGGTGGTGGGGTGGACGGCTTGTTGGAAGAGGAGATTGGTGGGTTAAATTTGAAGGGTGTGGGATATCTTGGTAAACCACAGGTAATGACTTTTAAACGCCATTTTGTTTAAGAATTTGGTTGTGTTTGTTTTGTTAGCGTGGAAAGTCCTTATTTCAGACAACAATGGTAATTTATGTGTATTTTCTAATGCTATTGAAGGAATAGATTGCCTATTAGATTTTTAAATTAAACTGTCCGTTTAACTGTTTGCTTGGAAGCGATATTTTATCTTTTGAAACTCGGTTGGGAAAATCTCTTGGTTCTACAGATTTATGGAGGATGTGATTTGATTGATTTTCAACTTTTTGAAGTCTGGAAAGGAAGTTCACAGAAATAGTGTGGTACACAGTCTAGATAATAGTGACTTTTTTGGAAACAATTATGCATTGGAAGCCATAGGACTTCCTGTTTGAGAAAGACCATGTCTTTTTAGAAGTATTGGCTGGTGCAAATTTTACAATAGTACAGCATCCAGTCTAGTTAGTAGTGCCTATCTGGAAACAACTGAACGTTTGAAGTTTATGCCATTCCATTTGATAACGGTTGTGTCTAAAACAAAGAAAAATGAATTACACCTACCTCCTTTCTCCTTTGGCAGACATGCTTTGTTTTAAAAGCAGTTTGTCTAACAAATGCTGACTTGCTTTCCTTTTAAGGTCAGTTGTGTTTGTTATGTTCTCATTAATGATCTACTTTTGCTTTGTGCTGTTTGTTTAACTTAAAGTTTCAAGCAACTTAACAGGCTTTTAGAGGAGTGTAATATCCTTGTGGTTTTCATTGTTTCTAAGTAGAACTTGTCCTTGGATAATGTGGTTGATCATACATATAGAATTACCAGTTGGATTTGGTTTTGTAGCAAGGTCGCATTTGATGGAATCTAGTCAAATTATTTGCAACTGAAGGAGTGGTTCTATGGTGTAACCTGTCACTTGTTGCAGAATGTGTCAAAGCACAATTTGCTTTGATGTTTAAATTTTGCATGATCTGAACAACATCAAGCAACCCTTGCAGAAGCCACTAAGTCTCACTGTTTTGTTTTTTTATCGTTATTGTGATTTTTTTTTGTTTTTAGTTAATTCCTTTTAATCATTAACACATTGATTAAGTAGACATAATCTCACTAATTGGACCTTTATGTGGTTCATGCCTGATTTTTTTCCTGTACTGTTTTTTCTGTGCATTTCTCAACGTATCATTTTCGATTTCCTTTTTTTTTTTTTTTTTTTCAATCTCTGTATGTTTCAGTTTGGTTCTTTTTGGCAACAAGGTAAAAGAATTGGTTGCATGTATCAAAATTGGTCGTGTTGTCTGATAATGTTCTTTCTATACATGCTTTCATTGTAGCTATTTATTCAAATAGGAGATTCTGCAACCATAAGTGAAATGCTTGAAAGACTGGGTGGGGTAATAATAAAAGGGCAATAACATGTTATGATTACATGTAACCTTATGTTCTTGGCTGGAGGTCAGTTCAGTTGAATTATCTTGATTGTGTTTGATATAGTAGTGTAAAGGGGGCAGTAACATGGAGCTTGGTTCAGTTGAATCATTTTGTTTGTCTGTAGTTTTTTATCCTCTTTAATTTTTTATGGCCAAAAGAATTTTTAGTACAGATGGACAGCAAAAGTTTCCTTGCTGTAGTATTCTTGTCCTGTTGCCCTTTTTGTGATCATAATTGAAGGCTATCAATTTGGCTTTAATTGTATTCCATTTGTGCAGTTTATTTGATGATTCATTTCCACTGAATGCAGGGGACCATAAACATTACCTCAACTTATGACAGCAGAACTCACAACATTGAGAGTTCTTTGGTTGCAAGGGGAGATTTATGGAGAGTAGAGGCATCACATGGAAGTTCCACATCAGAAAATGATAATTCATCTCTGTTCCTAGTCCAGCTTGGACCTGTGCTGATTTTGCGTGATTCAACCTTTCTTCTGCCTGTGCATCTGTCAAAGCAACACTTGCTTTGGTATGGCTATGATAGAAAGGTATGGCCAATTTTCTGTTTACCTCGCTGAAATGTGAAAATAGATGCGATTGTAGAACTGTGGAAAAAGATGCTCAAGCTTTTTGATATTCTTTTCTAAACCTTCAATCAAACAAGGAAAAAACCTCATCTATCCAACAAACGTATTTGCTCTTAAGCTTCAGATTTTGCCTGAAGCTTGACAAGAAATGGCAATGGACTATAAAGACGTGAGCTTAAGTATCACTAAACATTAGTTGTTTGCTCAATCCCAGTTGTTTTATTGATCTCCAGCTATTCCTATTAATTGCATGTTGTTAGCTTTATGGCAACCTTTCTTCTGTACTTATTTTTGACATTACAATTGTTGTTTTTTGGTGCATATGCTGATATAGACTTCACCATCAATACCTATTATTTACCTTTTAGCTTCCGTATCTTAAGATCTTCTGTTGTTGATCATGTTTTCCTGCCTTTATTTGATTTGTCTTTTTGTTTTTTAATACAGAACAGTTCATTGAGAATCAGTTTTTTCCCTGTACTATACTAGAATCTGCATTTGGATGTCTTTTTATGATTGCTTTATGAAATTGTTCTTCTCATGTGCCATTTTTCTTGTTTCTTTGTCAGAGTGGAATGCATTCTCTGTGTCCAGCTGTGTGGTCAAAGCATCGAAGGTGGTTGTTAATGTCAATGCTCTGTCTCAATCCTATAGCTTGTGTAAGTTAGAGCTCCTTTTAAGATATGAAAGGCATTAAAATCAGTTTATGTTTCAATTATCATATTTTTTTTAGAGGCTTAATTAAAGGTGTGGGTAGCCAAAAACAATAGGCTGTATTCTACATCTTGTAGAATCAATGAAGAAGTGGATACAGGAAGCATGATCCTTTGACTTTGAGTTACTGTTGTGGGATAGGATTGTGTTCCACACTTCTTTATGGTATAATGCTTTAGGATTGTTTAGCTGGTATTCAACAGAATCAAAGTGCGCTCGTGTTCGGTTCTTTTTATTGGGGTTTTTTTCTATAAATCCTTCCCATTCTAACAAATTTCTTTCTTTCATCCTTCCCCAAAAGTGCATTTTTATCAGTGCATGATGTTTCATAGTTGAATTTTCTTTTTTTGTAGTTGTTTCACTGTCTTGAAAATCAACAAGTGTCATGCCATTTCCCCTTCTTCAGACCAAGTAAAAATTCCTTAGGTTTGGAAGTGGTGCAAGGCAGTGATATGGATGGAAGTTAACACTCTATTTAACTAGGCTGAAATCCTAAATTCAGATTTTAGTTTGAGTGATGGGGCAGGAGAGCTTGTTTTATTTTCAAAAGGGAAAAAGTAAGAATATCAGAGCAGCCTTGCCATCCTTCCTCCTGTCCTCAAGCACAATCTCTTTCAAAATAGGTATAGTTGCCTTTGCTGCTGCCTGATGATCCTATTGAGTACAGAAGCAATAACCTCTGTAATGAAAGCATGAAGATTTGGATGCAGTTATTAGTGTCTTTTTGTAGTATTAAAATATGTTGAACTAATTTTTCACTTACTTTCGTTTCCTTGATCTCTTTCAACATGCAGTCATTTGTGGATTTACAGTTTCCAAATGGGCAATTGACTTATGTATCTGGCGAGGGGCTGTCTACCAGTGCTTTTGCACCTCTTTGCGGAGGTCTTCTTCAAGCTCAAGGGCAATATCCTGGGGAAATGAGATTCAGCTTCTCTTGTAAGGTCAGGTTTTGAACTTGTCAGCCAGTACTTATGATTTCAAGGTACATTAGCGGATTTCTCTGAATTGATTTTGGTGTGAACTAAGGCCTGTTGTTCTGAATATTTATCAGAATAAGTGGGGAACACGAATCACACCGATGGTACAGTGGCCTGACAAATCCTTTACATTAGGTTTTGCACAATCTTTGGCATGGCGGAGATCTGGTCTTATGGTGAGGCCAACTGCTCAGTTCAGGTAAAGTTCTACATTCATATCAATTTCAATAAAATTACGATCTCTCTTGTTTTTCCATACACGTGGAAGAGATGAGCAAAGTAGCTGTCTTATTAATGACTTTGACCTTTGAACTCGAAAGTGCTTCAGTAATTTGTGAAAAAGAACATGGTTTCTCAGGCTGATTCTTCAATTTATATTAATAACTTCTGCTTGCAGAGCTCTTCATGGTAAAACTTGTAAAATGTTATTTTAAGTTATCCTGTGGTTCCTTTTGTACCTTGGTCTGGTTATATGTAATTCTGGACCAATCTACAAAAACCAGGAAACTCAATGAACTAGCCATTAAAAAAGGAAAAAAGAAGGTGGAATAAAGGAAAAGAAAAGCAGAAATAGTAAATCCTGAATTACCTGCATTGGTGACTGCAGAAGCAACAGTGAAGAACAAAATAAAAATAAAAATTGGATACTCTGTTTAAGACTACCATTTGTGCTCTAATTATGCCTTCACTTCTGAATGTTAGCATATCTGTTGCATTGGGATCATTGTGATGCCATGTTACACTTAAACTGCACTCTAGTTTTCCTTCAAAACTGAGAAAATTTCATTGAGAAAATGAATATAGCAAAGATAACTGAATACTGGTTGTCATCCAAAAATATTTGTGCTCTAATTATGCGCTTGTTCTATTACATTTACTTAACATACTGCTTTACACACTGACAGTGCAGCTATCATTTTCCTGCTTCTTATAAAGTGGCATCAGATGACTATGGTCAATAGGAAACAATCCACACATTACTTGTGTACTCCTTTTAGGGGGCGTTTGTTTGC
>Ga0325404_1005883_pt1 | contig 12900 bp, 7 predicted proteins | sample PopdelMetagenome_18_FD_205664 | JGI IMG/M metagenome (GOLD analysis project Ga0325404, IMG submission 205664) | Populus deltoides microbial communities from Bellville, Georgia, United States - Xylem-Control-R1 | ecosystem: Host-associated > Plants > Phyllosphere > Stem > Wood/Secondary xylem... | reverse complement strand
AAAAAATAAAAAAAAAGGGTGGAATCATCTGCTTTAAACGTTTTACCGGTGCAAGGCGAGCCAGCGGAGGTGGATCGAAGTCCTACCTTGCGGCTCTTGATATCGAGACCAGATTTCGAAAGAGGTTATCTAGGCTTCATCTCACGAAGATGCTACGTTTTTTTAATTTTGCATGATGCATAATTGCCAAATCAAATTTGATTTTTTTTTTTGTATGTGGTAAATGTGGCGTCTAGTTTGATGATTAATCCCCTGGTATCCATGTCTCTCCATGCTTCGAATTAATTGGCTTATCATAATTTTTTTTTATTTGTTTTCTATGAAATTATCTTAATCTCATAAATTAAGTTATGGGTTTAGCAGATTAACTTTTTTTATTTTTTTACCCCTTTTTTAATTGAAGATTTTTTTTTATTAGACTTCATATTAATTTTTCAATTTGTTTTCAATGAAATTGTCCTGATCTCATGACCTAGATCATGAGTTTGACAGATTGACCCCAGTCGACTATTTTTTTTCCGTGTTGTTTTAATTATATATATATTTTTTAATTTTACCCTCCAACAGCTCAATATTTATTTATTTTTTTAATTTCATCTTATTTCAATATTAGGTTGTTTAGAATTAGATTTCATGATTTTTTATTTTTATTTTTGCGGAGTTATCTCAATCTCATAGATTTATTTGTTTCTCGATTCAATATTCAAAATTTGATATGTTGAAATGAAGATTCATATTTATTTTTTTTTATTTTTATAAAGTTATCTCGGTCTCATGTTCCAGTTCGCAAGGTTAATAAATTAACCTAGGTCAATTTGGGTTTTTTTTAAGTCTTTTTTTAATTGATTTCTTTTATTATGCTTCAACATTGGGTTGGTAGAAAATTGGTTTTTATAGATTTGTTTTATATGGGGTTATTCTAATCTTATAACATTGTTTGCGGGTTTAAAATGTTATATAACCCGGGCTGACTCAAGTAGTTTTTTTTTCTCTTTTTAATTTAATATTTTATTTTAATATCATCTTATAATATTGAATTAATTAAAAATTAATATTTATAATTTATTTTAATTTTTTTTTTATAAATTTATCAGAGTCTCATAACACGAGACAATCCAATATATTACAATAAAAAAATTATTCAATATATCATCATATTTTTTTTTAAATCTCTAATATGCATTATATTTTGGGTTTATAGTTAAGTTTTTTTTTATTAAAAAATACTTTAGCTTGGATAATATTTTATTTTAAAAAGATTTGCGTAGTTCACGCTAATAATCTAAAAAGAAGCTAGACAAACAAGAATCACATGAGCAAAGAAAATTAAACAAATTGCTGGCACAGGAATATGATAGGTGGGGCCCATCTACAATCGTGGCCTCCTCACAACCCAATACGTACAAATTCCACGTCAGGAACACGAAGATATCGTTGCCTGGCTGAGTTCGCCACATCAGCTGCGCGTCTGCACATGGAATTGAGGTCCACCAACGTGGTACTGTTTCTTAAGTTAAGTTTTCCTGTCTTGTAGTTGTCGCTAGAGTGGGGCCCATGGCACGTAAGCTTTGAGTGTGCTTGGATTGACGATGGATCTGCTCTCTTGGCATATTCTATCCTTCCCTCCTGGCGTCATTTCCTTAATTTATTTTTATTTCGTCTCTAATTAATTTCCTGACGTTTCTTAAGCTTCTCTATACAGTTTTCCTCCTCTGATTTGTTTGCACACGTAGCTTTTGATTGTGTCCATGGATGAATAATAAAACTGATCAGCTTTTGATTAATGAAAGTTATGTCCTCCTATATATCAACACATTCATATATATATATATATATATATATATATATAGAAGATGAGGATTCTCAAATCCTAGGTTATAACCATAAATTGTAAAAAAAAAACTTTGTTAATTTTATGAATTTTGAATAAAATAGTTTTTTTATGAAAAATAACACATGAAGTTATTTAAATAGGAACTAATAAAATCGATTTTAGTAATGAAATATAAACCAAATAAAATTCTAAAATTTAACTAGAAAATTAAAGAACATTCTCGAACATCTTTTTATCCTAATTTAGATACAAAAATTATCTCAAATATAATGAGTTATTAAATTTTACGGGAAAAAAAATATTTTTATTATAACATTCTGAAAAAAATTTAGTTCATTGGACTAGAAAATATATGTATTTTTTTCTAGAAATTTCATTTGATGTGTTACACTTTTTCTTGCCGATTCTAAATAGTATTAAACATTAAGTCATCAAGAATCAATAATATATATATATATATATATATATTAAAAAATTATAGTAGTTTAGAAGTAAGGTTTATATACTGTATAATTTATTAATCTCTTGGATATAATATCCTAATCTATTTTTTCTAGTTAAAGTAACTGGTAGCTGGTAGCTTATACATAGTGCTTGTTAAGCCAAAGTAGTCAGTGGCTGATATCTACAAAAAATTTATTTTTATAAATTTGAAAACTTTCATATACTTAAATAAATATACAGTGCAATGATATTTTATAAAAGTAAACTTTAAAAATATATATGCTAAAAATGTTAAGAACAAAGAAATTATCAGTATTTTACCTAGATGGTTTGTTTCTAGCTTCTTAACCTTGTTTTTTTTACTAGAGTAGAAGGCTTGAAGAGTCATTTCACCTTTATAAATTAATTTTGTATTGTGAATTGTGTTTAACTCATTTTATCCGGCTAAAAGATAAAGATATAATAAGCAATGAGAGACTTTAATACATCTAATGATGTTGGTGGAGTGTATACTTGTTTAATTAAGATTACTTATTGAGAAATAATTCATTTAAGATTCATGTAAAAATTTTGTGGACGTGTGACATTTCCATCAGGCATTATGTTTGAATCCATGAGTGTAATAAAATCAGACACACGTTAGGCTTCGGCGAACATAGAGTACATGACCATACTTGGGGTGCGATTGCCAAAAATCCTCTGGTTCGATGCCCTTGAAAGACACCTGTTATGACAAATTGTTGGGCCTAGCAGTACCTACCAAACTAGGCCTAACAAGTCTATGTTAGGGTATTTTTAGGGTTGGTGCGTGCTAATCTAATTTATAAAATTATATTTTTTTTATTTAATAACTTTTAAAAAAATATATATAAAAAAAATTATTGGTGGATGGTAATAGTTAGGAAGGACACTCTCATAATCATTCTCGGTTTCGCATTTTCCGCCAACAATGTGACATTTACGAGCAATTATGACTGGAAATGCTTTCCTCACTAATTTGGCAATAAAAAAAAAAAGAAACTCAAAAGTTGCCGTGGCCCATTGAAAATGACTCTGTGAAAGGAGTCACATTAAGTTGCCATCACTGCCATCTAATTACCTAGGTAAGGAGATTAATCATAGTCACATTAAGTTGCTATCACTGCCCTCTAACCAAGCTAGTGGTCTCGCATCACATCGCTTTAAATAAGGAAACAACTGGATCGAGTCACAAAAGCAAATAGAATTCAATTATTGAAAGCATCCTATAAAAATTCAAATCAAAACTCCATTAATTTGTGACTTGCAATCCAGCACCAATCGAATCCTTATTGAAATGCCTATGCAAGTGATTTGTAAGTTGTTTACAAGTCATTACATGATGTGTCCTTGGCTGTGCATTAAACAATGAAAAAACACAAGCTCTGCTCGTATGATTTCGTGTAAGAAAGCACTAAAAACAGACCGAGTAGTTCACGTACCTTGAACTTTTTTCTTGTTTAGACTTTAGAGTAAAGCAATTGACTTCTGTATAATATATTTTTCTGAAGACACAAACAAAAGCAGCACAACGTTACACGAGCGAAGGCGGTTAATAGGACAATGATTTGGAGATTACAATTATATATATTTAGCGGTTGATATGATCATATGATATCTTGCATGATACCCGCTATAATATGATCTGCACTAGCTATATATGTTATTTATTATGTTTACTATATAGTTCAGTGCTTACCAATTATTCCACGATCAGAAAAGGAGCGGTCATGGGTGGTCTCCACCATGATGGCAAACCCATTTGAATTTAGTTTTAAAAAACCACTTAATTTGGATGGCTAGCTAAACCCTAGATTTTGGCTGTTAATTGACCTCAGACTTCAAACTAGTTGCTGATCCCCCTGTTATGTGAAGTTATTGCAATGGTGATTCGAGCACTTCCACCTAAAATCTTATTCGGATGCTTCAACAATGAGTATAGTATGGTTAAATGTATAGCAGACATTCATCAAAACCAGTTATTTCTTGGGACCATCCGAGATTATACGCTGATTGAAAGCCCACACAGAAACCAAGGTTTTGAAGTTGTCCACGGCGCTCAGATCCTAGTCAGCGTCTGACGAAGCAGGCCTGACTAATAATGACACGTGTTGTCGTGTTCTTGTAGCGGGCGGCACATGGTAAGATTTGTGAATTTTTTTAAAAAATTTGAACAGTAAAATAAAACTATTAGCAGAATAACCTGGTTTTTTTAAAAAATAGCGAAATAACCTGGTATCAGTCTGTCGTAATATTCATAGATCCTGTAGTTTTGAAGCGCGATAATTTACATTGTTGCGCCGACTTATTGCAAAATTAAATTTTTTATGCCAGTATTTTAATAGATGTCTCAGTTTCAAAATATGATATTTAATATTATATTTTTCAATCATCACTTTTTTATATACCGTGTTTTGGAACTACAACACGTATAAACAACGCTCTTTTTTTAAAAAAAAATTGCAGTTATATTATTTTATTGATATTTTAAATGTTCTGCGCTAAAAGTACAAAATAGCCAAGTTTTGTCTGTTTAAGTGTCAAGTGGTAAGGAATATAAAGGACGACTCCTCAAATCAAGCTCAAGATCACAAGACCTTATTAATCTATAGGCTGAAAATATGCTTGTAACAGCAAATAAATATTCTGTAACAGCTACAAGAATAAGACCAATCTAAATGTGTTGTAATTGTTAGGCTTAATTTTAGCTTTCTTCCCTGGAATAGAGTTTGTACACTTGTATATATTTTGATACAATCAATTGTAGTTGTGCGTGGAAAATTTGAGTAGTTTGCCGTTGCCACCAGCTGTGGCGTATATATCTAGTAGATCGTGCAGTTCTTCAAACGTGAGGGAGTATTCTCGTGCCCGGATTGGTGCTGCAATTTCACGGAAGTCAGGTCCCAAACCATGAAGAACGTAGAGAGTGAGATCATCATCAGAGATAGGATGATCGATTTGTGCAATCTCGTCTGCAAGAGATTTAACTTTGTGGAGATACTCCTGAATGGATTGGTTTTCTCGTTTAAGGAATGTGAGCTCTTCTTTAAGTTGCATGTATATATAGCTCTGGTGCGAGACTTGCTTGCATGCAAAGTATTTAATTTCTGCCATGCTTCCTTTGAAGTTTTGGAGGTTGAAATGAAAGGAGTGATTGTGGAACCTGAGATGGCACTTGGGATTAGTTTATCCTGCCTTGCCCAATGATTTTTTGAAGGCGTGATGTAGGGATCATCCGTTTGTGGACAAGGATCGATGGCTAGCTATACCAGGATATAATCTAGAAGATCATATCCAATTGGTCTCAAACTTTGCACGCCACTGTGGAAAAGTGGAAAGGGTGAGCTTGTCGTTTATTTGGGCTAAAATATCTAGAGCAATCAATGGAGTATCGATCGGGGATGGTGGAGTGGAGATCGGAATATTCTTGTTGGAGTGACGCTATGATGCCATGATGAAGATGTATTATGAAGATTTATTTTTTATGGTTATAAATTTGAGTATTAGAGGCTTGATTATCAACTTTAAGGTTTGTAGAATTATTACTTTAATTGCGTATAAATTATGCCGAATATCTATATTAATAAAATAAAAATCATATGGTTTAATTGTTCTTTTCTACAGGGGAGCGCACTGCAACCTGTACTTTCTTGGCTTCTGCGCACTCTTAAAACATCAAATCTTACCAAATGGAGATAATCATAAAGAGGAAATACAAGAGAAAATGGTGATATATAATCACAAGGAGGAAATACAAGAGAGAAAAATAGGCAGCGACATTGCATTGTAGAACCCCCCCCCCCCCTTTTTTTTTTAATTATCTTGGTTCAAAATTTATGCCTCGGCATGTGCAAGAGGGGACAATGAGATTCATCTAGACGATGGTAACCTCCATGGATAGCATGAAATGCAGCCGCAAGTTTTTCCAGGGAGATTAGATTCGGATTTGAGACCATTTGCAGTGCATTAGCCATTTGGCCTCTATCCTTCCACCCTTAGTAATTAATTGGGAGAAATAATGTATCAAAGTCTGTCTTGATCATGTATGACTTTGCAACTCTCTTAGGATGTTTTCAAAATTATCTTGCTTTGAAAACGACACCGATGTTGGTAAATGATTTGGATCTATATACCACACCACCATGTTTATCATCGTGCTGTCTTTGAAATTCATCTGCATCAATCAATCTCATGCCCATTTTTTTCTTGATGTCCATGTTTTTAAACTTGGAGGTATATATTAGCACAAAAAAATTCCAACAAGGAATTCAATCAACTCCGCGATTCATTCTTAATTACTAAATTCAGAAAACTTAGGATATATTTAGCAAAAGAAAACTATTTCTTCTTTGTTTTCAGTTTTTTTCTTAGTTTTTCATGTTCATTTATCAAAAACGAACAAGAATCTTTTTCACAAAAAAAATGTCATACTACATAATTATCTTAATATTTATATTTCCTCTAATTTAATTATAAAATATTGATTTTATTTTATTCAAATTAAGAATTATCATAAAAAGTCATGCTTATTAACTAAAAAAACTAAATTCATGACACAAACAAGATATAAAAATTTAAAAAGAAAATTAATTTCAATGATTTACATTCCTCTATATATATATATATATATATTATTCATTTGAGAAAAAACCGTGAACAATCTTGAAAATGTGTTTTTTAAACTCATATAAATTTTAAAAAGCTAGTTTTTTTAAAAAAATAATTCTTAAAATGAAAGAAATATCGTATTTGAACAATGAGTTTTAATTGTTCTTTTTCTAACTTCAGTTTTTTTAAAATGAAAACATGACTACGTTTTTTAATAACTCGTCAATATTCTTTATTCTCGAATCTTTGAGCTTTTCGAAGCATCAATAATACCAGATAAATCATATAGATAAATCAATAATTGAATTTGAAATAACCCTTTTATTCGTCCATTAATAGCATCGATACATTCCGGGTCCAAACATATCTAGGACGCTTTCAGACAAGTGACCGACCACTTAGTACGAGACACAAGTTCATACCTTCTGGTGTTTTACAATTTGTGCTCGTCTCAAGGTGGACCGACCACCTTAAATATTGATCAAAGAGATTGATCTGGAAGGAAAGAAGATAAAAATCCATAAATCATAGGTCACCATCAAACAATCAAAGCCAAGATCGTGTGGCAGGGAAGGGAGGACCAGTCCAAGCATGTGGTTGCACCATGATGAGAGGTATGAAAATCCAGGAAGGAACTTGCAAGATCACACATATTTTAATGGCGGTGGCGAACACGATGATGTAATGCTTTGAATTAGCTACACAATTATTTGTACAAACGTAATGTGCTAATTAAGCCACATTGTTTTTAATACGACCAGACAAGTGGAAGAAGATGCAATTATGCTCCAAGGTAGCCTCGCCCAAATTCTAGCAGCTTCATTTTCAACTCGATTGCTCGATTTTTTATTTTTGGGATCATGGTTAATTGACCTCTTTGTGGGTCCAATTAGAAATTTGGCTCTTGCAAATCCAATCATTAATTGCTTTTTTTTATCATATTCAAGATTTAATACAACTCAATAATTGAACAGTGAAAGTGCCATATATAATTGTAAAGTACTATATATTCCTAGATATTTTTTTGGATCATACTTGCTTCACCTCTTTGTGGGTCCAAATATAAATTTCAGTATCATAATAGTAGTATATGTGCGGGGCAATCATTTTTTTAGCTTGAGATTTTGAATGATGAGTAGGAATAACAAGACATTCTTAATTTTTATAAGTTAAAAAGAATTGAAGTTGCTATTTAATATTTTTATCATTAAAAATCTTAATGAGTTTTCAAAGTCTTCTTAAAAAAATTAGTTGTATATAGAAAAGATAATATCACCCCAATACATCTTATATAAGGTAAGTTGTATTGTTTATTTTTCTAAAATAAATTACAGTACTGCTGTATTTTCTAATCATTGATCTATTTATTAGTCAAAATCGATCCATTCTAGTAGAGTAGACCGTAATTTTATGTGTTAAGTCTAGCCATGCTAAAGTTTAACATGCTTTTTGTATTTTTTTTTTCTTTTGATATCAGAAATACATACTATATATAAGTTCACAATCTATTTTATTAATACAAAATAATTGTTTGCCCTCTAAGGAGGTGTAGTTCAACTGGTCAGACCCTAAGTTTGCTCCTTAAATGTCACAAATTCGAGTTCTACAAATCTCAGGGCCACTGGAGACTTATATGGTTGTTAACTTCAGGGCCCGTGAGATTAGCCGAGGTACGCACAAGTTAACCCGGACATCCACGTCAATAAAAAAAACAAAATAATTGTTTTGATATTTTTAAAATTTACATCAAGTTCCCTGTGAATTTAATAAACTTATTATTAAGTTTATGATTCATGAAAAAAAAAATATGAAACCATTTACAGTTTATTAAAATTAGAGCAGGACCATGTTTGAAAAAACACTACAAAAGGTAGAAATACAAGGCTTGAGATTTTTCTTGAGGCCTGTTTGCCAAAAAAGCTTTAAGGACCTAGAAATTGCATTTTTCTTTTGACAAGTTCTGGCCTTGCCAAACGCAGCCTTAGGCATTAAAAGCTCAGCCCAGCTATGTGGAATGGGCTTCTTAGCTTGGCCCAAAGCTAACGCAAGCCCTGTCATCCAAGCTTGAATTAAAACAATTAGACAGCCCAAAGACTTTAAGCCTTTTAAGTTAAATGGTTTTGTATGGAGCACAGGCCATGAAACACTAATTAAAAAACGGCTCACCCCTAAGAAGATCAAAAACAGGTACTGCCATAGCAAAATCCAGAATTCTTCAGGTGTTTTAGAAACCAAAAGCAACTTAGTTTCATTCTTCCTTGCCAATTAAAACCAATACTCCATAACTTTATTTGCTTACACAATATCACATGCATATGCTGACAGTGCAAAAACATCAGTGACTCTTTTAAAGAAAGGAGCATGGAAAGGAATCAAACCTATTGCTGTATCATGCCAAGAAACGTTGGTTTTGTTTTTACTAATCATATTTTATGGGAAATGACTACTGTTTACCTTTTGTCCTTACTAATCATGTAACGCCACCTTCAATTTGCAATGGAATGGTAATCATATTTTATGGGAAATGACTACTGTTTACCTTTTGTCCTTACTAATCATGTAACGCCACCTTCATTTTGCAATGGAATGGTCCTCCTGGTATCTTGGCTTTCAACGCTTCCAGTCCAGACCTTCTCCTTCCCTCCGGTTTCTCTATTCCTTGTTGCTTAAAGTGGTGGAAAAGCTGGTTTTTTTAAAAAAAAACTAGGGAGAATGATGATCCAAAGGTTGTCGGTCTGCTGGTGTTTAGCGGAGAAGGAACCATGAACGAAAGAAAGCAACAGCGGAGGGTTTTGGACGAGAGGGATTACAGTGATTTTTTCCTTAGTTCAGGGCTTGTTTCTTTGTGAGGTGCAAAGTTTTTAAAAGCTGGAAGCCAAAGCTTGAAGTATGAAATGGCGGTGTGGTTATGGCAGTCCCAGTGGTCTCTTCCTTGAACTAACAGGGCTGTTATTTATAGGAGATGAGAGAGGTCTGTGAGGTCATAACCCTTTAACCCTCTTGAATTGATGCCATTGATAACAAGCCAATAACCTGTACTCTCGAACCAGATTGTCAAAGACTGGTTGAGTCAGTGACTTTAGACTGGTGTTGGAGCGGCTTATGGGGCGACCACTCGGTGAAAACCATGTTGGGAAGTAGTATAAGGCGTGAGAGGACATTAAATGGCTCTGCAAAAAGGTCTTCAGCCAGCTCCTTCACGGGAGAAATGAAGAAGAAAATGAACAGCGGTTTCAAAACGACACCGTTTTGTTCTTTTTAATTCATTCTCTCCTTTATTTGCGAAGTAGTCTCTCATCTTTCAATTGCATTAGCTTGGGCCATTTTGGGTTGATTTCTCGAGATTCATTTTGATTAAGTCCCTGATCACGTCAACTCTGACCCTCAAGTTTCGACGGCTTTTATAATATGGTACTTGATCTTAAATATTTTCAATTTCATTTTTAATTGCAATTCTTTCAATTAAGCTCCTTGTACAAATTAGGCTATTCAGAGTTTCAATTAGATCCCTGATCTTCTAATGTTTTGCAAAATGATATGTATTAGAACTCCAAACTTAATGATTCTTCAATTGAATTCTTGATTGAGTTAAAAAAAAATCCTATCAGAAGTTTAATTAAATCTTTAAAATTAATTAATTTTTTTAATTTTGGTCAAATTGACTTTCATATTTAATTTTTTGTTTCAATTAAGTCAATTAAAACTATTAGAATTTTAATTAAGTCATTAAACTTAATTAATTCTTCTAATTTTGGTTAAGTTGGATTTCAGTCTTAATTTTTTTTCCATTAAGTTTTTTTTAGCTTATTTGGTCAAAATATATCAATTTAACTATTTCTCTAGTATTTTGATATGTTAGAACTTAAAAGCTTGACTTTTCAAGTCCTGAAAATTTTGAATTTTGGATTTCTAAATTTTTTTTGAATAATTTTTTTTTATATATATATATATATATATAAGAATTCTAAAGAATCTAGCATTGGACTATAAGAACAATTATTGCTATTACAAGTCGAATCATACCCTTTGTATCATATACATGATTTAATACCTTTTCTTTTGAGATCAGAAAAAATCTTAAAATGACTCTAAAATTTATATAAAAAAATTCATAATTTAAATATTATTTAAATAAATGCCTTAGCTTGATGGTTCTTATCCTGATTATACATGACATGAGGGGGTGTGTGTGTGTATATAATTCATCATTTTCCTTTTATATTCTTACATTGGGATGAGGAGAATTTGGTATGTTGTTAAGTAACATATAATAATAGAAACTCAGATAGTAAAATTATAAGTAAAATTTTAATTATTTTTATAATAACAATTGTAGCCAAATAGTAAATAATAATATAATATAATTAAAATGAAAATGAAATTTTAGTAGGTTTATAGCTTAGAATTTTTATCAACACTACTTTATGTAAATAAATTATTATTATTATTGTTTAAAATTTAATTAGGAAAAAAATCAATTTTAATTAAGGTTAATAAAAATTTATTTTAAAAAAAAACAATATAGTATAAAGCATATTTGAAGCGATTTGATGTAAAAAACAGTTAGGGAGACATGGAAGCATTTTGAACTTCTTCATAGTATTTTTTTCCTAACATTTTCTTCATAATTTCTCCTTCCTTTCTCGTTCACCTCTCCCCTTTCTTAAACATAACAAAGATGAGATAGACGAGTGCCCAGCAAATAGAAAGAAAAATGTGCAAAATCGTAAACTCGGGTGTATTTTGCACAATTTTTATAGACTTTATTGATTTTATTCGAGTTAAATTTAATTTTATTAAATTTTAAATTTATATTTTAAATACACGTTAAGTTGTAAAATTTTACGGGTGAATTTCCAATTTTGACAACAATACTTAGCTCCATGAGCCTATCCTAATTTTGATGAATATTTGGTGATCCAATTCTAGTTCTTCTTATTATACACAAGGGTGTATAGGGGTGATTATTTTTGGTTTGGCTCGGTTTTTATAAAAAAAAGTAACTTAACCAAATTTCTTTTAAAAAAACCCGAAACCGGCTCAAACTGGCCGGTTTCGGTTCAGTTCAGTTTTTTTGGACAAAAACTGGTTCAAACCAGTTTTTCTCGATTTTAGCTCGGTTTTTTGGGTTTGCTCGATTTTTTTCAATTTGAATTTGGTTCGGTTTTTTCAGTTACAGGTTTATAAAACTGAAACTGAATCGATCGGTTTTTTAAAATTTTAATCGATTTAATCGATTTTTTTCATGGTTCGATTTATTCAATTTTTTTTTCTGGTTTTCTTGATTTATCCTGATTTTTTCTCAACCCCTGAGATGCAGATATTAAGCTCGGTCCTCCTTCTCTTGACACTAACAATTTAGCTATTAATATATCTCGACTTGTTAACAAAAATATTGAAAATGAGCCAATTTTTACATGTAGAAAACTTTTTTATTTTCCCTTCGACAAAGCAAATCCTGAATTTAGTTTGGTTTGGGCCACAAGCCTTAATTTAGTTTCACTAACAAAACTATATTTCAAGGCTAGAAGGTTCAAGAAATGTAGGGCTTCACAAGCTACGTGCCACTACTTAGTTATTTTTTAAATTTTGTATTTAAATTAACTTAGCTTATTTAATATGGTTAGATAATCCATTGTATATTAACTAAAACTTTGAATATAAAAAAATGATTAAATTTTATTATCATTTCCTTATGGATCAAGTATTAGGGTAATTTTAGCCTAGTGGTAAGAGTTTGGGACCAAGAGGTTTGCTTTCTTGTGGTCTCAGGTTTGAGCCATGTAGTTACTAATATGATGACCACTGGAGGCTTACATGGTCATTAACTTCAGAACCCGTGGGATTAGTCGAGGCGCGCGTAAGCTAACCCAGACACCCACGTTAATAATAAAAACAATATTACGTTAATTTTTTCTAATTCCATAGCCCATCAAATTGTTTTAATACATATAAACCCTCAATAATTTGTGAGGTTTATGATGTCTGATTTGATT
>Ga0325404_1005879_pt1 | contig 12904 bp, 7 predicted proteins | sample PopdelMetagenome_18_FD_205664 | JGI IMG/M metagenome (GOLD analysis project Ga0325404, IMG submission 205664) | Populus deltoides microbial communities from Bellville, Georgia, United States - Xylem-Control-R1 | ecosystem: Host-associated > Plants > Phyllosphere > Stem > Wood/Secondary xylem... | reverse complement strand
ACAAATGATAAATGTTTCCAGAACTAACCATCAACTTAAAAGAAAGAAACATGCAATGAACATCTTTCAACTTGCCTTGAAAGAAATGATCTCATAAGGTTCCGCTGCAAATAAAAGATATTGAAACCTCTTATCATTGGCCTCAATTCTCTGTATCCATGACAACATAAATTAAGTTAGAAGGATCCAATCATAGTTTTCATCTACCAGGAAAAACATAAGCCGGGGGGTCGATATTAATCAAAGGATAAAACATGATTCATCTCAAGTGCAATGCAAGATTAAAGAAAATAATTTATGCAGAGATGTTTACCATAAACAGTGCAGACATGGGATGGATTTTAGAGAGTGCTTGTAAAAGTTATGAATGGCTTAGTTTTTTACATCATTAGATTTCAACAAGCTGCTTGAGTTGACCAATATGTTAGCAAACAATTTTATAAATAACAGTTTCTATCACTTTGTTTTTCTTTGATTGTTACAGATAACGCTTTTGGTTTCTCCATTTGATTATTGCAGTTACAGACAAAATCAATGATAAAGTTAAGTTTTTAAGCAAAGGCTGAGTTGTAATTCATAAGTAATGCCAACCAAATAAATTTTTTTGTCACTTAACATGTGCAGAAGGTAAGAGATCAACTGAAAAGAGAGTTAAGAAAAAACAAAATGGAGATTACCTGTTCATAAGATGACATAAATCGATGCCTAGGCTTTGTATTGTCCTCTATCTCAGGATATTCAATCTGGAAGAGAAGAGACCTCTGCTTTGTCTCTGGATCAAATTGCTTTGTCACCCGGTAACCAGGCCTGCCAATTTTGACTGCACAAAGACAAAGACAGACAAAAACATTAACTCTTAAGTTTATGATCAAGTACCCACACTGCCATCTTACAAAATTTGAAATATTACAACAAAATATGAAGTGAAATACAATTAGATGTAGTCAACACCTAGAAGTACAATGTCTTTGTGAAGCAACATACAGACAAGCTCACCTCCACCATGTCTTGGCAGGACAGTAGGAATTTCCTAGCTTGCATTCTAAACCAAGTCACATCTACACAGTTATCAGTTAGGAAGTTAAGAACCAATCTGAGGTCTCAATATAGTATTGATTTTTATGATTAAGTTAAGATATGAAGGATGCACATAAATAAGTAATTCTCAGACAAAGATTCAGACAAATCTCTAAGGAAACACTGTGATTAGTGCTCAACAGTAGAGATCACTACACTGAACCAAATTCTTACTGTAAAGTTCATATCCACAGAATTTGTCTAAAGAAAGACTGTCCTTCTGTTTCCAGATTGGAACTTTTATAAGAACATATTTCCAAGTTGGACGGAATCATCATACTCCAGACTACTCATAAACAACAGTTACCACAATACCCTTGACATAATTAAGCTAGAAAAAAAACACAAAGCACCACAGAATGTTTTGCTTTCCACCAAACAGCGTTATTGTTTGCATAGGTCTGATAACACTAAACCCAAGCTCCAAATTCAATATTTCTGGCCAAGCCATGCAATATGTGCAGCAGCATGAAATCCTAAGAAAGCCAGTTTGGTTCTAAGTTGAGGCCTTTAAGTTTAACTTGTCACCAGAAACTACAAACAACCAATTTCAAGAACCTGACCCATTTCCTTTATTTTTCCTCCCTTTTTTCTGTTTTTTTCATTCAAGAACTTTTGTTGCCCTTGACCTCAATAAGCTACCACTGTTTATTTTCCAAAGCTTTTTCAAGGGACATCACTAAATATATGAGCAACGGCACTACCTGGATCTTAATCTTATAAGAATCAAAATAATCCATGCAGTACATTTTACTTTGAAGCCAAAATATCAGATTAAGGAGATTCTTAGGCAAATAAACTCCAATCACATGAATTCACCATGCTATTAGTAGTGGCTTTTTCAATAACTACCACCCAAACAAGTACTCCACTTTTCTTTTATTAAGCAACATGATCTTTCATACTTCTCAAAGCACTCATTGATCTAATGAAAACAAGGTTAGTGTTTTGTATGCGTGTTAATCTACCTTCAACACCAAACCAATCAACATAGTTTCTATCCACTACATAATAAATTAAACAACAAAATAACAAATAAAACGGGAGGGAAGGAGACTGGAGACTTGCCTGTCTTGCGAATGTTAACTTTGCGCTTGTTAGGCTGAGGAAGGGCAGGCGCATCTTTAGCCTCACGAGCAGCTCTCTTAGCCAAATTGGTCTGATGGCGCTTCCCTTGTGTGTGAGCCAAGTAGTTTCCTTCATTGTTGTGCAAAGTCAGACACAGCTTACACTCATAACTACAAACACCAACAAACAATTAATCAATCAACTTAATTTTTTTTTCAAAAAAAAAAAAAACTAAACCTAAACCTAATACAAAATACAACTCTACTGTACCTGCCGAGGTGGTTGCGCATGAAATAGGGATCTTTTGCTAGATCGATTGTCTCCAGGGCGAGACGTCTGAGACGCTCACGGCGGTCGATTGCCTCGTTCTGGGCGGAGGCGGCGCCTCCGCTGCCGGGCTTAGAACCCCATTCTCTATCCATTGAATGTTTTAACTTCTGCTTCCTCTGACTCTGAGCGTGAGATTGTCAGGGATAATGGTTGTACTTGGAGATTAGTCACTCACTCACTCACCTAGCTGAACTTGGACTGGATTTGGCGGTGGACCACTACGTTTGGGCCGGGCTTTATGCTGCAATTCAGTTCCATTTATTTCCCCTCTTTGTTTTCTTTTCCGATATTACAAATTTACAATTACCGTTACAATTACAATTATAATTACAACAATGATGTTAAAATAAATTAAGATGTGACTGTGGCCAATTTCACTATACTCCCCCTTACAATTTGAACTTTTTTTTTAATTTTTGTAATCAAACTTTTTTTCTTTTTGGATTAAAAGAGCCATAATTATGCTTCGGTGGTTAAGTTCGCAATTATTCTATTTTTTATTTTTTATTTATTTTCTACACTTTTATTTTTCATTCTCGTCATGCTATCATCCCAATTCCAAATCGTTATTTCCTTTGATATCTCTCTAATGTTCTCTAAGAAGTTGCCGGATTTGACGATAGGGATAGATTTTGCTAAATTAGTGGCCAATTGCTTTTTACTTGTTATGGAATGATAAAATTAAAAGAAATGGGATCAAAGTTAAAAACATAGGAAAATTAGATGGATATTTTAAAATTAAGACAAAAAGTTAATTTTGATCTTTTTACTTTTCAATTGATAAATTTTTTACCCCTTTAGTTTTTGAAAACTCACTTTTTATATAATTTTTTATTTTATTTTTCAGTTTCTTGATTTGGGAAAGATAAGAGAGATGCCTCGAATTTTGATGCTAGAAAGAGAAAAGCATAGGTTGATACCGATTTCAACCACAAAAAAGATTGATCTTGATATTTACAAGTTTCATTTGATGAGAGGTGTTCCACGATGGTGTGCTTTGATCTTTATCTTGCATAAGAGAGTAAATATGATATCAAGAAGTTTTTTTTTTAATTCAAATTGATTCCTTTTTTTTATATCAATTTTTGAGTTGTTTAAAGGTATGGATATGTTTGTTAATGTCTCTAGATTGTTTTTTTAGTTTTTATTTTATCAAAATAGGTTAAATCAATTTTTAGAGAAAGTTGTCGAATTCTAGAGTAGCAAATGATACACCGTCTATGCTTTTTCAAAAAGAAATTAAAGGAAGGAAGATGCTTATCCACCGTCTAATATAACATTAAATTAAGATGACTAGCAAGTGAGCCATGCCCAGGTTGGCTCAGGCTTTTTTTTTTTTTGTTCTCTTTTGTATTGGTTTTTTTCCTCTCAATTTTAGTATTCAACATTGAGTTGATTAAGAATTGGGCTCTATAATTTGTTTTGATTTTTTTTATGAGGCTATCCCAATCTTATGATCCAGGCCAAAGGTTTGACGGGTTACCTGGGTTGACTCGCAATGATTTTTTTCAATTTCATCATTTAATACTGGATTTATCAAGGAATGAGCTTCATAATTTGTTTTGATTTACTTTCTATGAGGTTATCATAGTTCTATGACTCAGGTTGTAGATTTGACAGGTTGACTTAGGTCATTTAAATATGTTGTCATCTTAATATTTTAAATAAAAATTATCTTTAATTTTTTATAGTCAATCTACATTTTTACCAGTCGTCCAAGTTGCTTTTAGACATGTCAAATCAATCTTAATAGGTCACACACATATAAGAAGTATTGGTTAGAAATTAAAATATGATGATTAATCAAGTTTGACTTGATTGCAAATAAATTGTAGAAATTGAGAATTATAATGTAAATAATACAAGGGATTACAATTCTAGACCCAGAAACAATCAAATAAGAATTTCATAAATAAATTTCTAAAATTATCTTTAAATAATATATGTGATATTATTTAAGGGGCAAATTGATATTTTACTATTTATACGGTTTTTAGGTTTCGTTATAAATGGAATGTTATATCTCTTATTTTTTTAGAAAGAGAAGGTGAGTAGAGTACAATATAAAAACACTTAAAACACAAAAGAAAAGAGTTAGCACTCTAAGATATAACAATCTCTCTCTTTTAAAAGGGTTTAAGAAATTTCTCTTTTAAAAACATTTGAACGTCTTGTAGTTTGTGATAACACAGTCTTGAAGCAAATATTCAAAGCTAAAATGAACATATAATGTTCATGTCATCTTCACATAAACCCCAAACAACTCTAGATTTGTCTAATAGAATCATTGGAACTTTAATATTTTTTTTAATTTATTGTTTTCACTGCGTGTATGTTTCATGAAACTTAACACAACAATCCCACCACCACTCGACACAAACATTATCGACATTATAAATACCTTCATTACCACAATAAAATTGTTATTGCCAGCCCTAACTATCCACCACCATCGTCACTACCATAATCACCGCTACTACTATCACTATCATTTTTTTATTTTATTATTGTCAATCCATAACTATTACATAAAAAACAATAGCTTAATTTTTGGATGAAAATATTTTCCCTAACATATCCACCAATAAAAAAATAAATTATGTTTTAGAAAAATATTTTCTACAAAACAAACACACATCTAACTATAGTTTCTTATAATTAGATTTAGAAAGGTGTTTTGAAATATGTTAAACACAAATCAAGAATAGAAAAAAAAAAGAGTATCATGCAAAATATTAATTGGATAAGACCTCATAATATGATTTTATATTATTCTCTCACACATTATTTTAAATAAAAACCTTTTGGATTTGAATTATAAAAGTCCACCACAATCTTGTGTTGAGATTTAATTTAATTCAAAAGAATTGATTGGTAAAATTGCATCAATTGATCACTTGGTTTAATAAACTTTGATATTAAGGATTACAACTTTACCTGGATCTAATTGATATTGATCTAAATGAGTAAGATATTTTATGGATAGTTCTGGTTCGAGCATGGCTGGTAAGGATAAAGTCAATTTTCAAGTGAGTAATGAATCTTACTTTACCCAACTTGAAACTTGACTCAAAATCTCTTTATATTCATAAAGTTAATAAAGTTTACAATCCTATTATTAACTCTGTGTCTGTGTGTAGAGTTAGAATTCTGTCTCTCACGCTCTTTTCTGTCTCATTATAGACCTAGCTAGAGATCAGTAACAATAATAACAACTTCCTCGCGTAGTTACCAACTCCACCCAGCTTGAGCTTCCATTATCTATCTCCTCAATCTTTACTTGGACATAAAGCATTTATTTCACTCATATTCTCAAATTGTTTTTTTTTTTTTTATCAAATCCTCTCTTTTATGCCTTATTTTGAAATCTCTAAAAGTATTAACAATTTCTCCTTTTCTCTCACTTCTTTTAAACCTTTTAGTTGTTGTTTTTTCATTTAATTTCATGTTTTTTTTTGTTTTTTTATGGGGAAAAACAAAACCCTAGCCTTTCATTTTCTTTATTTGAGCTTTTATTTCTTGTTTTTCAATTTTTAATTATAGTTATTAAGGATTTTGTGGGTTTTTATGACTAAAAATTGATCTTGATTCTTTATATTTTTAGGGTTTTGTGTTTATTTTTGCAAATACGACAATATTATTACTAAGTTTCTGTTTAATTTTGGATTAAGTTGAAAAGTAGTAAAACTATTATAGTAATGAGAACTGCAAACATACACTATGTTAGGTTTTGGTATATAAAACTCATATCTACTATGTAATGAGTATATATGAATAATAGTTTTGAATTCGGGTTTAAATATATATAATATTAAGTGCTTGTTTGGCATTGAGGTTGAATCTATTTTCCATTAAAATTTGAGTTTTTTTTCAAATTAATATTTTAATGTTTTTGAATCGTTTTGATATGCTAATATCAAAAATAAATTTTTAAAAATAAAAAAAATTAATTTAATATATTTTCAAACAAAAAAATACTTTCAAAATTAATTTTTATCACACTTCCCAGCAATATCTCAAGCTTGTTCTGGGTGTACCTATTGTCAAATACCATATCCACAGGGATGCACGTGTGCAGTGTCCCAAGGAACGAGCTCCTCCTATTGGTGAGTAATTTCACAAGTATGGCCAGTGTATTCTTCACTTGAGCAAGAAACCAAAGAAATAAAATAAATTAAAAAAGGCCAGTGGTTCCATACCCATGTTCAAGGATCATAATCACCAAACTTGGTCTACAATCTTTAAAGACCCAGGCAGACCCTGCAAGTTGAACGTGCAAACATGGAGTCCACAATTTTAGACCAATTGTGTCCAAAATCTTAGTAAATCACTAAGTATTTAAGGAATGATTTGGACAGGTCTACTAAACACAAAGTTCAAAGGCGTGACGGTGGTGATTGCTAGCTGCTATCACCACCGGGAGAGGTGCTTTCTTGGATTCTAAAGAAAGGGACGCAGCCTACCGATGGGGCCAAAGCATCTGTGTTATTCTTCTTTACCTCTTAAGATTGTCTTCCACCATTCAAGCTATTCTCCTCTCCCTCATAAGCTTAGCTTTGCTCTGCCATGGAAGCAAAACAGCCAAGCCCCCCACGCACGCAAGTATTAAAGGACTGGACTTCCACATGATTTATACCAAAAATTAAATTTACATCAACCTTTCAATTATTTCTGTGATCGGCACAAACTAGAAGGTAACTTTTTGGTTGAGCCCACAGACAAAACTCGCATGCCATGTGCTAATTTGATGAGTTCAAAAAACACAAGCCTTCAAGGTTGTGGGCGCTTCTAACTGTACATGTTAATGATGTTGTCTTACTACCACCCTTTTCTTCCATTCCTTGGCTCAAATACTCGTCTGATGGAGTTGCTGCTGCTGTCACAAATTATCAAAAGAAATTCTCCGAGAAAAGAAAATTCCAAAATATTTCTTTTGAAAGAAAGTCCAAAAAATGCATCGCTATAATCCCTAAAGAAATTGAACAAGTGGGATGCATGCAGATGGTTTTGATTTATCTATAGCTACGGCTTCAGGCCCCTCCACAGCTTTTGAATAAATGAACTGAACACTTTGCCTAATCTACCGTGACAATACCCCCTCACCTGACGGTCGGAGCGTGCTAACACCGCGCGTGGGAGAGTAACCCCAACTGGCCGTGTTCCGCGAAAACGGCATCGCATCTCGGGGCAAGAATAAAAAAAAAAGGACGAGTAAATTATTCTCTAGTGCCTGAATTGCAAACCTCATTGTAACTTTATTCTCTTATGTTTATAGTTTAGTCCCTTGACTATTGTCATTTATAAATTCCAAATGTAGCTTTTGATGCTTTAAATTTTCAAAGGAAACCAACACGGAAGAAGCAAATGTTTTTGTGAAGTAAATGGTGTTTTTTTTCAAAATATTTTAATTTTTAAGACAATGAAGTACTTTTTTTTAATTAAAACTTGACTTAATTAGTCAGAATTATCATAATTATGGAGTAATTAGTCAAGTTATAAAAAAAAAGATAATTTTTTTATGACATAATAAGTGAATATACTTAATATTTCTTTCGTGATCACTTGCTTTTGATTCAATGAAAAAAAGTAACATTTACTTTCCTTTTTTAAGAAAATAATGCATTTTATTAGTTATAATTGAATTATACTTTTATTAGCTAATGCAACTACAGAATAAGTGGTTAAATTATTAAGTGATAAGATGAATTATCACACTACAATATATCTAACGTTGTAAATTCAAGTGCTGCTGAAGAAATAGTGGGAAGTGTAAGCTTGCATCCAAGTCCTCTTTTTAAGACATGTTGTAGGTTTTAAGACATTAAGGACTAAGTGGTAATTACTTTCAAAATCCAGGGATGGAAGATAATTTACTCAAAAAGAGAGAATCCAGGAAGGCTAAAGAGTAAAGACACTCAAGAGTAAAGAATAACGTTGGTGTCACGTGTTTCTCTTACTCTCCAGCGAGTTAGCCGTTTTCTTTAGCTTCACTCTCTTTCTTAAAAGAAAACATTGATGCCATTACTTTTCTTTCCTCCTTTTCTCTCCTTAATCCCCCCTACACATGTAGCACGCACATTTCTTTCTCTTTCGCTCTGTACTTATTAAGAGAGAGGGAAAAAAAATAAGCCCAACCGCCCTGATCATCATTACAGACAACGCAGACACAGTCTAGATTATTGTCGAAAAGGGAATTTTTAGTTCAAAATTGTCTTGAAACAAAGTGTAGATAGCACTAAATAAAAAGAAAAGAAAAGGAGGGAGAGACGGTAAAGGGTTTTGATTTCTTGGATTGGAAGAATAAGAATGGGATCATCTTCAGGGCAAAGCAGTGGATCATATGATCTATCATTCAAGATCTTGTTGATCGGTGATTCTGGGGTTGGCAAAAGCAGTCTTCTTGTCAGTTTCATTTCCAGTTCCGTTGAGGATATTGCACCAACCATTGGTATTAAAACCTTCTCTGTCCTTTGCTTTCTTTTTACTCTTCTATGGATTCTTAGCTAGCTAACAGTCTGTAACGCCTTTGGATCTCTCTTCATGGTTGAAACTTGTTCAGTGATTATAAAACATGGTTGCCAGTTATGAGTTTTTGCTCCTTGTTGATTGTTCTTAATCAGATATATTAAGAGCTCCTTATTTTAGAAAGATTTATTAGTTGGTGACGTTTATATAGCAAGTAAAATCTGTTTCTTTTTGTCAACCACAAGTAGTTGGGCCTTATTTTTATGTTGGATTCTTCAATGCTTAAACTACTTAACTGTGTGATTAGATAATTAATTATGAAGTTGCGTATGTTTACTCTAATAGAAAATTGTAACTTCAGTTGATCTACTGGAAATTGAGTTCTCTGTAATGATTATGCATTGAGATTCTTTGTCTTTGTCTTTGTGTGAAGGTGTGGATTTTAAGATCAAGCAGCTAACAGTAGGAGGAAAGCGATTGAAGCTGACAATTTGGGATACTGGTATAAAATGCAACCACAGCGTTCTGTTCTTTTAGTTTATATTACCTGACTATGTAGACTACATTTTGACCTTATGAGCTGAGTGATGGAGCCAATAATGTCAAAGGGTTCTTAAACTTTGTTCTTACTAATTTTAAAGTTGCTAGCAATGGAACAGTTAGATATCAAATATAACACAGAAACTTTGGAAAAACGGTTCACTTCCTTTTTCTGTAGTGAGATGTGGAGTGGCTTTTCTGGCTTGAATAAACATTGACTTTTGCACTCTTTTAACGCAGAACTCTTTTTTCCCTTAACATTAATGATACCAGTCATGAAACTTATGTTCCAATCTGTGTAATTTGATTCATTATATCATTTTGGTTCTTGCAGCTGGACAGGAGAGATTCAGAACACTGACTAGTTCTTACTACAGAAATGCCCAAGGGATCATTCTTGGTAAGCTAAAAACCGTATCCATCATGTGATTTTGTTCATTAAGAATGTGGTGCTGCTTGCAACCTGCAAATAATCATGAATAGGAATTAGTGCAAAGTCCTTTATGGCCATGAAAATCTGATCGCAAAGTATTTGAATCTAGCTCTCATGCTAACTTCATTTCTAAGATAATTTCTATTTGTTTTTGTAGTTAAACTCTTGTATATTGCTGTATATATATCATGCTGAACATAGAATATCTTATTCCATTTATATTGAAAATGGTTGTTATAGTATCACAGTCCAATTTTTTAGGAGATCCCTTAAAATTTGAAGTACTCCATTAGCTTTCTAGTAATAAATATAGAATTATTAACAAGCATATCCCCAACAAGGCTTTCCAAAGTAGGGGAAAGTGGTGCTTTCATCTTATCTCTTAACCTCTTCAACATAGTAGCATCCTGATGACTATGTCATTTGTTATCATGATTTACCCCTACAATAGAGAACCAGCTTCGGCACATGCATTCTGCAGGCCTCGCAGAATTTTTGTTATATTATTCAGCTCGTTATGGGAATCTACTTTTTTGGTCTTTCTCACCATTTTGGTACTGGGACAAATTAATATGAATTTCACCATGCTGAAAATCATGTTGATTGTTTCTGTCATATACATGCTAGTAATTTCAGTCATGTACAAGCTAGTAACTATAACTCCCACTAGTACTCTTACCACTTGTTAATTGATAATTTTTTTGAGAACATCTTTGAAAGTATACCCCCCCATAATTTTGACTGCCCATTCTATAACTGATATCTGCTTAAATTACAGTTTATGATGTGACAAGGAGAGAAACCTTCACGAACTTATCAGATGTGTGGACTAAAGAAGTTGACCTTTACTCCACAAATCAGGATTGTGTCAAGATGCTTGTAGGAAATAAAGTTGATAAAGTAAGTTCCACCCCCCCCCCCCCCCGGCCCAAGAGGATGAATAAGTTAACAGAAGACTATAACAAATCTTTAATTCAAGGTCAATGTAGACCAGTGGAACTCGTATTTAAAAATCGTCCGTTTTATCCATGTCCTGGTGCAGTCTAATGTGTGCCCTAAAACTCCTTTTCATTTCTCTTCATATTATTGTTCTATTTTTTCCCATGATTTCAGGATTCTGAAAGGGACGTAACTAGAGACGAGGGGATGTCTCTTGCTAAAGAGCATGGATGTATGTTTCTTGAATGTAGTGCTAAAACTAGAGAAAATGTGGAGCAATGCTTTGAAGAGCTGGCATTGAAGGTACTATTTGAGAGTGCATGAACTGTCTGGCAACATGATACATGCATCATTTCTATTCCATAATCACGATTAAGTTTTTTGCCACCCTGGTAATAGAATAAACGATCAGTTAAAATGAGCAGAATTAAAATAGTATAGCGGCATTTGCGGAGCTCTCATGTAAGGTAACTTCCTGTTTTTTAAAAAATAGTGCTACTTGCGTCTAGCATACGTGTCCATTTTCATTTGAAAGCAGAAAATATTAATTTGTCAGATTGGTTGATGTCTAATGATGGAAACATTTATTAAATTATTTCCCGTTTGTCGTTTCTCTGAAAGAAAAGACGCTGCTATGGCCCTAGAGATATAAAAGCGATTCAGATTATATACAAATGAATTACATTTGTTGTTCTCAATTCTGATATTTAATAATTTGTGTTTTAGATAATGGAGGTCCCTAGTCTTTTGGAAGAAGGATCTACGGCAGTGAAGAGAAACATTTTAAAGCAGAAACCAGATCAGCATCCACCTTCGAGTGGTGGTGGTTGTTGCTCTTAAAGGCTGCAGCAGAAGGCCTCTCTATATGAGAAGCATGACTTACATATCAATAAAAGTCACAAGTAGCACTGCTGATGGCGCGTGTACAATGAATTTCCACCTTAACAAATCATGGACATATCGTGTATATGATAATTGCTTTCCTTGTTTCTTTGTGTTTGTACTGTTCCTGTTGTCAATGAGTTGCCTTGATCACTATTGTACCATCTCATTCTGGGAATTCAGGCACTGAAATAACATATATTAGCTTGTGTAAATTTGTTTGCCTTTGTTTTTGTGGGCCAATCTTTCCATATTTCCATTGATTCAGTTGTTGTGAGTTTATATCTTCGTCTCATCTGTTTTTGTATCTTTGTATTCACCCTTCACCCATGTAAATATCAAATTGGGAATTCTTGGTCAAAATTAGTGTAGAAGCAGCGGGAACTTCTATAATATTGCATGTAAAACAGATACTTCAAAATCTCTCACCTTTCCGTATCAGCCATATCCAACAAAGCAGAGTGATATCCAAAAGGCTGTTGTGATTGATTTTGGTAGAACACACCGGCTTCAAGCTAGCAAAATACAGAGCTCGACAACCATGGCATCTCGGCCACGGGATACTCAGTTCCATGGGAAACAGGCACATTTTGAATGAAAAACATGCAGATATCGACTGCTTCACATATGATGTAGTGTTTTTGGAAATAGAAAAAAATAATAATGATAATGATATTGAACATCCTCAGAATTAATGCAGTTTATAAAGCACTGGCTTCGTTTCCTTAGGATGGTTTGAGTCCGAGTGTGTTTGTTTTTGTGTTTAAATAAAAAAAAAACATTTTAAAAGACAGTTATTACAATTCTGAATACTACAGGAGAGTTTCATGTTACTACACCTTAATTTTATTATACAATCCTATGATACAATAATTAGTTTATTTTTATTCAACTTTTTCGTTTTAATGATCAAATTGTAAATTATTTTAAACTTTGTAAACAATCCTGAAACGTTTCAACTTATGAAGTTCGATCATGATATAATTCTATATCATATTTTGATATCCTAATTTTCTTTATGAAGTTCTTATAGAACTCCCAGGAACAGTAATAAGGTACAATAATAACTCCTCGTTAGTGTCAATCGGTTTTTAAGTTTTATTAACAAAAACTCCATGACAACATTGTATACCAAGACAACAATAAAATTTGATTCACCATTAGCGAAAA
>Ga0325404_1005878_pt1 | contig 12906 bp, 4 predicted proteins | sample PopdelMetagenome_18_FD_205664 | JGI IMG/M metagenome (GOLD analysis project Ga0325404, IMG submission 205664) | Populus deltoides microbial communities from Bellville, Georgia, United States - Xylem-Control-R1 | ecosystem: Host-associated > Plants > Phyllosphere > Stem > Wood/Secondary xylem... | reverse complement strand
AAAATGTATACAAAAAGGAAAACAATATTTTACATACATAACAAAAATGATAGTACTAAAGTCTACCTAGCATTAGTTTTATTAGGCCACTTAATAGTTATTTTGTGAAAAAATAATCATGATATATGATATGTATATATTTCTTATTAATACTTAGTTAATTATATTTTGAAGAATGTGAATAACTATAAAATGATAAAACTAAAATATAAGCATCAATGCACGAATTTATATGTATATTTCATATTATGAATGTGGTGGATGTAGGGGACAATTCTAAGGATTGAGATCACAGTGATGTGGTTGTGTATTGACTGAGTTAAATAGGCTTGATTGCAATTACTTGCAAGTTGGGTAAGTGGGACAAAATTTGGATAGGGCTCGTAAATGGGAAACTCTATTAAAATTTTGTTGAAATTTAAATAAGACTTGAGATAATTAAATGTCTAGTACACAATGGATAAACATTATGTTGAATGAAATATAAAGATTTCAAATAAGGATGGAATTGTAACTAATAACATAACATACAAGTTGCTGATTTGTCAATGGCATGAAAAAAATTTACCCTATTTATATGTTATAATTGTTCAACTAAGGAAAACTAATTGGAAATTGTGGTTGTTATAGAAAGAGATGCCACCACTTGAGAATTATAGTATTGTATAATGTGGTTACTATGCATCTGAATCACTTATTGTTAGGTTATTCGTGACAATTCGATAGGAATGCATTACATGATGATTTTAGAGATATGCATTCTATTGTTAAATATGTTAAAACAAGTTTATAAAGATAAAACAAAATTATAAAGGAAAAGCGAGGCGGAGAGGAGATAAAATACAAGTGAGGAACTTGGTGAGAGAAGATAATCAAATTCAACCACTAATGAAACAAATATGAATTTTGCTAAGAGTGGAGGTAAGACAAAAGAAGAGAAAAAAAATAAAGGTGAGAAAAAGAGAAAAAAATGAAGGAACAACTAATTTTCTATGCAACAGAGGGTGAGGTTAAAAGTGCTTTTATTATAATAAGATGATGATTGTTCTTGTGTCTAAAGAGTTTTATTTTAACACTAACAAACTTGATCCTTGTATTACCAGTGTGATTGTTTCTTTATTGCGAGAATTTAATAATGTGTCTCCCAAAGATATTCCAAATGATTTTCCACCAATATAAGGAATCAAACATCAAATTGATCTTATATCCAAAGCTGCGATTCCTAACTGACCAACCTACTGAAGTAATCTTAAAAAGATAAAGGACTTCAAAGGTAAGTAGAGGAGTTAATATCAAAGAGGTACATACAAGAAATCATAAGTCAATGTGTTGTTTCGGTCTTATTTGTGCCTAAAAAGGATGAAACTTGGAGGATGTATGTTGATTTTCATGTTATCAACAACATAACAGTAAAGTATAAACATCTTATCCTTAGGCTTGATGATATGTTAGATGAATTGCATGAATCTTGTGTATTTTTAAAAATTAATTTAAAAAGTGGATATCATCAAATTAGGATGAAAGAAGATTATAAATGGAAAACTGCGTTTAAAACTGAGTATAGTTTGTATAAATGGTTAGTCGTGCTTTTTAGACTTGCTAATGCACCTGGTACTTCTATGAGACTAAATGAATCATGTGCTGTGTGCATTTATAAGCAAACTCATAGTAGTGTATTTTGATGATTTTATAATCTACAGCAAGATTTTAAATGAGCATGTTGAACATTTATGTCATGTACTTGATGTTCGGTTTCCCGAATATTATACATGCAAAAAAAATTATGAAACAAAATTATTCAGGAGTTCCTAGAATCCTGTTAAACAGATCTAGAGTTGTTTAGGGATTTATTGCCTGATGATCTAACTTTTTCCGACTTTGAATACTTCTTTAAAGGTTAGGTTGTTGCAAATCACAAGTCATCTAATTATCCAGCCTTTAATGATAATCCACATGAACCACCTGTGAGAAATCTCATTAATCTCTATTTAAAAGAAAGGGATTGCTATGTCTAGAGTGCTAGCTTTAATTTTGTGTTTATGTAGTTTTATGTCTAACAGACAACAACTCATAAAAATAAGATGCATAACTTACTATTTATAAGGAAATCTAAAAAACCTTATAAATTGACAAAATATCAATTTACCCCCTGAATAATATCCATATATTAATTTAGGATAATTTTAGAAATTAACTCAATCAAGTCTTTAATTTTTCTAGGTCTAGAAATATAATGTTTGTATTAATTGTATTTTAGTCTTTAATTTCTAAAATATATTTTAATCAAGTCATATTAATTAAATCATTCTAGTTTAATTTTTGACTAATGGTTCTTAAAGTGTATGACCCTTTAGGCTCTTAATATGTTGACACAAATATAAATTATAACTATAATTAAATAGAATTAAATAATTTAATTTATTATCAATTAAACAATTGATTAATTTATATTTAAAGATCAGGTACATCGTTTAACAACGTGTCATGATCCCCAAAATATTAGAAAAGTTATTAGTGGTTTGACTTAACCTTACAATGACTAGTTTCTTAGTGTAATTAATATATTTTTATCAATAATGTTTGAATTTAAAATTAAAGTAAGAAGTATGTCTGTCATGTTAAATTATGTTTGTTCTCTACATAGTAGTCATTGATTATTTGAATAAGATTTGAAACTCTTTTCAAATCTCATTTCACCTTGGCCAACAATTTCTCAATCAATACTATTTGAGAACAAATAAAATATTTTCTTTAATTCACCTAGGGTGCTGAATCTTCTATTGATCACTCAATTACCTTCATATAGTTCATGTTATACACAATGTTTACCTTTTTGTTACCTCAATTAAGATAATATGTAACAGGATCAAAGCACAACATTCTCTATATAAGATGACTTAGGGATTTCAAGTCAAAGGATCACTTACACAATCGTCACGTAAGCCTTTCCATATATATAAGTAATCTCTCCATATGAAATTTTCATGCGGGTCAGTTCAGTGTACATGTCTTATGACAAGTACCTACATAGTAGTTCTAAGTATCCCTTATACCTCAACTTATGAAATCAGCTTCTTCCTTTCATAAAGAAAAGAATATAATATGTATCTGTCTTTACAGGTTTAATGAATGTCTAGTATTTAAGAGAGCATTAACCATGAACATTTTAGGAACAATGCAAATCCCATAATTATAACAAATTTATAATCTTCTTTACAAAATATTTTTGTTTCATAAACTTTATCTTTACTCTAGATTCATTAATCTAATATTATATGAATATTAAAGATAAATTAAGCCTTTATTAATAATAAATATATATTTACATGAATATAATAATGCCATGTGTAACCAACCGATTGATTATATGACATATTAAACTAATACTTGATGTGTTGCGTAAAGAATCATTTTATGTTAATTTGAAGAAGTGTACCTTTTGCATCGAGAAAATTGTGTTACTTGGCTAGGTTATTAATGCACAGGTATTGAGAAAGATGAGAAAATGTTAGGCTATCCAAGAATGGCTTACACCTAAATCGGTCATAGAAGTAAGAAGCTTTTATGGTTTGACTAGTTTATATAGGCATTTTGTCAAGGATTTTAGTACTACAACTACACCTTTAATTAAGATTGTTAAAAAATTTATTGGTTTTAAATGGGAAATTGAACAAGGTAATGCATTTAACTTGTTGAAATAAAAACTTTATTCAACACCTTTTTTAGATTTGCTTGATTTTATGAAAGATTTTGAGATTAAAAGTGATGCCTCAGTAATACGTATTAGAGCAATTCTAATACAAGATAAGTAACTTATTGCTTATTTTAGAAAAAAGCTCAATAGTGCAAGCTTAAACTACCTTACTTATGATAATGAGCTTTATATTTTGGTAAGAACTTTAAAGATGTGGTAGCATTACTTATGGCCAAAATAATTCATGATTCATTCGGATTATGAATCGTTGAAGTATTTGAAAGGAAAGTAAGTTGAATCGTGACATATCAATTTGGTGGAATTTATTGAAACATTCTTATATATGATCAAATACAAGCAAGTTATGACAAATATAATGGATAATACGTTACTAAAATATATATTCTTCTATCTACTTTGAGTGCTAATTTGTTCAGATTTAACTATGTGAATAATTGTACGTTGACAGCGATTTTGTTAATGTATTTCATGCATGTGAAAATTCAGCTTCTGAAGAATTCTATAGACTTGATGGATACTTTGTTTAAAGAAAATAGACTTTGAACATGATGCGAACATCTCTCAAGATATGATAAAATCAAATTTGAATGGTTTGCAACTTGACTCAACAATAACCTGCCTTGGAGAGCCAAAGTTACACACAATGATTACTCTCTATTTACATCTATGAAGAAACGTGAATGAGTAGTATAAAATCATAACGGAGTTAATCAATCCTTCAAAGAGTTTGTAAGTTCAATCAAGAACTTAATATGAGAATCACTTAACCATGTTTAAGATAGCAATAATGTTGATTTCTTTATTAAAAATAGTTTCTTTTCTACAATTTCTTTATTAAAAATAGTCTATTTTTTTTAAAATAATCTCTACAAAAGAGTATTTATATTATGAAGAATTCTAAGTCTAATAGGATATCCCTAATGAATATGAATAACCTAATAAATAATAATAATTTAATGAACCTAAATTTAAATAAAGGCTCTAATATCTCTAAAAGTCTTAATAATAATTAAAAGATAAATAAAACAATAGCTCAATTAATTTAAATAAGACTAAAGTTATTTTTGTAATCTGCTGGCAGAATCAAAGTTCAACTTCAAATACATGGTTTTCTTGTGTCTTAATAAATTAGAGGGTGTGTCATATATCAATGGAAAACTATGGATGTCTACTTTTCAATGCAACTAGAACCACATTAAAATTTCTTCTACAACTCCAATTATGACAAAAAAAAAAGCTAAAGGTTAAAACTGACAGATTTAAATCTTCTTATTCCAATATTTTTGTAATGTCTGAATGCCCACTCACAAGCCCTTCTTGAATATGAGTTAAATTATTCAAGACTTTTACTTTATTATTTAATATCTTCTTAAAGTCCACCTTATCCTATGTGTTTTGAAGAAATTCATTGAAATACTCTTTGAACCTCTTAGTCCTAAGTTTTGTCATTGGACCAACTAGAACCTCTAACGAATCTCTTAATGTTGCTTGGATTACATCAATGCACTTAACGATTCTATTCATGAATTGCTAGTACGGGAAGCTCATGAGGGCAGTTTAATGGGGTATTTTAGTGTCGCTAAGACTTTTAATGTATTATATGAACATTTTTATTGGTATATAATAATAATAAAAAGATATGCAAAGAATTTATGATAAATGCATTACATATAGAAAAGGTAAGTCTAAGATCTTACTGCATAGTTTGTATACTCTTTCACCTGTACCTAAGAAACCTTTAATAGATATTTTTATGGACTTTGTTTTAGATTAACCTAGGTTGAAAAGGGCTAGAGATTTTATCTTTGTGGTTGTTGATTGATTTTTTAAGATGGCGCATAACATGTCATAAAATTAATGCTACAACTAAATAATAGACTTGTTCTTTAAAGAGATAGTATGGCTTTATAGGGTTCCTAGAAGCATAGTTTCATATCGAGATGTTAAGTTTCTTAGCTACTTTTGAAAGGTTTTTTTGGAGAAAGATGGGAACTAAGTTATTGTTTTTGACTAGCCATCTACAAACGGATGAGACAATAGAAGTAGTAAATAGGAATTTAAATACACTTTTACGTACCATCATCCAAAAGATTGTTAGAAATTGAGAAGATTGTTTGTCATTTATTGAGTTTGCTTAAAATCATACTGTGCATTCTACTACTGATTTTTCATGATTTGAGATCGTGTATGACTTTAACTCATTAACTCCATTAGATATGATTTGTTTATTTGTTGATGAAAGGGTTGGTCTTGATAGAGATAGAAAAGCATAAATAAAGATGATAATTCATGAGAGGGTACGATAACATATAGAAAAGAAGAATGAACAATATGCATTTAAGGCAAATAAAAGGCGTAAACAAGTTGTTTTCCAACCTGATGATTTAGTTTGGGTGTATATGCAAAAGAAAAGGTTTCCATACTAAATGAAATCAAAATTGAAGCCTTAAGGAGATGGTCCATTGCAAATCCCTGAAAGAATAAATGAAAATGCCTATAAAATTTATTTACCAAGTGAGTATAATGTTAGTGTTACTTTAAATGTTTCTAATCTTTTTTTGTTTAAAGTGGGTGGTGATTCGAGGTTGAATTTCTTTAGGAAATAGGGGATGTTACGAATTAGCCCACCATGACATAGGATCCACTAAAGGTGCTAATTAGATCAATCACAAGGTCAAAGGTCAAGAAGCTAAATGAGACATTGAATGACTTGTTTAGAGCATTTGTGCCAAGGTTAACTTCAAAGAGGCTTCAACACATATGGGATAACCTATAATCAACTTTATCTATGTGCAAAAAGGGCTCAACTCAACCTCAACCTGGGCTTATGGTTAGCGGTATAATTGGGAGGCCTTGTTTGAATAACTTTCCATGTTCTACAAGAAAAGATAGGTAATGAAAATTAATTTTAACATTACAAGGATATTTTGACAAAATATTTTTGGAGTTTCCATCTTATAGAAGGAAAATAAGGGGACATATTTATTACAAAACTTTTCATGCTTATTTAAAAGAGTTAAATTTGGTAGAAACACTTTATTATTCAAGGACATTTAAGTTGGTTTTGGGTTGATTTTTTTTATGCATAGTTTTATACCAACAAGTATAATTTTCAATCCAATGGTTGGATCAAGCTAAAATTTTATCAAAAGTTTCTAGAGGTCTTGTTTTATATATAGTTGAAATCTCATATCATTAGGATATTAAAAAGGCCTTGGGATAAGATTTAGAAACTACTATACGAGATTTGTATTAATTTCCTAGTTGATTTAAGATTTTTTTTTCTATTTTATTTAGAATTCTTTTTTATTTCTCCAACATTGTTTATGACTTTTTTACTATTATAAATAAGGTTATTTATTTTACTTAAGTCTTTTTTACAAACTCTAATTTCATAATAATATTTATGTGTATGAAAGGAAAACTCATACTTTTTGGTTCTTGAAAGAATTGAAATTGACTTATCGAAGAACAACTGTTTTTGTGACATCTTCCTTATACTTCTCATTCACGATTTGCTAATTATGTGGTGGGGGTTCGAATTCTAATAGTATTGGTGCCTCAGTTCAAGGTAATTGTTATGTCATGCTTTCTATCTTAAATCTTATTTTGACTTTTCTAGGATTGTGTTTAAATTGCCTTGTGGGTTTCTGAATCTTTATATTCACGAAGTTCACATCAGGTATAGCCCACTCTTGATGCATAAGGGCAAACGAAAAGTTCGATCAACTTTAGGGTCTGCTTAGAAGTGTGCACCGCATTGCCAAACGACTTTTTAGTTTGGTCGATATGGAGGTGGCTAAGCAAGATGATGTGAGTTAACTAGCACTTGTTATCATAAAATTCTCGTGATGATGAAAATGACACTTTATTTTTTCCTTTTTTTTTAAGGTTGGCTGGATGTCTTTTCATGTCATGTACAAGGGAGGATATGGTGTATGTGTGTGTGTGCGCATCAATTGTTCTAGGGATTTTCTTTTCAAGATTTTTTTTAACCGAATTAGGCCTAAACTAAAACAACCTGGGCTCACCTGTGTTGTTGAGTCCAAGCCCACACTACTTTTTTTATTTTTTATTTGTTTTATTTTTTTTCTTCTCATGGAAAAAATGGGGTGATTACACATGCTATCACTAAAGTATAAGAATATAGATTAGTTTGACAAAAAAAGAGATTATACTAAAAAATTTAAATTTTAATTAGGGGTTTTAAATAGAAAGTAATTATAACAAATATACTAAAAGGGAAGGTATTAGGGTAGATTACACATGCTATCCAACATTTTAATGTACAATAAAATAACCAAAAAAACCCCAAGAGTAAAAAAAATCAATAGTTTTGAGTAGGGGTATTTAGGTATTTTTTTTACACACCGTAGAATTATAAATGTACCCTTGGATCCAAAGAATTTAACTTATATCAGGGGTATTAGGGTCTTTTAGTCTTGAATTTTTTCGATTATAAGTCTGGTTAAGGGTAATGATGTGATTTTATATTAAAATAATATTTTTTAATATGAAAAAGCTGTCGGCCCGTTTTGTGCACAAGCTAGCATGTGGGGAACACCATGTACTTCAAGTGGCACGTGCAATGACTTCTAGTGGTAAAAAATGAGATTTCATCGTGTCATTTTATTCCTCGTCGTCTCTTCTTTCATTTTCAGTGACGCGTGTCATCCAAATATGGCTGGTTTATCATCAATGACCTTCCCCCCCTTTATTTCTTTATCCTACTCCGATAAATACACTATGGTTCTTATTGTTATTTCAAAATTAGCCCTTTTAGTTTTGATTTTTGTATTTTTGTCATTTTCTCTTTTGTTAAAGTTTTATTTGTTTTCAATTTAACCCTTAGTTTTAATTTGTATGTATATAATGTTTTTTTATTTGATCCTTCTACTTTTAATTTCTTATTTTTTTTCCTTTGCCATTTTATTAGTTTTTATGGTTTTCAATTTTATCCTTCAAATCAAGTTTATGATTTTTTTTTCAATGATAATAATAATGATTTCAATTTGGTCCTCTTCTTTTGATTTCTTATTGTTTTTCTTGGCCCTTTTGTCAAAGTTTTATAGTTTTCAATTATATCCTTCAAATCAAGTTCATGATTTTTATTTTTTATTTTAATAATAATAATGATTATGGTGGTGGTGGTGGTGGTGTTGGTGGTAATAATAATAATAATATTTTTATTGATGATTGTAATAATTGTGGTGATAATAATAATAATAATAATAATAATAATAATAATAAGAAGAAGAAGAAGAAGAAGAAGAAGAAGAAGAAGAAAAAGAATGATGATGATAATAAAAATACTAATAATAGTACTAGCAGTAATAATAATGACAATAATAGTAGTAGTAACAACAACAACAACAACAACAATAATAATAATAATAATAATAATAATAATAATAATAATAATAGCAATGATGATAGTGGTAATAGTTATGAAAATAGTAATAATATTAATATGACTACTACTGTTATTACTAATAATGCTAATGCTTGTAATAATGTTGTTGGTGGTGGTGATGATGATGATGATAGTAATAATAATAATATTAATAGCAATGGTAGTAATAGTAATAATAATAGTAATAATTTTAATAATAATAGTGATGACAATAATGATGATATTACTTATTAATAATAGTAGTAATAGTAATTTTGATTTTTTGAATTGCTATTTTTTTTAAATCATGTTGTATGATTATTATTTTTTTAATTTTATTATTTAATATTTAATTTATTAGGAATTGAATTTCATGATTTTTCAAGATTTAGTACTTTAGATCTGATGACTCAACTCACTAGTTTAAGAAGTAAACATATATATATATATATATATATATATATATATATATATATATATATATATAAAGCTTTATAATTCTTTTTTTTCTCATATTATTCCAGTTATATGACCTGGAGCGTGAGTTTAGTGGGATAATCTGTATTAACTTAGCTTATTTAGTGTTGTTATATATTTATTATGAACAACATTTTAAAATTTTTTAACTCATTTCAATATCTGAAAATTATTTTCTATATCATTGTTTTATCGAGCCATATTGGTTAGTTGTGTATGCCACGGGCTGACCACAGCCACGGTTGAAGTTAGTTATCTGTTAATTAATCTGCCGATATATGTAGACATTTGACATCACTGTGAAGGAAGAAATGGTCTCTTTTCTATGATATTCTCACCTGTCCGTCGAGTCACCACCCATGAATATTCTCACCGTCCTTTGTTTGGTGACTGATTCCCCACATGCATGCAAGATACGAGAATCTGCTGACAATAAACAGGAAAAGCTAGTAAACAGGAGTCGTCGAATGGCAAGGAATCTTAATTTTTCAGAAGATCGTAGTTACAGAAATGAACACAACGCTAGAACATCCCCTGGGAAATTAATTTGGACACAAATTTGACACTTTCATGGTCAAGGAGGCATAATCAGCTGCGTCGCACAGCAAACCTTACACAAATTTCACTATTTATAGTAGATTCAAATAGTCCTAATGGCTATTCTTCAGTGCCTTCACGATATCCACCCACAAATGAATGCGTGAAGAAGAACAAAATGCAGCTATTTTCATTGCGTTGTCAAAAAAATAAAAAAAATGTCGATCACAAGTCACTTTTGTTACATATACATCCGATGAACTTTTATGGACGATCAATTTCGTCCAGTCTCATCAATAGAAACCAGAGAAAAGTATTATACACTAGAGTGCATGTGGGAGGTCCAGCTTTTTATCTCCATCGAAGGACTCACCGTGGCTGCAAAGACACAATCTTTAATAATTTGGCAGAAAATCTTAAAAATAAACGTAGATATTGATTAAGCAATGACAAATGATCACCTGAGATAGCTCAGAGCTGACATTCGATAGAGACAGGTGAACACCAGAATATGTAACCCAATTGTATAGAAAAATGCAAAAGTCCGAGCATATCTGCAATAGTTATTTTAAATTAGAACTTGAAGAACTTTTGAAACATTGGAAAATACTTGCATAAAAAGAAGGTGGGAACTAAGAGCGCTGTGTATAAGATGAATGCTATGAACAGGAAAAGCATGTAGCAGCACACATCGTATAGGGGCAACAAGGATACTCAACCCACAAGTGAACATGACACATACGGAGCACGAATATCCATATTCATGGGTGAAAATTATATTTTTCCAAGCATAAGCTGAAGAGAAAAAAAAGAAGGTTCATTTATATAAATAAATATAGCCTATGCAATGATGTGACAAGAATGTGATTGGGAAAGACAAGAAATAGAAGTGATGATAAATTGAAGGAATAAAAAAAATGTGTTCTGATTTGTTAGCACATATTATAAAACTGGCAAACAGCATCCAAGCAGTGGTGAAAATAAACAAATTGTGGAGTAGACAGGAGGAAATCTGGTTACAGTTCAAAGGACCAGAAAACTCAGTGAGCTGCCAAACACTGATTCATGTAAGATACCATTAGTTATGATGGTGAACCATAACTAGAGACCATAGTAATGCTGGTATTTGAGAGATGCATAGTTCAGGATCTGCACTATGTACTGAGAAATAAGGGGGTAAAGAACAGTTGCAATACGGAAAAAACCAAACCATACTTGTTACCCAGAAGAAAGCGTCCACTACTAAGCGTGATTCTATCCCTGAAACCCAACTCCTTGTATCTTTGATCCCGCTCCTAGTCACAAATAAATGGTTGGTCAGTACATGATAAATGACTTCAAAAAGCCTATAAGATATGCATCTGAATATTGAATCTGAAAAAATGTCATTAAAGATCTCTTCGTTCAAAGTATGATAAAACAGACTATTACTAGCCCACCCCTCTCAACTATTAGAAAATTAAAAAATGGAAAACTGAATTGAGTTTTCTTGAAGAACAACAATGACAAAGCCCTAACGCAACAAAATCAGTAAGAATAGGCATGAGGTATTAAGGTTTATGCCCGTTCCATTCAATTACTACCTTCAAATGGGAAAACAAAAGCTAAAGAAGGAAAGTGACTTGGCAGGCCTTAAAAACCACTTTATGATCAAACATGTGACCATGAGTTTTGTGATGAAACAACTTTTAGCAGATGTGCTCAAAGAAAACAACCTTCTTTGAAAAAGCAGCGAACGGATTTATGTCATCTTCATATATCTTCTTGTACTTAGATTCAACATCTGAGGCAAAGCCACTTTCCAGATCCTCAGCATGCTGAAAATGATCATATAACATTAATAAAATAGAACACTAGAAGCAAAATAGGGAAATAGAGATAAAAATGGATATGCAATGAGGTACCTTCTTTGATCCTCGAGAAACTACTTTCTCAAGATTGTAATCTTGGACATAGCGTATCTTTCCATATAGTTTGACATTATCAGCTTTTGTTTTCTCCAAGTCTGCTGCTAGCACCCCTATCTTCTCCTTCAATTGCCTCACCTCCTACAATATTTGAAAGAATTCACTTAAATCACACTAACATTTGATCTAGCAATGTGAATATTTCGCAATGTGCTAAACAAAAAACTGAACTATAATGAAAAGTCAGCATTTGCAAAAAGATTGTATAGCATATAACATGCCTCTTCGGTCTCCCGCAAACGTGCCCTAAATCGATCTCGCTGATTGCAGATCACCTTAAGCATTGAGCTCTGATCTTGATCTAAGGAAACATGTTTCTGATCTGCATTCTGGACCAAAATAGGCAACTATGAATAAGAAAAAATTCATGGAGAAGAAACAAATCTCAGAGAAAAAAATTACAAAATAACACTAAAATATTTAAATTGATGTTCCTTACATGATTTCCCTCCTTGGAGGTTCACTAGCCAATTAAGTTAATAATCCTTTAATTTTTTTCACAAAATGTGTACCCATATGTTGCAATTCCCTACCATTTTATTAATCAAAACAAATAGTAAAACCTGGCATGCCCAAGTATTAATGAGTGAAAACAATGGCATCCATTAACTATAGAGCAATGCTATGCAGTGCGAAAAGAAATTTATAAAATAATCATGACAGACAATGGCAGCTGGTGAAATTTTATTTTACTTCTAGGTCATTTATTTTTTTAACTCTTGTTTATGTTAGTTTCAGTACTCTTTTCATGCTAGATAGCTTTGCTCTAAACTATCTACTAGAGATGAGCGAAAATGATGGTATCCATCGCAATCACA
>Ga0325404_1005876_pt1 | contig 12909 bp, 7 predicted proteins | sample PopdelMetagenome_18_FD_205664 | JGI IMG/M metagenome (GOLD analysis project Ga0325404, IMG submission 205664) | Populus deltoides microbial communities from Bellville, Georgia, United States - Xylem-Control-R1 | ecosystem: Host-associated > Plants > Phyllosphere > Stem > Wood/Secondary xylem... | reverse complement strand
AAATCCCCCAAATTCACCGATGACTTTTCAATCTGTTAGTGATTGCATATATAAAGAATAATAATTAACAGTGTAATTGAGAAGTGAACAGTTTTAGAGATATCTGAAAAATACCAATGAAATTAATCCATTGGTGATTCCGTATGTAATTGCAATATGAACAGTGCAATTAAGAAGTTAACAATTCTAGAGCTCTCTGAAATATACTGACGGAATTAATCCGTTAGTGATATCCTCTGTAATTAACATACTAAATAGTGCTAGAAAAAAAGGAACATTTTACCGACATGTTTACGGATGGATTTTACTTATGGTATTTAATATCGTTGGTTATAAAGGTTTCATATATTGCCCCTCTTAAACTTTTATCATTTGAAATTTCAATCTTGATTTTATGCCATAGCAAGTTCCATTATTTATTTATTTATTAAAAGTAAACTTTTCATTCTTAATTTTATGCAACTTTATTTAAATTATATCAAATCTTACATAGAACAGAGATAAACAATCCAATTGTTTAGTAAATACGGTAAGTAATTTTTTAAAGGTGAGCAATATTGATTAATGGTTAGGTTTCGACGAAAAAACCACTAAACTAATTTTTTTGTAACATTTTGAACTAAGTGTAAATAAAAACTGAATAAATACAAATGCGCCAAAAAACAAATATTAGACTATTTTTTACAGTGTTGATTATTTGAAAAAAAAAGCCGATTGATTTGATTATATATAATCTTTATTTTTTTTTGGATAGAACATGTAAAAGTCCTACTTATGGATTCCATTATGATGCAAAAAATTGACTATATTTTTGGATAGAGACATTGAAAAGTTGCATTGACTGGGTCAGAAGGTTACAGAAGTCGGTGATGGACTATTCCTCGCTTATTCCACACCATTCATCTCTTGATAAAAATCATTTATTTACGTTCTTTTTTTTTTTGAACTACTAGACTTTTCTTTTATTTGTAAAAATACAGTGCTCTAGAGTCGTAATTGACAAAGAGGAAGCTATAGAAATGTGGAGAATCCTAGGAATATCTCAGGTCTGCCACTATCAGAAATTCAACTAAAACTAACATAATTACCAACAAAAATTTTCTATTATTAATTTACGGGGATATTTGCCGATAGATGTAAATCAGTTGGTAAAACCATCGGTATATCGGTATATACCGACAAAATAATTCTATTGGTATACACCGACAGAATTGCAGATGGAATATATAGAATTTTGAAAAAAAAAAAAACAGGATGATGGCATGAAAGTTTTTACGGACGATTTTGCCGACGGAATTACCGAGGGAATCAAACTGGGATCTCCATACAGTTACGTGACCCCTTCACCAGCAGAATTGCTGATGTCACTGACAAAATATTTTCATCGGTGATTCCATCGGTAAAATTAATGTATCACCATGCTGGCGACCCTCCCATCCCCTCCCCTATTTCTCTTTCTTTTTCCTCATCCCTGTATCTAAACAAGCTCTCCCCTCCCAAACTGCAAGTAACCACCCCTTAAAACATTCCTCACTTCTCAACACAAATCATCCTTCTTTATTTTTTATAGTCACAACATCCGTGTTCTGTTTTTTGTGCATTTATCATTTTTTTGTAAGTAAATCTATCCTTTTTAATTTTAACATTAAAATATCAATTTTATTATTATTTAATGTTTTTTTTAGTATATGTATTTTGTTAGGGCATGTACATGTTTTATTGTTTTTTCTCAAACAAACTTGTAGTATAAATATATAATTTTGTACTTGTTATGGTTTGTTTTAGATTTTGTAAAATTGTATTTGTTTGTAAATTGTTGAAACTTATGTTGAATTACCGAATTAGATGTGTTGTGATGAAATAAATAAAAGCTTGTTTTACGGGTCCGTTTTAATTTTTATCAATGCTATTGTAGAGTTGTAATTTCCGTAAATTTATGTGAATAAATTTGTATGGACGTTAATAATTAATAATGAATATTTAAGAGAAGTTTTAATTAGTTTGTTGGATAATCTCGAGCTAAACCAATATTTTTACAAATTTATTTATTTAACATAGTTAATAAATATATGTTGTCATCATTATTTTATAGGGATTCAATAGAAGTCATGGATGATCGTTCATAGATGTATCGAGATTCACCCCAAGAATTACAGAGGATGAATTATTGCAATGGGGTTCAGGGTATTAATTTTGCAACATCTATTCCGAGAAATTTTAGTGGAGGCGGTATTAAGTGTCCATACATGAAGTGTAAAAATAAAAAGTACTTGCATTCAGATGTTGTAACGATATATCCTCTACACAAGGGGTTCATGGAGGATTACTTGTGTTGGTATGCACACAAAGAACTATTTGTTCGTAATGAGAGCATGATAGAAATGATGGTTGGGTCAACTTCTAGTGCTAACAACGTGCATGAAGTTGTAAATGACAACAATAATGCTTACAGGAATATGGTTATAGATGCAATGAAAATGAATTAAGGTAATGTTAGTCAATGCCCAATTATAGAAGAAGAACCTAATGCAGACGCGATCAGGTTTTTTGATTTGTTGAACGATTCTGATGAACTATTATGGGGTGACTGTACGAATCATAGTAAATTATCGGTCATTGCACAGGTGTTCACCATCAAGTCGGATTGTGGGTTGTGTGAGGCTGATTATAATAGAATTATTGAATGGGCGAGAAGCATTTTACCTGAAGAGAACAGGTTGAAAGAAAACTTCTATACTGCTTAAGTCCATGATGAAACCCCTCAATTCTTTGACATGTGCCCTAATGTCTGCATGATATACTACCTTGAATATGCTGAGCTGACCGAGTGCATGACATGTAGGCATTCCCGTTACAAAACCAGATTTGATATTGGAAAGACTCTCGTGACATATAAAAAACTTAAATACTTCCAAATCACACCTAGACTGCAGAGGTTATTCATGTCACCAAGGACTATTAAGCGCATGACATGACACCAGTCACATGATGCGGTTGATGGAGTGATGATGCATCCTTATAACGACGAAGCATGGAAACACTTTAACAGTGTGCATCTTTACTTTTTAGCTGAATCAAGAAACATGCATTTTGGGTTGTGTACAGACGGATTCAACCCATTCGGGTTATTTGCTGCTCCTTATTCTTGTTGGCTAGTCATACTCATGGTTTACTCCTTATTCTTGTTGGAGCATGAATGCAAAACTAGCATGTCCATACTGCATGGAAAACAACAAAGCATTCACGCTAACAAACGGAGGTAAAGCTTTTTTTTTTACTGCCACCGTCATATCTTTCCAACGAATCACAGGTATAGAAACAAGGCATTCACATCTTTCTGGTGAAGAATTGCATGACGTTGTATCAGAGTACGATGACATTGTGTTTGTTTTCAATTTGGTAAGCAGAAGTTTTCCGGTTTTGGTTTGACCCATAACTAGGGCAAAGCGAATTATTTTCTGGAGCTTCCTTATTGGAAAACCAATTTCCTCTGCCATAACCTTGACATCATGTACATAGAAAAAAAATGTGTTTGAGAACATTTTCAACACCGTCATGGATGTGAAGGGGAAGACAAAGGACAACATCAAGGCTAGAATGTATATAACATTGTTTCATAACCATAAAAATATGGAGTTGGTTTTTGATGGGTTACGAGTTGCAAAACCAAGAGCAAGCTTCGTGTTAGAGAGAAATGCACAACTACTAGTTTACCAATGGCTTAAGAGTCTATGTTTTCCCGATGGACATGCCTCAAACATATCAAGGTTGGTTAATATAGAGAAATGTAGATTGTATGGAATGAAGAGCCATGACTTCCATGTGTTTATGCAAACACTCATTCCATTAGCTTATAGTGATTTGTTGCCAAAGGGGATATGAGATGCACTCACAAAGATTAGTCATTTCTTTAGAGATATATGCTCCAGCAAGTTACAGACACATCACATTGAGCGGTTTGAAATGAATATCGTCGAGACAATATACAACTTGAGATGATATTCCCTTCATTATTTTTTGACTCGATGGAGCATCTATCCATACATTTATCGTACAAGGCAAAAGTTGGAGGACTATTTCAGTATAGATGGATGTATCCATTCGAGAGGTTAGATATTACATATGCAATATAATTCATAAAGTATTTTCATTATTTTTTTTAATTGAAAAATAATTGTTTAATTCCACACAGGTACTTGTTCAATCTTAAAAAAAAAAAAGTTAAGAACAAGGTGTATATTGAGGCTTCGATATGTCAGACCTATATCATTGAGGAGATCTTAATATTTATCTCGTACTATTTCGAACCTCATTTGAGAACGAGAATCAACCGCAGTCCATGACATGATGATGGTGGTGAAGTGCCTTCCATTGAGAACTTATTAATATTCTTCGATCCTAGACGTCCCACACTTAAAAATGCCGTAAGGGGAAGATATTTGTTTGAAGTAGAGTTTAGACAAGCACATAATTATATTCTATTTTACTGTGATGAGCTGAGACCTTGTATTCAGTAAGTATATGTAATACTTAAACTTTGTTAAAAAAGTACTATTTATATATTGTAATATCATAAACTCATATAATTTTAAAAACCTTGTAGGAAACATGGACAATATTTACTTTCCAATAACTCACAGCTGACCGTATCCCAAATATTTCGATTATAAGATGAACAATTTACCACGTGGTTCAAAACACATGTAAGTACTATCACAAACTCATTATCTGTTGCAAGTTACTGTATTTCATTACACAATTCTCTTTTATTGTTCATTGTTGTACTTGATATACAAAGTTTATCAAATGAAAAAGAGTGCTCCTGTTTCATTGTCATTATTAAGCCTGGGTCCTAAAAGAAAAGTAAGTGTTACAACAGGTATTTTATCAGTGGATATGTGTTTCATACTACAGGCATAGAAGAAAGACATATAACAACGGTGTTTGTGTTAAGGGATCGACTTGTAGTAATTTTGAAGTTGATTATTATGGTAAATTAGAAAAGGTTGTCGAATTGCAATATCATAGCGAGCATGATAGAGTGTTTTTATTCAAATATAATTAGTATGACACCACTAACAAAGGAATCAGAGTAGATGCTCACTATGGTCTGGTCAAAATCAACTCAAAAACTAGACTCCGCAATGTAAGTGATGTTTTTGTTTTCGCAAAGCAATTCCAACAAGTTTATTATATATACACCCCTTCCTTTAGAGAGGACCTATCAAGAGTTGGTTGGTTATCCATTTTAAAAACAAAACCCAGAGGTCGTGTTGAGGTTGTTCAGGATGAGAACGAAGACACAAGTGTGCGAGATGATGTCTTTCAAGTTAGTGTTGCTCATTCGATTGACTTAGAAGAAAATTCAAATTTTCATGTTTTCGATGATAATCTTGATGTTAACGCAGGGGAGTTGAATGTTATTCTGAGCTCCAGCGGACAAGCACATGTTGATGAAGATGATAATGATGATATTTATATTGAAGATTGCGATGGAGCTGATGACGATTTAAATGACGAAGAAGAAGAAGAAAATTCTGACTAACTATCAGAACATGAAAGTGTAAAGGAATTTTTATAATGTAATATTATGGATGAAATTTTGTTCCACGAAATATTTATTTTATAATTGTTATGTTCATTGTTGTTGTTTTGCTATACAGGCTGTTTTCAATTTAAGTGTTTGCAGGGAGGATAAATAGGCAATATAAACACAATCTGTCATGCACTGTACGCATTATCGATGGATTTATAGATAGACTTACTTCCGTCGGTATTTTACAGAGAGTTGTAAAATATTTACTACATATACCATAATCACTGACGTCTCACAATCACTAATGTCTCTATAGACAGAATGAGTTAGTCGGTATTTTTCAGAGGAAGGGAACTATTCACCTCGTATGTCGGTGAAGTCCTCTGAATCACCGATAAAATTACTAACGAAATGTGAATTCCAAAGCGCGGGTAATTAATGCATTTCTAATCGTGCATGCGTACTTATTTTACATTACTGACAACTGTGAAAATTCTGGAGGGTTATTTAAAAATTTTAGTGTGAAATTGAAATATTTAAAGTGAATTCACCAACAGAATCACCGACGGAATAATTAAAAATAATATTATTTAATAGTCCGTTAGAAAAATTGCATTATAACTCCCATCGAGAGCCCCTTCAGTTCATCTTTTTCTCTATTTTGTTTCATCTATTTTTTCTCTTTCCTTCGTTTCAAAACATCTCTTGTTTTTTTCTTGTAATCTCTATCTATAGTTTTATCTTCATCTTTAACAACTTAAATGGTATGTATTGTGATTCAATATACTTAATGATTTTCTTTTTTCATCTTTTCTTTGTTTTATCAACAATATTTTTTTTTTTATTGTACGTAGATAAAGTCTAGAAATAAACACACTATTAAGGTAAGCATTTTTCATTCTTAAAGTCTATAGTTTTTTTTGTATTGTTTCCTATTTTATTGTTTTTATTGCCATAATAATTGATTACTTTGTTGAATTTTAATTGTTATTGTTGAATTTGCCTTGTAAATGTTAATTGAATATATATGATTAAATTTAATTGTTTTTATCTTAATTTTACTTTATTATTGCATGATAGAGTGTTTGATTGTTTCCATAAATTTTAATTGTTATTGCTAAATTTATATAGATGTTAGTTGAATATATAGAATTAAATTTTTCCATAAAAGTTGCGTGACTTTTGGTATGAAGCGCAAAAAAAAGCCAAAAAAATAAGCTTGAGATAACGGTCTACAAGGCTGGAATGATGTGATGGTTTGGAGGGATTTCAGGCCGCCATACATCTCGGAGGATATATGGCTACAATATATCCAGCATGTTACGTCTGAATGGCTAAATATATTTAACTTGCAACCTTTTTTTTTCTTACGGGCTACATCTCTTGGGCGTGAGTCGAGCCCAATGGAGCTGTTTGTGGAGACACACGTGCGGAGTGAAGATCGCCAAAGAAAGTGCAACAATTCATCGACAACTGCGCTCAACACTTCATGGTATGTTCGTTCAACTATTTTATTTCATAAGTTGTTATTTTCTTGAATTGAATATGATGATTTCTTTTTTAATTTTCAAGAGACATATAATAACCGGTTGAGGGAGAGATATGAGGATGATCCTTCAACCCACCCAAATTTTGATTTGGATTTGTGGATGGAGGCAGGATCGTTTGGTGGACCCGATAAAAATCGGGTGTATAGACTCTCTAACACTATGATTGAGAACTTGTAGGCAACCCGTAGTGTCTCAACCATTGGGAGCTCCTAATCAGTATTGAATAACCAGTCTGAGGAGATCGTGTGGCCTTGAAACAACAATATCAGCAACTCTCGACGGGTATGAACAACTCTGTCAGATCATCATAGACATGAGATCACAGATGGGTGTTATGTATTCTGTTGGTGAGCAACTCTCGACGGATTATGAACAATTTTGTCAAATCATCATAGACATGAGATCACAGATGGATGGTATGTATTCTGTTGGTAAATTAGTCAATAAAATTTTTACCGACAGAATAATAATCTTACACCGTCAGAAAATATCCATCGGTAAAACTATTAAATGCTGTAGTGTGCAGTAGCTTCTGTAAGGCATGTATAGTCCAGTCAACAACATGCATGGTCGATACTCAATGTATAAGCGGATTCAGGTGATTGGAATAGGAGCAAACGAGAGACAGCGGGGTATAAGTATGGCGGATCATAATGAAAGTCCAACGCAACACATATCCATTGATGGAGCTTCGCATTCTTCCTCGTTAGTACTTCATCAACGTCTCTGATTTTATCATTGCTGGATAAGATAACTCAGGTGGTGGAACACAAATTGGACAGATGACTAGACCTGTTAACCATATCAATGGCACTCCTTATCAAACTTTGCTTTGAGTTCTTAGGGACATAAGCACATGCCTGAAGGAGAAAAGTGCACTTTCTGTTCAGCCACCGACCGAGGATGACCTGACCAAAGAACTATTGAGAACTTGCAAATTTCTACTCCACAACTTATCTTGAATAGGCCCGTATGTCGCAAAGTATAATTAAAAACCACGAAATTGAAGATTTTCTATGCCCCATATATAAAACATTGCAACTTGATGGTACACACAAAAAAAAAAAAACAAAAAAAATTCTCTGCGATATGGCATGGCCCAGGGGTTCCCCATCTTAGTGCTTGTCCAGGCTCAAGAGCAGAGGGCTTCCCATTCTAGCCTAGCATTTTTACCCCGGAGACCATGTACCTGTTTTTCAAAATCTATAAATACCAAGGCAGACAACCTAAACACAAGCCAGACAATTCAAGTAAGGCAAGATATGGAAATTTAAGCCATTCAAACTCATGACTTCACAACAGTTCATTCCATTTCTCTTTCGTGTACAATTATTACCTTAAGCTTGGAAGAGTCTAATGTTTCTGCATGTACTTGTTTTTCAAGAACAACACAGATAAAGATAAAATTCTACATCCAAGCCCATCCCATTCCAGCCTAAAACATTACTGTGGAAATTCCAATTCAATCTAAAGTCTTCATGAATTCATCAACTTAATTAAGAACTTGATACAGATATGCCCTTTTCTTTTATGAAGTCCTACAATATGAATCCAGTGCCCTTTTCTTTTCTAACCCTAGCTGGAGATGATATCAGAACACCAACTTTCTGGGTTTCGTAAAGTAAAATCCAGAATGAATTCCGTACATGGATCAGCCCTAAAAAGTTGCATGTATAAACAATAAATCCCTATTTAATTTTTTTGTGGTTGTTTTCAAAATTATATTGTCTTTTTACCGGTTTGATTTTATTCTATATTCAATATAAATATTCTCAAAATACAAAATATTTTTCTTAATTTGATGTTTTGTGTGCTTGGTGTTCTTTCAACGTAAAAAGCTCATCAATTATAACATTAGCATCAAAAGTTTTAACAATTTCTTTCAAAATTTATGTAAGCAAAGAATTTCTAACAATATATTTGGAACCAAATCAAATGTGAGATTGAATTTAATTAATAAACTATTATAATTTTTATGATTAGAATAAAATATTAAACTACATAATTGAATTCAATTATACTGTTTGGAATATCCGTGGGATTGAATTAAATTAACAATCTTGACTATTGCTTTTAATTTAAAATTACATGGTATACTTGTTAGTTTAATATACCTTGAAGCCAATCGGTTGATTACTCGTAGCATTATGATATTCATGTAACTATATATTTATTATTAATAAAGGCTTAATTTATCTTTAATATTCATATAATATTAGATTAATGAATCTAATATTTGATTTATGAATATAGAGTAAAAATAAAATCCATAAGATAAAAATACTTTGTAAAGAAAATTATAAAGTTGTTATAATTATAAAATTTCTATTGCATTAAAGCATTGTTCCTAAAATGTTCTTGGTTGATGGTCTCTTAAATATTTGATATTTATTAGAGCCGTAAAGACTTATACATATTATGTTCTTTGAAAACATGATTGATATATAAAAATTTTATCGATCCAGATGTTGTAACGATGCATCTTCTAATAAAAAAATTCATGGAGAAATACATGTGCTTATATCCACACAGAGAACCATAAATTCCTCATGATATCATGGTAGAGAGGATGATTAAGTTAAATTCTAGTGCTAGCAATGTGCATGGAATTGTAGATGACAATAGTAATATTTATAGGAATATGATTATGGATGCTATGAGAATGAATTAAGGTCATGTAGGTCAATATCCAATCATAGATGAAGAACCTAATGTAGACATGACCATGTTTTTTTTTTATCTTTTAAAAGATTCCGATGAACCATTATGAGATGATTGCACAAATCACAGTACATTATCGACCATTGCACAGGTGTTCACCATCAAGTTAGATCATGAGTTGAGTGATGACGGTTATGAAAGAATTGTCCAATGGGTGAGAATCATTTTACCTGAAGAGAATAATATGAAAAAAACTTTTATGTTGCTAAGTCTATGATGAAATCCCTTAGTCTAGGATACTAGAAAATTGACATATGTCCAAACTTTTGCATGTTGTACTACCTTGAACATGCGGGGTCGACCGAGTGCATAACATATGAGTATTCTTGTTATAAACCCAAAACTAGTAAGGGAAGGATTCTTATTGCACACAGAAAACTTAGATACTTTCTAATCATACCTAGACTGTAGAGGTTATTCTTGCCACCAAAGACTATTGAGCATATGATATGACATTAATCACATGATGTGATGGATGGAGTGATGATGCACCATTCTAATGGTGAAGTCTGAAAACACTTTAATAATGTGCATCCTCAGTTTTAAGTGAAATCAAGAAACATACATCTTGGGTTGTATACAAACAGATTCAATTTATTCGGTTCATTTGCTGTTTCTTATTCTTGTTGGTCGATGATACTCACAATTTCAAACTTTCCACTAGGGATGTGTATGACGCCAGAGTTCATGTTTTCATCTACGATCATTCTCGGTCCTAATAGTTCGGTTCAGAATATAGATTTTTATCTTTGACCATTGATTGATGAGTCGAAGTAGTTGTGGTCATCCGGGACTTTAACTTATGATATATCGAGGAAACAAAATTTTCTGATGAAGACAACTTTGATGTGAACTATCAATAATTTTCTTACTTATGGAATAGTTTCTGGTTGGAACACAAATAAAAAACTAGCATGTCCATATTATACGAGAAATAACAAGGACTTCACATTAATAAACGATGGTAAAACATGTTTTTTTTACTACCGCTGACGGTTCTTGCCAACTGATCATAAGTTTAGAAATAATAAAAAGAACTTCTTTGTTGACAAAGTTGAAAGGGATGTTGCACTACCACTTTTTTCAGTTTAGGAATTGTATGATGTGGTGTCGGAGCACGATAATATTGTGTTTTATTTTCAATATGGTAAGCAGAAGTATTTTGGTTTTGGTTTGACTCACAATTAGGTTAAGCAAAGCATTTTCTAGGAGCATCCTTATTGAAAAACCAATCTCTTTCGTCATAACGTTGATGTTATGAACACGAAAAAAAAAGTTTTTGAAATTTTTTTATCACGGTTATAGACGTGAAGGGGAAGACAAAAGACAACATCAAGGCTAGAATGAATATAGTTTTGTTTTGCCACCGTAAAAATTTGAAGTTGGTTTATGTTGGATCACGGGTTGCAAAATCTAAAGCTAGCTTCATCTTAGATAAGAAAACAAATTACTTGTCTAACAATGACTTAAAAGTCTATATTTTCCTGATGGATATACTTCGAACATATCAAGGTTAACGAATTTGAAGGATTGCAGATTGCATGGATTGAAAAGTCATGACTACCACGTGTTTATGCAAACATTTATTCCATTAGCTTACCGGGATTTATTGCTAAATGAGATATGAGATGCACTCATAGAGTTCAATCATTTCTTTGGATATATATGCTCCAATAAGTTCCAGACACAACACATGTAGAGGTTTGAAAGGAATATCATCAAGACAATATACAAACATGAGATAATATTCCCTCTATTGTTTTTTAACTCGATGGAGCATCTACTCATGCATTTACCATTTGAGGCAAAAGTTAGAGGCTTGATCCAATATAGATGGATGTATCCATTTGAGAGGTTAGGATTTACACATTCATCGTAATTAAAATATATTTTTTTGTTTTTTTTGCATAATTCAAAACATTTGATTAATTTTATGCAGGTACTTATTCAACATTAAGAGAAAAAAACAAGGCGCATATTGAGACTTCGATATGCGAGACCTATATTATTGAAAAGATCTTAACATTTATCTCATACTATTTCGAGCCTCAATTGAGAACAAAAATCAATCTCGTTTCAAGGTATGACGATGTTGGAACTTGGCAATATTCTCCCATCCTAGATGATTCATATCGAAAAAAATATTGTGTGGGGAAGATATATGTCTGAAATAGAATTTAGACAAGCATATAATTATGTATTATTCAACTACAATGAACTAAAACCTTTTATTCAGTAAGTATACTACTTGACATGTCATTATTTTTGAATAAATTGTTGAATTTCTCAAAGATAACATCGCCAATATTTACTGTCCCAATACTCACAGCTGACTGAATTCCAAATCTTTCGATTATAAGATGAACAATTTTTCACTTGGTTCAGTACACATGTAAGTACTGTTTAATTATTCTTATCTCTCATGATACTTTATTTCATCGCACATTTCTCATTAATTGTTCATAGTTATACTTCATGTATCAGATTTTTCAAGTGAGATAGAATGCTAGCGTTATTTTGTCTTTACTAAGTTTGAGTTCTGAAAGAAAGGTGAAGTGCTACAACAAATATTTCATCAATGAACATGTGTTTCATACTTAAGAATATAGACATGGTAGAAAGACATATAACAATGAGGTTTGTGTTAAGGGATTGACTTCTAATGAGTTTGAAGTTAATGATTATGAGAAGTTAGAAGAGGTAATTAAATTTCAATATCATAGCAAATAAAATAAAATAGTTTTATTTAAATGTTATTGGTATGACACCATTGACAGAGAAATCAGAGTACAATATTTCCATCATAATTTGATCGAAATTAATTCAAATGCTAGACTCCGCAATGTCAATGATATTTTTGTTATGACAACAAATTTTTTACATATACATCCCTTTCTTTAAAAATGATCATTCAAGAGTTGATTAATTATCTATATTAAAAATCAAACTCGTCAATGCTATTCATGATAAAAACGATGAATTAACCGTGAGAGATGATGCATGTAAGCTAAAAAGATAAATTATATTAAAGATAAAAAATAATAGTCTATTGATAAAATATTTATAACAATCTCTAGCAATTCCTTCGTAATGTAGGTTCTT
>Ga0325404_1005875_pt1 | contig 12911 bp, 11 predicted proteins | sample PopdelMetagenome_18_FD_205664 | JGI IMG/M metagenome (GOLD analysis project Ga0325404, IMG submission 205664) | Populus deltoides microbial communities from Bellville, Georgia, United States - Xylem-Control-R1 | ecosystem: Host-associated > Plants > Phyllosphere > Stem > Wood/Secondary xylem... | reverse complement strand
GCCCCCCCCCCCCCCCCCCCCCCCCCCCCCCCCCCCCCCCCCCCCCCCCCCCCCCCCCCCCCTATCAGGAGTGGTTAGACAGACACACCTTAGCTGGCAAATGGTTGTCTAGGTCAGCCAATCCCAAACAAACGCCTCTAGCGCAAAATATTGTTCCCTCTCCTCCTCCCCCTCTCTCTCCCCCGCTCGCTTCCTCTTTTTTCTCACACTGTTCTCGCATTGAAAAATCAGGGTTACCTAGTCCCCGTTTCTTTCCACACTCTTCAAATGAGGGTTCCGTCTCGAGTCTTAGCGTCCGATCATTTCAATTCTTGAACTTGTAACGAACAATCACGAGTCAAGGTCACTGTTATCGACTTCAAGTTCTGATCGGAGAAAAGAGAGGCAAAGGAGGAATCAGAGGCATTGAAGAAGAAGAAGAAGTAGTGGTAAGTGAAGAGATCGGACGGTTGAAATGAGCGCGTCCAGGTTCATTAAGTGCGTGACTGTCGGCGACGGTGCTGTTGGCAAAACTTGTATGCTTATTTCCTACACCAGCAATACTTTCCCTACGGTACTCTCTCTCTCCCTCCCTCCCTCCCTGTCCTCTTTCGTAATTTCGCGCATCGTGTTTTTGTGGAGATCTTTGCTTGACGTTAGAATTTGTGAAAATAATTTAAATAGCAAGCAACTTTACTGAATATTCTTTGGTATTCTTTGCATTTTTTTAGTGTTCTTTTTTTGCTTTATCATTTAGGGTAGAAATTAGATTTGAACTGGAAAATTTAGGGTTCCTGTTGTATACATGTCATGATAAATGCAATGATTGTGCGTGTAATCATTTGACTCTGGAATTTCGAATTATTAGTTTTGGTTTTCTAGATTGGGAATTATTCGTTGCTGAATTTTGAAGAATATTTGGGCATATTTCAATGGACATTGGCGTCATCAGTGAATTTTTAGGAATTATATGGAGCATGCTGTGCAGTGTGATTTGTGCTTTCTGGTAAAGAGTCGTGGGGATACTTTTCTGGCTGTTAATGTGATATTATGTAGTTTTTTACTATAACAGGACTATGTACCGACTGTTTTTGACAACTTCAGTGCAAATGTGGTTGTGGATGGAAACACTGTCAACTTAGGATTATGGGATACAGCTGGTAATTTGTCTTTGCGCAATCTTGTTATGCATTTTATGAGCTGGAGTGCTTTCTTGTGTTTAGTTTAAAGAATTTCATTGAACAGGTCAGGAGGACTACAATAGATTAAGACCTTTGAGTTATCGAGGGGCAGATGTCTTTATTCTTGCGTTCTCTTTAATTAGCAAGGCCAGCTATGAAAATGTTGCCAAAAAGGTTTGTTCGTGGATATCTCTTTTGATTAAATTCCTGTGATATTACATCTCTATATTTCTTTGTGCTGATAAACTCTTTACTGGCTTTCCATTTCAGTGGATTCCAGAACTGAGGCATTATGCTCCCGGGGTTCCAATTATTCTTGTTGGAACAAAACTTGGTAAGACTCTCTCTATGACCACCTCTTAATCATGATGGGGTATCTAAATTTGTTTTCCCAAGCTGGTTGGACTTTACACGCAAAGCTACTGTTATAGGACTACTGCGTCAAATTAAATGAACTAATCACTGTCCCTTACCCTTGATCAATTATGCCAGGCATATCGTAGCTTTAATAACTGCACAACACATCACTTCTTTTCCTTTTCACACTGCCTCTTTCATATTGGTATGTGTAATAAATTTTGACATGTTGCTCCTCAGTATTACCTGTTGTTGCACAGATTGGTGTGTGCTTGTGGGAGATTTCTTATTTAATGACTTTTGAGAGTGTTTGGCTGTAATAATTTTAGCATGTTGCTTGTAGCGACGGTTTCGGGAGCTCAATGTATTTTAGGTTTTAATGCTCCATTCTCTTCTGTCTATTGGCATCCATTTAAATGTCATATCTTTTATTTAAGATGGAAAATGACTTGGTATTAGTTGAGTTTGCCAACTAGGGTTATTAGCTGTTCTTTCTTTGCATCTGTCATGAATAATTTCACGAAGACCTAATTTTTTTATACTGGTGCTTGATTATGCTGTACGCAATTTTTGAAAATGAGGAACACTCCCCATTTCTAATTGACTAAAATTTGTCTCAAAATAATGTTTCTCAAAGCCAACATATATTTTTTTAATAATTATGTTCATTTTCCATTTGTAGATCTCCGGGAAGATAAGCAGTTCTTTGTTGACCATCCTGGTGCAGTGCCGATTAATACTGCCCAGGTAAAAAATGACCATCCTCAAGCATCTGCCTTTTCCCCCAACACTCCACACACCAAAAATTTCTTCGTGTAAGTTCCTATCATTAATTTGTCATCGTGGCTTTGCTTTTGCTGAAGGGAGAGGAATTGAAAAAACTTATTGGAGCTCCTTTGTACATCGAATGCAGTTCAAAAACACAGCAGGTACACACGTCCTCTTCATTTTGCTCTCTATGTGCACTTTGTCTATGCCCATTGCCATTGATAGGATTTCTGTTGTAATTTCAGAATGTGAAGGCGGTTTTTGACGCAGCCATCAAGGTGGTGCTCCAGCCTCCAAAGCAAAAGAAGAAGAAAAGGGGGCAGAAGGCTTGCTCCATATTGTAATTGACGAAGGCATGATTAGGTTTGACAGAATAGAAGATGGCCTGCCTGCCACTCACTGCAGGGTCACACCTTTCTCTATTCCTTACCCCCAGCAAGGAAGCAGGGTGTGTTGTATAGTCTTGACTGACATTCTAGGGACGTCCGTGAAAACACCAGATTGATTGTTACTTGTTTTCCACAGTCTCATGGTCTGGAATTGAACTGCATTCCTTGTCAAACATGCTCATTTTTTTTTTTTTTGGTTTGTCGTATCTAAACTTGACTCTCGTTTTAACTCTGATGGGCTGGTCCTACTGTGGAAGTACTGTCTCCTGGCGCGGGCTGGCCTCCTATCCGAGGCGTGCAGAATTTCTGGCCCACTTCGTATCTTATTCTGCAGCAGATTGTAACGACAGTGATGGTTATTTTGCATCCGGTTTCAACTAATGTAATTCTCTGTTTTGGATTTCCTGTTAACCTAAATGGTGGTTTGAGTTGTTCTGTATTTTTTAATTTTTTTTATCTGGAAATGGCCATCTTCAGCACTGGACCGGTCATGATAATTGGCCATGGTAATGATTATGCCTCGTTGTGTCGCTAGTGTCGTTATAGCACAATGCTGCTTAGTGATCTTATTTCATCAAGTTCATTCCTTTTGAAGGCTTCCTTTGGTGTTTTTGAAAGTTTTTAAAAATAAAAAAAAATGTATTATTTTGACAAATATTTTAAAAATCATATATGTTAGCGGGCTAACATGTCATCCAAGGAATAGGATGAACATTTTACTCCAGTGTAATAAAAGAATATAAAGCGGCATTCTTTTACAAGGATAAGAGTAGCCCTACCTGGCAGTTACCGATCCACGCCGACCTGGGTTTTATAATCAAACTTCAATTGATCCTGCAAACTAAAAAAAAATAATCTAAAACGATGTGTCAAACTTTTTTTTCCAAGAAGAATCATGAAAGAACACCTTGGGTTCACTAGCCCAAGGGTGGTGGTTTGATAACAATGAATAGTAGTAGCCATTCGTATAATGACTTGCGAAAAAAACTTCAAAGTGCAAGTTGAATGTCTCTCAGAAGGCAGGGACCCTATAAACTATTTTGGATGATATGTACTTGTGGCATCTGATATAAAAAGAACAGGCACTCTTTAAGAGTCACAATAGAAAATACTTTTTATCCTCCCTTGGACCTTTTCAATGCATAATCAAATAAATAGTGCGTGAATGATAGATGTACAGATAATTCGAACCCTGAGAAAGACAGGCCCTTGTATACCACCACAATGCTTTGACCAATAATTATTTGAAACATTCCCACCGAGAATAATGCACAAATTATAATTACTGAACTTCGGGGAAAAAAGTTCAAGAAGAAAACAAAATCAAATGCTGGATTAGAAAACTTTACAAACCGCCACTCTGGACGGTTCCTGCTGTTGAAACCCAAACAAATCAGTTTGACTCGATTCCAATCTTTCAGGCATCTTACTTACACCTTGATAGGCCCAAATTTCTCACCCATAACACCACCCTTTTGTTTCTGGAACTGAATGTACCGAATTGTGCTGGCAAAGAAGGCATCTGATGCTGGATCTGGTGTGGTGGAGTCACTTTGCATTTCATTAGTAATTAATTCGATCAGTCCTTGTATTGCAGCACTAGTAATCTGCGGGTTTCCTTTCTCAAAAAAGTACAGGTACCTGAAGCATGTGCCCCCGTAATTATCATACAATGCCAGATGATATGTGACATATGAATAATAAGATTAAAATTGCAGATCCAAGCTACTGACTTGTTTAATATCTCAACGAACAGTGTGACCGGTCCACTGCAACCCCTTGTTGCATTGGCAATCTGCTGAGCAGCATTTGCAATCCTCAAGGCACGCTTGAGGCAAAGCAGGACCCTGAAATTAGAGAAGGCATCTGGAGTCATCCGCTCAAGTGTTCTTCACATATATAAGTAGCCAAAACTTGTCACAAAATGAAATACAAGTCTATTGGCCAGGAGACAACATTGAATAATAGCAATAATGCAGGTTCAAAAGTAGGAACACCTATCACGAGGACAAGTTCTTGCAGAGGAGTGATTGGTTCATGGATAGAACTGTACAGTTATTCAAGTAGAATACAATGGTTTTAAGCAAAAAGGTAAAGCACCTTTCCCCATCCTTGATGCCATCCTGATCATCAACCCAAAATAGATGTGAGCATGCGTAGACTGCTCTGCACTGATCAGGTTTCTTCAAAAGCTTTGCAGAATGCTGACAAAGGGAAGAAGATAGAGAAATGAGGAGACAGTAAAGGTTTCGGAAAAAAACTGCAAGGACATGACACTGTAATAACAGAATACATAAGAACTATTACTCCCGTGGCCTTGTGTGTCAGAGTATCCCTGTTCTCAACACCAAATACATTCATCCTCTGGAGAGCCCCAATTATTAGATGTAAAGCAGTCACCTGAGCCTTGGAGTCCTGAAAGCAATATATAGATGTAAATATAAAAAAAAAATTTAATTGAGTAAATGTGACCAACAACAATCTTTATTTCAAGAACATGCACAGAGAGTCACTCTGTCTGAGTGGCTCTGGCAAAAAGAAATGGTTCACAAGTTACCGCAACTTCTTCCTCATATAATATGAATGCCTGTGTAAAAAACTCATAAGCAACTGGCTCAAGATCACAGTCATTGGCAGCCTGATTATTATCATAGAACAACAAAATAGAGGTCAAAAATGTATAGTTAAGCATAAGTTTGCACGCAAGTGTGAGCAGAAAAGATTTCCCTTATAAGATATGATAAAAGCAAAGTTGATATAGTAAGATGACATTATAGCCTTTTAGACCAGAAAAAATTAAAGAAAAGCCCTTTTCCCCTCGTTTAAAATGCCAGTGTATGGGTGCACATGTGCATGAATTTGACAGCTGTTCTTTTCTTTTCTTTTTCTTTCTTTCTCTCTTTCTTTTTTTGTATTGAACAAAAAATTATTCCTTTAATCATTTCCAGGTCAATTTTCTGCAGTACCAAGTTTAGCCACGGTATACCTCAGCACATTGCAAGTATAACCTTAATGCCAGCTCAGGTGAGGAAACTGATGAAAGAGCCTCAATTGTCTGATAAAAACAGATAACATACTGTAAGCATCAAGAAGATGAGTTGTATCAAAGAAAGGAATATGAACAAGGAACACATGACCAGCAAGGCAGCAGTAGGTTGATAAGAATGCAAGAGAAAAAAGAGATGGAATATGAGTACACTTTTGGAAAGGAAATTCTCCGTAAAAGGTAGCAAAACTCAACTGGTGAAAGAACAATTTATATAGGGCAATTAGGAGTCAAACATTTAAAGACATTAACCATGGGACCTCTTAACAGCAATAAAAGATTGCTTATATAGATTTACCTCGTTCAGGAGCTGAAAAACTTTCTTGGGCGTTGCAGGCTCTTCTTCTCCCACTACATTTCCATCCTGATCTTGCAACTTTCTCACCAACTAGGAACCACACAGAATTCCAAAGAAAAATTCAGTTCAAGAGAGTAAGTAGTGGTGCTATGAGATCAGAGATCGCAAAGTTAAACCGAACACTACTCTTTAAGTCTCAGAAATCTAGAATCCTTAAGACCAATTTTTCTCCCTACAAAAAGCTTGTCCTATGTGAATAGCCAAGTGCTTCTTAACCACAGCAGGGTTGATTCAAAAGATTGCAATATGCAATGTCACACATTCTGTGCTAAATTGAATCATTTAAATCAAAATCAGGCATACAATCTGGCAAACTTGCAGAGATATGAGAAGAAACATACCCTCAGTGCAGAAAATATGAGAGGAGGGACAGTAAAAGGTAATCGTTGCGATCCTCCAGCCATTATATGCTTCCTCACAGCACAGATAATCTGAATGAAAAGAGACTTTTTTTATTGAGAAAATTAAATAAGGTAAATTGTATGATTATGATAGTACAGGACCTAAACATTGTAACCTCAAGGCTCCAAACATTTAAATCTCACAGTCAATTGGATTCTCAATTTTAATAAGACTGTATAACTATAAGACATTTGTCCGAGAGAAGCTCAATCTAACTTCCTCATTTTAGTGATAATATAGGTGGTTGTATAACAATTTATTAAAGTAAAGTTAACATTATAATAAGCCTGCAGGATACCTCTAAACCAACAACTTACCTTCAACATTTCCTCTGAATCATCATTATAAAGCATATGTACGAGGCAAGCAACAGAATTTTGTTCTTCCTTGAAATCCTCCTCATCGAGCTATTTATATCGCAGATCAAGGGAGTGTTAGAAAGCAGACTATCCATAAAATATTAATCATTCATAACTTTATAACGTGAAATTCATACTGAAAAAACATTCAACATGCACCTCATCTGTAGCAGTCTCATCCAAATCCTTTATTAGCCCTTTTATTAGTTCAAACAACACCTCAACCTAAAAAGAGAATAACAGCAAAGATTACCATATTTGCAAAGGATAATGTGTGAGATTTGAATGAATATGTAGGGATACTTTACCTTGTCAGCAGTAGAAATGCAAGTGTTATTTTTCATAGCGCTCTGAATAATAACCATAGCCATGCCTTTGTTTGTTTCATAATCAAGGCAGTCCATGACATGAGGGTAATTAGACAGTGTCAAGGCAGTGACAATATCGTTGTACTTTTCTAATGGAGCACTCAGAAGTGCAACAATTTGTTTTTTTGCTCTGATATCTTCAAGTTTTGGCTTTCCAGAGAGCTTCTTAACACATGCCCCCTGTAAATAATTTAAAAATATATAAAAAATTGTTCTGTGGAATAGCATCTTCGTGATCTAATTGATATAGAAGACCAAAGAAGGTGCCCTGAATGTTGTATGGCAATTTGACCAGCCAATATCATGTTAAAAACCATGCAGAACAGGGAAAAACTTAGATGTTCAGATGAGAGTATTATTCACGTTTATTAAAAGAAAGCGTACCAGTACTTGATTCACATAATCAAGCCGTTCAGGATGAACATGGAGTGTAAATGTGAGGAGAGAGACATACAAAGCAACGGCTCCAACAATAGGCATGTCAACCTGTGCTTCAATTACCTGCCATGGAATGGTTGCTGATCAACTTATGAAGGATTAAGATTATAGACTAATAAAAAATAAACACAAAATTAAAAGCGAAATATGAAAAGACTTAAGTGTTTCAGTTAACTTCAAGGGGTGTCATGAAATTCACTCACTTCTGTCACTATGTTAAGTTAGTGTTGGTTTTTAGTCTAACACCTTTATAAGATGTAAGCCTTTTGGCTAGCCTACAAGCCAACTTGCATGAAACAGAACACTCTTCCACTGTAAACAAAACACCTCTTAAAGATAAAAATATATGGAAGCAGACAGAATTGCAACTATTTTGGGAAAACCAACCCATGAGTCTATTTCTCAAAGCACTCTCATGCATCGTATCAAACACCAGCAAAACACTGATCTTCTACTTTTACTTGGGAGAAATATACCTTTCCAATAGCACTGCTCAATTTAGCAAATGCCTCCACTTGCAGGAACTCGGGTAAAACCTGGAAGATAAGGCATCATTAATAAAAATGCAATAGCATGACTTACAAGGGTCAGAGTCATAAAGATGACTCACGTCCGCACTTGAAGCAGCATAATTGGATAATCTTTCCATTAACCGTGATAGCACTGTCTTAACGTCAACTGTTGGCTGGAACCAGACAATGTCGCACAGAGAAAATATGTCAATGTGTAGGTCTTAACTAAATGAGGAACAAGAAGGTAAATACAATGTCTGTATTTTTAAAAAAATAGAGTTATTTACTTAATAATCCTTAAAACTAAATAAATAGATACCAATGTGGGCCCCCGGCCGTGGTTGAGGTTTTCGGGTGGGAGTGTATTGAATTCGGGAATAACTAAATAATAAAGCTAATGCTATCCAGACTTTAAAAATGTCCATTGTAAGGAATTTATTTTGCTTGTACTTTATATAATAGTTGAGGCAACTAAAAGTACAATGGCCACAGCAGAAGATCAGAAATGTTTAGTCCTATATGTGAACAAAACAGTCCTTGAACTGGAAAATAATCTACCTGAAGCTGGGGGCAGGCCCCCAACAATGTCTCAAGGGTCTGCAAGTGGTACTCATCTGGAAAGACTTGAATTGTGCAGTCCATTAAATAATACTGTGCAAGCTCATCTTTACAGTTGACAACCTGTAACAGCATATTTACATGAAAAATCAACATATCATCAGATACTAATGGAAAAAGAAGCAACAAAAGGAAACTGACAGGATCAGACCTGCTCTAAAACTCTGGGAAGAACGGTGTCTCTGTAAATCTCAAGGTCCACGCCCTCTATCTGACTAAGAACATGGAGGTTCTTCCCTACCTGAGGGGAAAAAAAATGAGATGCGTGTATTGCTTATAAGTTCGTTTCAAGGAGAGTGCTTGTTCAGTGATAGATAAAGACTAAATGCTTACAAGATCACGAAGCTCGCTTCTTTCCTTTTCCAGCTTCTCTTTAACCCAAACAGGCCCCTGCAGACCAGAAAGCCCAATTGAAGGCCTCAACTCAGGATCACCAAAGAGTATGAATGATCACAAACACCAAAACACCTGCATGGCCAAAAATCATGCTCTCATGATCCATTTTACCCAGTATGGCATGCAAGTACTGTGGTGCTATGCATTTCAAAAATATAAAAACAAAAAAATGGGAAAACAGGTGTTAGCAGATATACATCAAACCTGATGCTGCATCCGGACCCAAAGCTTATTCATCTCAGTGAAATTTTGCAGCACAAATTCTACAGCATCCATTACTGTGTCCTCAGCTCTGGAGAAAAAAAAAACAACACTAAATTCAAATTGAAAGCAAATTAAAAATCATCATGTGAAATTATCCATACACTCATTCCTCAAATACTTTAATGTCAATGACAATAAGAAACTAACAAAGCTTTACCACTAAATTCCTAAAACTAACATCTCTTACCCTTCATACTTAGACCCAAGGTCCAGTAACTTATCTCTACTAACTTGAGCAAGATAACTCCTCAAAAACAATCCGCGAATCGGATGTTGAACACCGCGACACATCTCTACAAGATCCTTGAGCACATCCTTAGCCGGAGCCTCCTTCGATTTGATATACACCGATCCTACTGTACACAGTAGGTACCTGTTAAAAATTTCAACAATGCCAACTTCAACCAAACAGGAAAAAAGGAAAAAAAAAGCAGCAGCACAAATTACATATGCAACTTACAGTCTAGGCAATATATTTCCAGCATGTTGCACAAGTTCGTATAAATCAACAATCGAAACGCCATGTCTACTCTCATCTTTGAAAAACATCTCTAGTTTCCTCAATTCATCAAACGCTCTCATATCTAACAATAAATAAATAAATAAAATTTTTAATTCAAATCATTTCGAAGAATTAGAGAAATTAAGTCCAGAGATTAGGGTTAGAAACGTGCAGAGATCGTAGTATTTGTGAGGAGAGAGTTTAGAAGTTCGAAGCTCTGATAGCATTAGAGCTGAGCATTTGAGAGAGTCTCGGAGATTGTTCGAGTCCTGAGATTTGAAAATTGAGAGCAGAATTAGGGTTTCGGATTGGAAATTAAGTGAGATTGCAAAGCTTAATTGATTACCAGAGCGCGATGCATGTAAAAGGCGTTGTGTTGAATGCCGGCAATTCCTTCTGCTAGCCATTTGTCTTCGTCTTCTTTTCCGGCTAAGATCATTGTCTTCTCCGTTTCTTCCTCTCTTCGGTTCTTGTTTGGATCAGGAAGTTGCAGTGAGTTGGAGTTTGAAGCAATCAATACAGTGACGATGCCTGGCTGGCAGGTCACAAATAGAAATGCCAACGGAAAGAAAATGCCGTAGGGTGTGAATGTAATTAAAATAATAACTAGATTACACATTTGTTTTTATCATAAAAATATTAAATAATGTAAAACAATTCGGACAACCAATAATAGTTTGATTATAAAAAATTGCATATTAGATTAACATGAATAAATTTAAATTATTAAATTTGTTATTTAGATTATAAAACTCTATAATTTTCTAAAAATAAATAAATAAAATTATAAAACTTAATTCACACAATGAATTATAAAATGAAAAACAAAATTAAACTAATAAAATGACCTCAGTCAATTTGGTTTAATATATCAAACCTAGATTATGAGGCTAAAATAATCTAATATAAAATAAATCAAAATAAATTATAAAATTTTACTCTCAATCAACTCAGCGTTAAGTAATGAAATTAAAAAAAAAACATATAAGTCAATTGATTAAAATCATAACCTAAGTCATAAGTCCAAGATAACTCCATGGAACACAAATCAAAATAAATTATGAAACTTAATTCTCAATAAATCTAATATTAAATGATAAAATTAGAAAAATTCATCTAAAAAAAAAACAAAAATAATTACCCGAGTTAACCAGCCTAAGTCGTGATCCAGGTCATAAGACCATAATAACCTCATAGAAATCGTACACAAAAATTATAAAGTTCAATTCTCAATTAAACCTAATATCAAGGGATCAATTTGAAAATAAAAGGATTTAAAAGAATGACTTGAGTCCACACGGGCTAACTTATCAAGCTTGAATCAAGAATCATGGATAATTCCATAGAAAAAAAAATATAAAGTCTAGTTTTGAATCAAGCCAATGTTGAATAATGAAATTGAATAAAAATATTCAATTTTTTCTTAAAAAAAAAACTGACCCAACTTTGCAAACCCATAAAACTCGCACTCTGACTTATGAAATTATGATAATCTCATATAAAGCGAATCATAAAATAATTATGAAATTTAATTCCCAATAAACTCAATATTGAATGATGAAGTTGAGAAAGAAATTAATTAAAAGATATCAAGTCAACACGGTTAATTCGCAAAACTTGTGACTCAGGTCATGAGATAAAGATAACTTTATAGAAGTCAAATTAAAATAAATTATGATGTCCAATACCTAATAAATATAATATGAAAGGATAATTTTTTTTTTCATAACCCAATTTTTTACCTTTTTATTTTTATTATTTTTATTTAAAAAAATGATGAAAAACAAATAAAAATAAAATAAATGAAGAATGAATTAAAATTTAGGTTAAGAGCAGCATGATTGGAAGTTTAAAGATTTAATTGAACTCTTTTTAATTAATTAAATCAAGGGTTTAATTGGAGAATTGATTTAATTAAAATTCAGATTATTTTAATTAATGAAATCAAGAGTTTAATTGAAGAATGAATGAGTTTAAGGACTTAATTAAACTTTGATTTAATTAATTAAAGGAATCAGGGGTGTAATTGAAAGAATATCAAAGTTTAGAGCTGATTCAAGGAAAAATTGCTAGAAAATTAAAGTCCAAGGACCAAATTGAATAGTCCAAACATCTAGGACTGTTGTGTAAATGGCGTTATAACTCAAGGATTCAATTAAATTTAATCCAAGGGCACAATTAGAAATCAATTGTTTCTGATTAGGATCCCAATTGTTAAGTTTAAACTGTTTAGGGACTAAATTAAAAAAAAGCCATGCCCAAGGACACAACGGCACCGTTTTGGAAGCATTGTTCATTGTCTCCCACGTTTGAGCGAATGAAACCGATTCAACAGGAAATCTGCAACAAATCGTGGACCACGTCTCTTGCCCATGATCCCGCTCATGATTTGAATAACAGTCCTGCAAAGGCAGGACTGGTTGAGGGGCAAGTTTCTCTATAAAATGGAGAAGAAAACCCAGAACCAGGGGATTTGCAGGGGAGAATGGACCGGAAAAATTAACCCAAAAACAGAGAAAACAGAGCAAAAAAAACCCCAGAGCAAAGAAATAATACACGGAGAGAAGGAGAGGAAAGAAATCCAGCATACATAGAAAATTGTTCCCGCTATTGCCTTCATCTCTGCAGACATCCCTGTATAAAAAAACCAACACAAAACCCAGATCTCGAATTGGAAGGAGAAGCCAGCACCGTCCTCAGTTCATCGTCACAAGGACTGAGAAAGCAGGGAAAAACAAAGAAAACAGAGAGGACAGTGGGCATAGAAGCAAAGGAAAGCAGGAGTGAAAGCTATAAGCGGAGGAGGGCCACCGCGCTGCCACCATCCACACCGTCTCCAGAGAACAGGTAAGTCATTTTTCTTTCGTTTTTTTTTGTACATTCAATTTGATTGTATCGTTGCACTGTGCGAAGGTAAATTAATTACCTTCGCACTGTGCATGAAGCACGCGGGGAGCCACTCCACGCGTGCTTC
>Ga0325404_1005872_pt1 | contig 12912 bp, 10 predicted proteins | sample PopdelMetagenome_18_FD_205664 | JGI IMG/M metagenome (GOLD analysis project Ga0325404, IMG submission 205664) | Populus deltoides microbial communities from Bellville, Georgia, United States - Xylem-Control-R1 | ecosystem: Host-associated > Plants > Phyllosphere > Stem > Wood/Secondary xylem... | reverse complement strand
GAGCATGTGGCAGAGGTTTTACGCACTGGAGCAACTCTGTTAACGAAGTCCCAATGTCTGAGTTTGGAAGGCACATGGTAAGATTCTCAGAATTTTTCATGCATGGAAATCCATATACGTCCCACGGACTTCAGAGAATTAATCAACCTTTTAGCAACGGGGACTCATTATCACAGCATCGAGAGATTGTACGCAGACATGGTCACCATCCAGAGGGAACAAGGGGGTTTGTTTAATGTTTATAGGGAGACTAGAGCACCTCTTTGTACATGATTGCTTGAAGTTGTGAATAAAAAAATGTCAGAGTAGTGGTAAAACCAGCCTTACGCTCTTGGTTATGTTAATTAGTGTTCGTAACTCTGGCATTAGAAGTTAAGAGATGTGTGCGTGTGCGTGTGCGTGTGCGTGTGTGTATATATGCAGTAACCAGCTCATACTTTTGGGCAACTATGTCTATCAGCTTTTAATGGTTTCAATTAATTATGGTGTCATGCTGCATTTTTCTTTATATTCCATTCCAGTTTCCAGTCCATCATCTTTAAAAGTTATGCGTACTTGATCAACTGGATTGCAGAAGGAACACTCATAAGAGTCATGCATTCCAGATGTTGAAACACGAAATCATTGATGGTTTGTGAACAGAACGTTGTTTATGCCTTCACTGGATTGATGGTCTGCGCACTGCCACGATCATGATCAATTTTTTTAAACCCTGACAAAAATGAAAGAAATAATGTTTAAAAAAGTTGAGAGAGATTCTGAGTTAAATCTTGATTAATATTAATCTTGATTAATTTGATAATATGATGAAAAAATAAATAATTACAATAAAATGTAAATGAAATTTTTTTTATTATGGACAAAGCTGAGTTAACATATCAAAATTACGTGTCAATCAGTGACCCAGATCACGAGGTCGAGATAATTTGATACAAAAAAAAATTGATAATAAATAAAAGTGAAATTGTAAAAATTAAAAGATAAATATAAATTAATATATTTAATAGCGTAACACAGGTTATTTACCTGATTGTATTTAATATTTGTCAATTAAAATCAATTTATAATAGAAATTGACAAACACAATTTTTTTTGAATAAAATCAAATGAAAAACAAAATATTATGTAAGGTTGCATATATTAAAAATATCATAAATAATAAAAATTTTAATTTATAAAAATAATTTTAATTTATATGAAATACATAAAAAAAATTACAAAATTGTTTTTAAAAAAAATTACAAAAATTAAAAAAAATTATTAACCTCATGAAAAATTAAAGACACAAAGAATAATTGTTATTTAAAAGGGGCTAAATAAGCCAAAAACAAATTACATAGGAGGGATATTCATTAAAAAAAAAAAAAAACTTAAGAAACATTTGAAAAAACATGAAAAAGGCATTAAATGAAAAAAAAACAAATAAATGAAAAGTTCAGGACCGTGGGCCTTGAAGCCCAGGCCCACGTGCCTAAGCCTGCAAATCTTTTCTATTTTTTTTTAAAAGGCAAATGCATCTATTTTAAAAAAAATAGACAAATAACATGCCGCTTGCTATGGCAAACTATGTGTCGTATACCAACCTAGAATTTAACCACCACTATGATGGCTGAAAAATTGAGTCTATGAGTTTTTTACAAAAAAAAATGATTTTCAACCACACAACATCCTTAAAACACCCTTAGAACACTAAGAAACCAACCTATCAACCCATTAAACCTAAAAAATAATCGTACTCTTGAATTGCGAGGGCGCAACAACCCTTTCTAGATGAGGGTGTGAAAGGTTTTTTTAATTGGTTAGGGAGTCACCACTTAGTATTACGGCTACTAGGAACCCTAACTGATTTTATTTTACAGAGATTCTAGGTAATAAATTGACTTTGTAAATGGAAAGTATTAATACTCCTAATACGCTTTACCTAAAGTAAGCCACGTTATTTTTTTTATTTGTTATAGTCTGATGATGTCTATTTCTACTGGCCTACTATGATGGACTTACTAAGATAAACAAACCTTGGTTTTCCAGGTTAAGAACTCGATTCAAAAAAGTGAAATATCCTCAATGACTTTTTTTTTTATCTTATCTTTCTATCTACTGTTATATATGTATTTGTTTAAAATGGCATCGTCTATATAAGCTTTCTTAAATGTCTACTTTTTTTATCTACTTTTTTTTATCTAATGTCTATCTGGTTTCGATCGATGAAACCATCTAATAAATGGCATCGTCTATATAAGCTTTCTTAATTTGTTTTTCAATTTCTACATTAATATATGAATTTAGAGTTCGTTTGAAATTATTTATGAAATTAATAGACTTTTGATTTTAGATCATAATTTAAAGCTTTAAAAAAATATATTATTTTCTTATAAAAAATATAAAAGTATATTTGGTAAAAATCACCCAAATCAAACAATTTTTTTGAAGAAAATATGCAGTATAAGTTGGAATCTATATTTAGAAATTAAAAATTTTACTTTTGATTAAATCAAGATTCTTACACTCTAATTATTATTTCTTTTGTTTACTTTATTTGCCTACACTCTTCTGTTTATAAACTAGAAATGTCAGCTGAGCAACAAGATTTCAATGAAATGTGAAAAGCTAGAGGAAATTTTACATAAGAATCTGCATCTCTTCAAGTCTCAGTTTTATATTTGTGATGGAGCAAGGTAATCAACTTCAATTCGTAGACTATGCACTATTTCATTTCTTCATTAGCTTAGCTCACAGGGAATTTAATCACTTGTGTGTGTTTACTGTCATCATCCATATGACTTGGAGTAGAGAGCTTAATAATGCTGTGCAATGAAGTCTATAAAAAATAATTATCCTTAACATCATTTTTTTTTAATAAAAAACCCTATTAACCTAGTCCTGTGGTCTGGTAGATCATCATAGTAACTCGTCTGATGCTTACATGCGTCAGGTTTCAACTGTTGTAACATGACCAACCTACAATAATTTAATTACTTCAAGGAGCCTAAATTCAAAATTTGTTCTCGCAGCAAAGAAGATCAAATAGAAAGGAGTAGAAAAAATGGCAGAGTCAGCAGTGAGTCTTGTAATTGACAAGTTGGCTCCATTGCTAGCTCAAGGGGTGCAACTATTGAAAGGTGTTTACAATGAAGTTGTAGATATCAAAGATGATCTGGAAGCCATCAGAGCTTTTCTGAAAGATGCAGACTCAAAGGCTGAGAGAGAAGGTGCGAGCGAAAGTGTGAAAGTATGGGTAAAGCAAGCAAGGGAAGTTGCTTATCAGATTGAAGATGTCATTGACGAATATAATATGCTTCATGTGGCACAACATCGTGATCGGCGTGTATTCGCGGGCTTCTTAACTAAAGTCTCTTCCTTGGTTCGGAAATTGCCACTACAGCATAAGATCGCATCAGAGATTCATGATGTTAGAAGAACTCTTCAGAGAATCAAGGACAGAAGTCAAGGCTTCCGGTTCGCATCTTCAGAGCAAGGAGGCTCAAATAACATTGTCTTGCATGATCCTCGATCAGGTTCTCTTTTCATTGAAGATTCTGAGCTTGTTGGCATTGAATCTACAAAAGATGAATTGATAAGCCTCTTGGTAAGCGGAGAATGTCAGAGGACAGTGATCGCGGTGGTTGGAATGGGAGGAGTGGGAAAAACCACTCTTGCAAAGAAAGTATATGACAGCTACGTAGTGAAACAACACTTTCAATGCCATGCTTGGATTACCGTGTCTCAATCATACGACAGGGTGTTCTATATATTCACTCTATCTGCTCCCTTCACTAGCTAATTGGTAAGCACTTTTATCTTTCAATAGTGTTCTATATATTCACTCTAAACTAACTCGTTTCTTATAGCAATCCTAATACATGCATGTTCTTCATTCACCTTGTCAGCTTGGCTCCATTGATCACTACCATGAAAGTGCCTCGAGGAATTCTGCTTCCAAAGACGCAATAATCTTCGTGCTTTATAACACTATGCCATGCGGCTGTTATTCTCAAGAGATCATTAATTTTCCTGCTTAGTACTATTGTCAATTACTGCTGTGCTGCTTTGGTTTGACTGAAATTTCCTTGTAATAATTGCTTATTACCAAGCAGCTTGTATACCATCGTTTGATGTACTTCTCCTCAATGCTATAGAGCTAGCTAGCTAGTGCTGCCGCTGTTGGTACGAGAAATAACCTGGCTAGGGATGCATTAATGTCAGCAGATGAATGTCTATGTTCTTTTATTAATTTTGGCTCCTCTGTCTGGTTCCAGATGCTTTAATTAGCTTCTCCATTGATGAGTACCTGTTGGCTGTCGCCCATCACTTTTCTGCTATCTGATTGAGCTCGTGTTAACATGTTTTGTCTGCAAACCTGTCCTGTTATGGCCATAAGTTGTTCCTTTTTTCTGCCGTGAAATGAAAAAAAGAAAGGATAGACACACGACAAAGAATACAGAAAAGAAAAGAAGAGAAAGAAAAGAAAGAAAGAAGGGGGCGTTCGTGGATATAGGAAGAGAAGGTAAGAAAAAGCATGCATAGGAATAGTTATTATCCTCCACACGGGTTCTATCTATGATAAGGTCTAAGTCATGTTCACGGGTCAAGCAAGTTATTCCTAGTTGAATTTTTATTAATCTATGAAAGATAAAAGAATAAAAAGAGAAAGATGTCTAGAAGATGAATTACAGAAATATTTTTGCTTTATTACAATACTGTTACATTATGGTCTTATATATATTACAATCATTAAAAATGCAGTGAATGATAAGATATATACTTAATTCCTAGAATATCTGTTGCAGATATGATTACCATTATTTTCAGTATCATTAATCTCTTGTGCAGATATGATCAGAGATCACGATTATCTTCAGTATCAGTGATCCCTGATCATGATCTCCTCAGTATCAGGGATCCCTGATTATGATAGCAATCCCTGATCATGATTATCTTTAGTATCAGTATTATCTTCAGTAGATATGATATTATTTTGAACACGCCCCTGCAATCTGAACGGGAGGTTGCGAACGTTGAGATTGGAGCACGGAAGATTGAACCGTGCAACAGAGAGTAGTTTTGTAAGGAGATCGGCTAGCTGATCACTACTAGACAAAAAATTGACAGTCAATTTTTTTTAGAAACAAGATCTCTGACGAAGTGAAAATCAATCTCGATGTGTTTTGTGCGTGCATGTAATATTGAATTGGAGGATAGATACGTGGCACTAATATTATCACATCAAAGAGTGGGACTTTGAGATTGGTGCAAACCAAGTTCTGCAGCTAAAATTGTAACCATTGGAGTTCGGTTGCAATGTCTGCAAGAACCTTATATTCAGCCTCAGTACTGCTACGAGCAACTGTAGCCTATTGTTTGCTATGCCAGGAAATTAAATTTGAGCCAAGAAACACATAGTAGGCATCAACAGATCGACAACCATCTATGTCCCCTGCCCAATCTGCATCAGAGAACGCTTGAAATGTGAAGGAGCTGCTACAAGACAATAGTAAACAGTAGGAGATGGAGTGTTTGAGATAGCGCAGGATTCTCTTTACACATATCTAGTGGGACTGTTTCGGTTGATGCATGAATTTGCTAACGCAATGAACGGTGAAAACAATATCAAGCCGAGTGAATGAGAGATAATAAAGGCTGCCAACAATGCTTCTGTATAGGGTAGGATCATCAAATTGTTCAGTATCAGTTGTTGTCAATGCCACAGTGGTGGACGTTGGAGTGGAACATGGCTTGGCACCATCCATTTTGGATTTTGTAAGAAGATCAACAATGTGCCTGCGTTGAGTGAGATAGAGTCCTGTAACATCACATATAGCTTCAATGCAAAAGAAAAAACTGAGAAGGCCAAGGTCACTGATAGCAAATTCCTTATGCAGCCGCTGAATGATATCTGTGATACCAGCAGCATTAGAACCAGTGATGATAATGTCATCAACATAAATAAGGATGTATATGATGCTAGAGGTGTCAGTGTGCACAAATAGTGACAAGTCTGCCTTGCTGCAAACAAAACCGAATTGTATCAACACAGCAGCAAGGCGGGAAAACCACTGGCGAGGCGCCTATTTAAGGCCATATAAGGAGCGTTTGAGCTTACAGAGATGATCAGGAAACTGAGGATGTTTGAAGCCTGGAGGTTGATCCATATAAACCACTTCTATCAGATTGCCGTGAAGAAATGCATTTTGGACATCCAGCTGACAAATTGTCCAATTATTGCAGATTGCAATGGATAAAACAAGCCGGATAGTTGCAGGTTTTACAACTGGACTGTAAGTTTCATGAAAATCCACCCCTAGCTGCTGATGATAACCTTTAGCAACCAGCCGGACCTTATATCTTTCAATGGAGCCATCAGCTTTCCTTTTAATCTTGAAAATCCAGCGACAACCAATGACATTAAGATGGCATGATGGAGGGACCAGTTTCCAGGTTTGATTGCGGAGCAAGGCATCAAATTCAGGATTCATTGCAGATCGCTAATGACAAGATTTGTAGGCTTTAGTAAATGAGGTAGGTTCTTTGCAAAAGGGAAAGGCAAAAACATGCAGTGCTCGGGGCAAAGGATATAAGGTGTGTCCATCAAGGGTTTTTTTTGGTTTGGAAATGTGATTTTTGGATCTTGTAACCATTGGGTGAGTATTTGAAATAGCTGGGATTGTGTATGTGGGATTTGGAACTGGTATGGGAGGGGAGGCAGGGGTAGTATCTACTGATGATTGAGGTATCGGCTCTGGAGTTGAAGACGATGCTGGCATATGAGAGTCAATATGTGGCAATGATGAAGTTGCACATGTACCTATAGGTGTTAGTGACAAGGAAAAAATAGTATTTGAAAATGGAACTATTGTGGAGGGTGTGTCTGGACAGATAAAGGGTGGTGATCAGGACTTTTATATGGAAATGAAATGGTTTTCATCAAAAACGACATGATGGAATACATAAACTTTACCTGTTGCAAGATCAAGACATTTATATCCATGATGGTCCAATCTATAACCAATAAAAATACAGTTTTTAGATCTGAAATCGATTTTATGTTTGTTATATGGTCGAAGATAAGGCCAGCATGCACAACCAAAAACTTTAAGGAAATGATAGTCAGGAGTATGACGATAAACAATTTCGTATGAAGATTTTTTATTGAGAATAGGAGTAGGGAGACGATTGATAATATAAGTGGCCGTGAAAAAAGCATCTTCTCAAAATTTTTGTGGAAGTTTAGAATGTGAAAGTAATGAAAGACCGACTTCAACAATTTGTTTATGACGACGTTCAACTGCACCCATTTGCTGATGAGTATATGGACATGCTCTACGATGATGAATGCCAATTTGAGTTAGAAGTGTAGACAAGCGGCGATATTCGCCTCCCCAATCAGATTGAATGTTTTTTATGGTACGATTAAATTGTCGTTCAACAGAAGTCTTAAAGAGCAGAAAGACTTTCTCAACATCAGATTTGAGTTTAAGAGGAAACAACCATATGAATTTAGCGCAATCATCTAAAAAACATAAATAGTATCAAGTTGACAAGATGGGTGCTGATCCCCAAACATCAGTATGCACTATGTCTAAAGGATTAATAGATTTATGATTGCTGGTTTTGAAAGACAATTGACTGCTTATAGCTAGTTGACAATCTGAACAAACTGGATGCCTTTTATTTGCAACAGGTAACATAAATGCAGAAATAGATTTTTGAAGAACTGGAAAGGATGCATGACCAAGCCTGTTGTGCCATATTTGGTAAGAAGCTTGTATATCAGTTAGTGCATGAGGAGGAAGTGTGTCTGACAGGCTGGAGAATGAATACAAACCATCTTTAAAGGTGCCGCGATGAAGGATTTTCCTCAATTAGTCCTTAATGAGAAAAAAAAGATCATGAAATTCAAAAAACACAAGATTATCACTGCAAAACTGTTGAACAGAAATTAGATTTTTTTGAATTTCAGGGTCAAGAAGTAATTATTTGAGCACAAACGGTTTTTTTTGAGGGAGTTAAAATAGAAGAACCAATTTGAGAAATTTGCAAACCTGCACCATTGCCTACAAGGACTTGATCTAAACCAGTATAGTCTTCACTCCGTAGATTCAAGTTGGCCATGTTATTGGTGAGATGGTGTGTAGCACCTGTATCAGGATGCCAATCAATTGCAGAAACAACACTTGTTGTAGCCATCAGACCATGCAGATTATTGGATTTGGTAGCATTGTCACGATAGGTAACGTCAAACCGATGATAGCATTTTTTTACAGAATGGCCAGGTTTATCACAGACCTGACATATCATAGTATCTCTATGAAATGCGTTCCTGCCATTGGAGCCATTATAGAAGGAGACTTCTCTGTAATTTCAGCCTCTGCCTCTGTATGAATTTCATCTTCTGTAGGAGGAAGAAGATGATTGACAAGTAGCAACGTGAATAGTGGGCTGGACAATAGGTGAATTGTTATGCAGCAGACGTGACTCTGTGGTGAGTAAGAAAGCATATACTTCCTCTAAAGTGACAGGATCTGTGCGGGCTGTAATGGTAGTAATAAAGGAGTCATAATCATGGCCATGACCCGATAGTAGATAGGAGATGATTTCATCACAGTGAAGAGCATGGTTGGCGACAGCAAGCTCATCTGTCATGCGCTTGATCTGCATAAAAAAATCATGTGTTGATTGTGCACCTTTACAAGTGTTAATGAGTTCAGTGCGGAGTTGAATAACCTGAGCATGTGATTGAGAGGAGAAGGATTTGGCTAGAGCACACTAGATTGCAGCAGAGGTGGTGTGAGAAACCACTTGAATAAGAACGTTTTCTGAAATTGTAGAGAAGAGAATAACAACTATGATGGCATCTTGTCGCTACCAATATTCATAGAGAGGGTTGAAGGTGACATAGGAGGTTTCGGCCATGGAAACTTCTTTGAGTGGGGTGGGAATGGTTCCATCAAGGTATCCAAAGAGACCTTGCCCACGGAAGAGATCATTAATTGAGCTTTCCAGACATGATAGTTGTCTTTTGAGAGTTTTGTAACATTTATGGCTGGAGGAGAAACAAGTGGAGGATTGCCATTAGTAACAGCATCTGAGGTGTTTAGTGAAGAAGAAGCCATTTGTGTGACGTGAGTCAATGGCTCTGATACCATGAAAGATAAAAGAATAAAGAGAGAAAGATGTGTAGAAGACGAATTACAGAAATATATTTGCTTTATTACAATACTATTACATCATGGTCTTATATATATTACAATCCCTGATTCAAAAATCCTATCATTAAGAATGCAATGAATGATAAGATATATACTTAATTCCTAGAATATCTATTGTAGATATGATTACATTATCTTCAGTATCAGTAATCTATTGTGCAGATATGATCAGAGATTACGATTATCTTCAGTATCAGGGATCCCTGATTATGATAACAATCCCTGATCATAATTATCTTCAATATCAGTATTATCTTCGGTAGATATGATGTTATCTTCAACCATCTATAATTTTTTTAAAAGAAATCAATAAAATCATTTTAAAATAAATATTTTTTAATTTATTGATAAAAAAGTCAATGTTTTTTAAAATAGACTTAGACAGTGTTTAATACGGGTTGATCATATCACATGTCAATGCTTTTTCTTTTTCTTTTTCTTTTTATACCGTACGTGGTCCACGAGATTACTTCCTCTTTTCTATTTTGTAAAACCTAAAATGGATCAACAGTAAAGTCCACCAGGCAAGCTGGTTAGAATATATAACAATGTACATGGGCACTCGTTTAGAACCAAAGAAAACATTAAAATATTCTCATTTTTTTCTATTTTTTTTTTAAAGAGTTGAGATGTCAACTATTCATATCAATAGTGAAGGAGGTGGTCTTTTCTTCTTCTTTTTTTAAATTTTTTTCATTATTTTCTTGGTTTTAAATTTGTATCTTTATAAATTGTTTTGATTTGTTTTTTTATAAGTTTATCAAAATCTCAAACAAATATCCTGATATTTGATTTATAATCGATTTTACGAACATTTATTATTGTTATTTTATTATTAAGTAAAAACTTTTTTTTCTAAACAAATATAAAAATAGCACATCAAAACGATCAAAAATACTAAAAATTTATTTTAAAGAAAAAACAAGAAATGTTTTTTAACATGGTTGGATCATGAAAACAAATGTAACCTTAGCCTGACTAGATTTCTTGGTAGATTTTTGAGTTCCTAGATGAATATTAAAAAAATTTGTTCCCGTGCTAGAATTAGAGTTTTTAAAGATTTTGAATTTTTTTTGTGCTTTTGCATTATTATGTTGTGGTGATTTTAAGAATTATTTTTTAAATAAATAAATATATATATATATATATAATGTATTTAAAAAAATAAAAAAAAACAATTTATAAATTTAAGACGGCGGAGGTGGATGCATTCATCACATCAAGCAGTTTCGTGTAAGAAAAAAGAAATAAATAAAAGAAGAAATTAGTTACTGAAATTAACCATCATGTGGAAGTTGTATAATTCCCAAGAATATATATATATATATATATATATATGTGGATTTACTTATCTAATGGGCAGTTGAAATGGATTATTTACACCGAACGATTCACTCGAGCTGTCTGTCTGTCTGAGCAAGAAAATATCTTGTCTTGTCTTAAAGAGGGAATTAAAACAAAACCATGGATACGCAATATCATCATCTCCCTGTTCAATCCTAATGTATCTTACAAAAATCACTTATCATTTGACTAATACAAATCCAATTAAGATCTTAACTCTTTTTTCCTTACCAAAACAGCCAAAAAAAAAAAAGACAAGAAAACATGTCTAATCGATCTCTCTGTTCTTTCTATACCCAAACGATAATCAAAATTGCACATCTACCTACTTTAATCGTGCAAGCCGTGATTAATCTTCATTTGCAATGTCAGTTACACAGTCGGAATCTACTCAGCTCCATTGACAAAAGGCTAGGCTAGACTAGGCCCATCGTACATGCTACTTTGTTTTTCTGCTGGCCATCAAGCAAAAGCGAAAGCATTATTATTATTGATAATTGTTGCGTTATTGTTACCTATGGTTCTGATTTAAAAATAATTATTTTATAAAAAGTATTTTTAATTGAGGTTAGTTTAAAAAATAAATATTTAATTAAAATTGTAGGTAAAATTAAAATTGAACAAAAAATAATTTAATGTGTTTGGTTAAAAAATTGCTTTTCAAATTTTAGGTTATAAAATAATTAATATATATATATATATTAATGGTTTTTAATTTAAATATTGTAAATTTAACTATTGCTATTATATCATGAAATAAATAATATTTTATATAAAATAATTTTTATTGTTCAATTAAATTATCTATAATTTCATCACGTATGAAATACATCCGACAATGCTATAGTTTTCTTGGTTTTTTAAACACGTAACAACATCAGGTAAAATATAATCAGGAACAAAATTGGAATTGCGATCAAATTTTGCAAATGTTACGTCATCAACAAAACACAATTAAAAATAAAATTTAATTTTTTTTATTGAATCGGACCCGATACAATGTATTTAATTTTGAACTGGACTCAGTCAGATTGAAATCATGCACGTTCACATAAACAGTGGTGCATATCTCTACTGTGCACTTAAAAGTGAACAGTGAAGCTCTGTTCACTTTTAAGTGCACAGTGGAGAACAGTGGTGCATGTCTCCACTGTGCACTTAAAAGTGCACAGTGGAGCTCTCCGTTCCGCACTGAAAGCAGCTCTCCGCCATGACTTTATGATATTGTTTCCTCTTAACCAATTAAATGCATTGTATGAATTGAACTTCATTCATAATTCAGATATATAACAACAATCGGTAGTCAAAATAAAAGCTTTTTAAATAATGAAAATCTCAACCTCAACGAATCCCTTAGTACTTGTGGAAAGAAAAAAGATACAAAGAAATTTTCCTTAATTTATTATCTCTTAGGACACCCCCAACCCATAAGGGTTGGATTAAGGCTTGCCATTTATAGATATATCTACACTCCACTTAAGCAAGCATACCTTGAGGAAGAGGAATCCATGAGAATTTACTATGCACTCTTTCCTTTTTTATCCACATAAGAATACTATTTGGTGATCTTTGTATAATGCCTTTGCACATATATATTTTGATCAAACCAAAGTTTTCCTGTGCTGCACCCCCCAACCAAACTCCCTTCACTAAGTTATGAAATTTCATTGTCAGAATGACAAAATTACGAACTTTTCTGGTTTCGATCGATGAAACCATCTAATAAATGGCATCGTCTACATAAGCTTTCTTAATTTGTTTTTCAATTTCTACATTAATATATGAATTTAGAGTTCGTTTGAAATTATTTATGAAATTAATAGACTTTTGATTTTAGATCATAATTTAATGCTTTAAAAAAATATATTATTTTCTTATAAAAATACGTTGAAGGTATATTTGGTAAAAATCACGCAAATCAAACAATTATTTTTTGAAGAAAATATGCAGTATAAGTTGGAATCTATATTTAGAAATTAAAAATTTTAACTTTTGATTAAATCAAGATTCTTACACTCTAATTATTATTTCTTTTGTTTACTTTATTTGCTTACACTCTTCTGTTTATAAACTAGAAATGTCAGCTGAGCAACAAGATTTCAATGTAATGTGAAAAGCTAGAGGAAATTTTACATAAGAATCTGCATCTCTTCAAGTCTCAGTTTTATATATGTGATGGAGCAAGGTAATCAACTTCAATTCGTAGACTATGCACTATTTCATTTCTTCATTAGCTTTTTTTTTGATAGTAAACGAGTGAATTATATATTAAACAGTCCCATTAAGTAGGTGGAACTGAACGAAAGATAAATACAATGGGAATGTAAAAGAAAAGAGAAGACCAAAGCGACGCGAGACCTAA
>Ga0325404_1005862_pt1 | contig 12922 bp, 10 predicted proteins | sample PopdelMetagenome_18_FD_205664 | JGI IMG/M metagenome (GOLD analysis project Ga0325404, IMG submission 205664) | Populus deltoides microbial communities from Bellville, Georgia, United States - Xylem-Control-R1 | ecosystem: Host-associated > Plants > Phyllosphere > Stem > Wood/Secondary xylem... | reverse complement strand
TTAAGAGGGGTAAAAATTGAGTTATGATAATTGTCACTTTTTTACAATGCTTACAATATAAAGTTTATATAAAAATTCTTTCTGTAGACTTTGTTTAGTAAGATAATGCAGAAGGATAATGTTTATGAAGAAACCTTGAAAAACGACCAAGTCGAGAAGTGACCAGTTTCAAAAAAAAAATAAATGGTTCAAATTAGAGACCACCAACCCCAACATGAAATTCAAATGGATCAAATCAACTAACCTCATCATGAAATCTAAATAGGACAAATCGAGAGGCAACCAGCCTCATCATAAAATCTAAATGGGTCAAATTGAGAGGCAAACAACCTTGTCATAACCTAATTTTGATTCATTTCCAAAATAATTTTCAAAAATCTAAAAATGAGAAAAAAAAAAACAAACAATTATGTTTTCAACGCTTTTCATCCATTCACGTGCCCATTTCATAATTTATTACTATTTTTCTCTAGTTGACATCTTTTTTCAAAAAAATAAAAACATAAGAAATTAAATAAAAAATATCAGTGGGTGAAATATGAAACAAGAAAAAAAAGGGCCAAAGTGAAACTTAGCTACTTGCTCCCCAAGTAATTGGAAGAAGCTGACAAATATTTGTTTTTACTATAAATTAAAAAGATATTTCTTAGAAAATAAAGGGAAAGTGAAAAAACAAACCCTAGCCACTATTAGGGGGTGAGAAAATTAGAAGAAAAAAGAAGAAAGGAGTGAAAAAAAAACCCCTAGCCATAATTAGGAAGAAAAAAAAGAAAAAAAAACCTAGGTCATCTTCTTCCTCTCCCAAACCCCAAACACCATTAGAGGGAAAAAGAAAAAAAACAAGTGAGAGAGAGAGATATAGAAAGAGGATGAGTGAAAATAAAAAAGAGTGCCAAAAAAATTTAAGTGAAAGAGAAAGAAAGAGAAAAAAAAGGAAGAAAGGAAGAAAAAAAAACATGTAATAGCTCTCTCTCTCACAATTCAAAAAACAAAACCACCATACAACCTTCATCTTTCTTATTGATGTTAACCACCATCATCATAATCAACAACACCATTAATTCTAACATGTCTTCCTCCATGATAGCAATCATAGCAGCCCCATTCTCCTTTAATTTTGGTTAAAGTTTGCCTTTCTATAAATTGTTCAACAAGCTTTAGGCCTCTCTCTAAACGACGTGAAATTCTAACAATACTCCCCCCTTTTATTAGACATCTATCCCCAAGGTCCACAGATGAAAATTATGCAAGCAATGTTTAGGTTGTCTCTTGTATGGCCTCCTCTTTTGGTAAACGCTTCCACTGGACTAAGCTTTCTTCTTCAAATTTATGTTCTCTTTTGACTCAAACATTGCTCCAAAAAATAATTCAAGCTTAGGATGAAAATTTTCTTTCTAATAAATAAAGATGCCATAAACGTATCTCCTTCACAATTGCAAGCATTTCCTTGACATAGGTTGACCAAAAACATTTTGTATCCCCTAATGCTCGACTCATAAACCCAATGGGCTTGCCTTGTTGTGATAACACTATGCCAATTTTTTCTCTTGAGGCATTGGTTTTAATGGTGAAATAGTAGGAGTGGTCATTGCTTTCTTAAGACCAAGAAGGTTGTTTCGACATCGTCATTCCATCCAAACTTTCCCTTCTTGAGTAAGTGGGTAAAAGGTGGTATAATGATGCCATAACTCTGAATGACCTACCTATAATACCCTGTCAAGCCTAAAAAATCACGCAACTCATAAATATTAATAGGTCAGGCCATGCGAACATTGCTGTAATTTTTTTGTCATCAACCTTTACTCTTTGAGGTGTGATGATATGCCTCGGATACTCTAATTCTTACTGGCCAAAAACACACTTACTTATCTTAGCAAAATATTTATGTTGCCTCAAAATCTCCAAGGTTTGCTCAACCTGCATCACTTGTTTATCCCAAGTAGTACTATAAATGAGAATATCATCGAGAAAAACCAAGATGAATTTTTGAATGCAAGGTCGAAATATATAGTTCGTAATGGCCTGAAAAGAATAGGGTGCATTGCAAAAGCCAAAACGCATTACGAGATAGTCGTAATGGCTATTATGAGTATGAAAAGCAGTCTTAGAGATATCGGAATAATTTACTCTTACTTGATGATATCCAGCCCGTAGATCCAATTTTATAAAATAAAAGGTGCCATATAACTCATCAAGCATGTCATCCACCATTAGGATAGGGAAATGGTATTTGATGGTTGCGATATTAAATGCACGGTAGTTCGTGCAAAATTGCTAACTTCTATTTTTTCTTCACTACCAAAACCAGAGAAGAAAATGGGCTGGTGCTATGACAAATGAGCCTAAAATTGCTAACTTGATTCTCATTTAATATGTCATACACATTGTTCTCGGAGCATTCCATCTTGTCAATGCATGTAATGTGATTTTAGGTTCAAGTTCAGCTTTCTGCACCTCTGTTGTATCTCCCACGTGATCATCCTCCAGCATGTATTTGTTGAATAGTAATGTCCTCATGCCCCTCCAAAAGTAATAGCTGTAGTTTTTTACATCTATGTCCTGCTGTAAAATGTTCATTATAGTTGAAACAAAGACCTTGTGCTCTCTTCCTCTACATTTCCTCCTAAGACAAACACTTAATGGGTCTCGTAGGTGTAGCAAAAGCTATATGAGTGGCTAGTGGAAGAGTTAATAGAGCTCTCACAAATGGTAACCTAATGAACCTTTTTTATCATGCAAGTTGATCGTCCCTCATCCTTGCCAAGTTAATAACCTCTTTAAGTGTCTATGGCTTGAACTTTCAAATCCCATCCACTATTTTAGCCTTTAAGCCAAGCATGAATGTCCCCACCAACGCCTTTTACACCCACCCATTCACCTTGTTGTCGAGCTTCTCATATTCATGTTGATAGTCTCTTAACATCCCCAGTTGCTTGATTCTTGAAAGAGCTTCAATAAAATCTTCACAGCCTGATGGTTTAAAGCGAGCCCACAATTCCTCTTGAAATCTTTCCTATGAAACTACATGCCCTTCTTCCTGTAGCATCCTATGAAACCACTGCCACCATTAATTGGTCTCCCCTTCAAGGTGGTAAGTAGCCATGGGCACCTTTTGGTTTTATGTCATGACCTAGTATTTAAAGAATTATTTCATACGGTTGAACCATTCGATTGGGTCATCCCCTAAAAATCATGGGAATTATAGCTTCGCTGTTTTGCACGAGATGATCTGTCGACCCCCATTGTTGTCATCTCAGTGATGGTTATCGTGGTTGGTATTCTCTTGATTTGAGATCAAATATTCAAAAGTCAATTGAGAGCTTCCTCTAGATGGTGGAGTTTGTCGTTCATCCCAAACTCCATTTGTTGAAGTCCTTCTTGAACTACACCAAATCCAAACTCCAAGTGCTCAATACATTCCTTGTTAGTTCCCATTAACAATTAGTCTCTGATGCCAATGATAGGTCCTAATAAATATTACAAATGCTAACGTAAATTGTTTTTTTTTCTTTGGGTGAGAAAAGTACCATAATTTGGATGAATATTTTTCTCTTACTTCATTAATAAATTCTAACTACTTAAATAAGCAAAGCTACGTACAAGAATGCTAAAAATAAAGGGAAATTAGTAGTTAACAACTAGAACTTCAAACACGTAACAAATAGAGCATAACAAATGGAAATAACATGCAACAAGATAACACATAAAACTCTCAACTATGATGTGAAACTCTTAATGGCAACAGGATAACACGTAAAACTCTCAATAGAAACAGTCGTTTCTTTTTATTATTATTGACGTGGGTGTCCGGGTCAGCTTTCGCGCACCTCAACTAATCCCATAGGCCCTAAAGTTAACGACCATGCAAGCCTCTAGTGGTCCTGATGTATGTAGGACTTAAACTGATGATCTATAGGGAGCAAACCTAGGACCTGACCAGTTGAACTATGGGAAGTATCAATAGAAACAACCGTTTTGCATTTACTGGAAGTAATGGAGGAACGTTAACAACAATTTCTGTCACCTCACATCCGCTGGAACTTGTCAGGACAATGGTGGTTTACACCAACTGTAACTCTTAATCTAGACCTCATAATTTAAGGGAAAAAGAGCTCCAGTTTTGTGTTAAGACAGACACATCCGTCTTGCATCCAAAGGTATGAATGCTTTTGCCGTTCTTTTTATACTTCTTTCTTTTCATCCTCCAGTTCGTTGTTTTCAAGAGTTCTTTTGTTCCATTTAATTTTTGATTTGTGCTAGCCAGCATGTGTACTTTTACTGTTTTACTGTGTTTCTATAGCTTTGTGAGTTGTAAGGAATTTTCCATGGAATAGAAACTTTAAGAACCATCGGTCCTTTTCCTCTGTTTCTTGTCATGGGAAGTAAAAGGTAAATGTTTGTAGTCATCAAGTTGTGTGTGTGTGTGTCTATATATATATATATATATATATATATATATATATGGGATCTATAAAGCTTGTTTTGTGATATGGTGACTGACACGTTAGTTTAATGATAGCAGAAAAGGGATTATAGTAGGCTAGCTATCCTTTATTTCATGCTTGTCCTATATGCATTTCTGGCAGTATTAAGGTAGAGCCAAGTAGCATCTTAAGGTGCCTCTTTTCTCCGATGCATGCCATTTCCAGATGATTACTAGCAAAGTTGGAGGGAGTATTGGGTTCCAGATCACTTAATGCTTGTGTTTCATCATACATGGAAGCTCAATTTTTTCCTCTTTGATGAGGTCGGGCTTTGTTTGTTAGTAGCATGGGTTCCTTTTAATGAGATGTGGGTCATTTCTCTAAGGCTTTTGAATAATCTCTCAAAAGATGGACATTTGTTGATTAGACTTTATGATTGGTTTGGATCACATATTTGTTCTAGGGTGTTGTGAAACTAGAAACTTGTATTGCTTGTCCTAGCCCTACAAATGAAATTATGTCTAGAATTGAGGAAGCTACAAAGCCTCTAGGCTTTAACTTCGATCAACGAAACTACAAGGTAATGGTTTCTATCTCCAATTTATATTTATTAATTATAATTTCCTCTTTCTTTCATCCCACTTCACCAATTTTATTAAAATCAATATTTACATGTAGGGGTTTATTTGCAATTTTTTATTTTAGGGACTAAATTGTTCATACCTTAAAATTAGAGGGTCCAAGACATTCTAAAAGGACTAAAATGTTATCAAAATAACATTTAGGGACTAAAATTTATTCCGGTTTATTTACTACCCATTATCAAGGTTGTTAAAATCATGATTTAACTCATAAAATCATGCGATTTTACGAGTTAATATACACTTAACATGCTAAATTGTTCTAAAAACTCGAAAATGGATGAAATCGGGTAAAATCGCTAAAATCGGGTGAAATTGTGTAAAAACGCGATTTCACCACCGATTTAATGCTTTCAGCAAAGAAAATAAAATGTGAATCATTGTTCCCTCCAGCTCCAGGTGTCAAGCAATTATTGGCCTATTACACACACAAAACAAAAGCAAAGTTACGTTCTCCGTATTCTCCTTCTCTCAGCCGTCCAAGTTCCAACAATCAACCATAGGTCCGCCACCAATAACACTTTTTTTTTATTTTTCCATCATCGACGACGTCTTTTTCATCAACCATCGTGAGATCCAGATTTCAGACAACAATAGCGGTGTCTCTCTAGTCTCCACCAGCCATCGTAAGTTATTCTGTTTATCTTTTTTCACCTCCTGCAAAAAGCATCATGATTTAGAGTCTAGAGTAATTTATTTGTAAAATTGCAAACATGCCACCTGTGTCATGGGTCTCTCACCGAATCCCAGGCAATTAATTTGTCTAAATTGGTGTTTTTATATTTACAATTCAGTTTCCATAGGACACTCACACAAAAAGAATAACAACTAACCCTGAATAAATGTCCATCTGTGAATTTTTATTTTTTGATAACAAAAAAGACAGGAAAGCAAAAGTCTAAGATATTCATCTATGAATTCATTCAGGGTTAGTTTTTATTTGAAAACAAGCCAAACAGTGTTTGCTAACTGTTTGTGAATGCTTAAGTTGAGTACATTTGACTGTTCTTTAGCAGTGTTTGAAGATTTTGATATGTAACTTTAAGCAAATTTGACTGTTCTTTAGCAGTGGTTGAAGATTTTCATTTTATTTTTAGTATTGTCATTTTTTTTAGGTTTTTGTTAAATTTATAGTTTCTGTGAAGGACTGAAAGCCATTGAGATTGTTTGAGACACATTGAAAAAAAAATGTTTTGATTTTGAATGTTATATAGATGGCAGAAAACTGGGTTCACAGTAGATATTGTGTTCTATCTTGTGAAGATTTTCTTATGGATTATGTTAAAATGGTTTTCACCTTGATGGTTTGACTTGTTTATTTTCCAGAATGGTTTGACACTTTGACTTGTTTATACTGACCGAGAAGAGAGAGTCAGAGCTTAAGGGACAGAGAGGAAAACACTACAAACAACAAATAAAGCATTTGGAGAAAAATGTAAGTCATGAGTTATAATGCTATATTCTGTGTTTTGGATCCAGTGTTTTACTTCTCAAAATTGTTAACTAAGTTACTGATTTTAATTAGTTTTTGAATTCAGTATTATGGTAATTCTTGTTTGATAGCTTAGATGGGATGTTTAATATCTAGATGCATTATTGTTCTAACACATGTATTATGGTACTTTTTTTTAACAAAAAATTAATTACAATCATAAAATGTTTGGATTGATTACAAGGTTGATTTGAGTTGATTCTTAAATTGTTATACTTATGGCATCTAGAAAAAATGCTTCTGGTAATAGACTTGATATGGGATGGCATCATGGTATAGATGTTGATAAGAATTCTAGAAAAGTTATGTGTAAGTATTGTCAAAAAATTATTAGTGAAGGTATTTTTCATTTCAAACAGCATTTGGCTTGCACTTGTAAGGACGTTGAGTCATGTCAGCAAGTACCAGAAAATGTTAAGCAGATGATTTTGGGTGTTTTAGTGAAAAATCTAGAAGAAACTGAAAAGAAAAGAAAGGCCCATCAATATAGTGGAAATGATGATGATGGTGATGAAATAAAAGAAATTAGCTCCAAAAACAAAGAAAAGAGAGTAGCTAGTGGGAGTTGAAGTACACAAACAACCCTAAATCAATTGCTAAAAAAGGATATTAGAGAAGAAGCATGTCGACAAATTATAAGGTTTTTATACACTAGTGCAATTCCATTTAGTTGTGTAAAAAACCCTGAGTTTATTAAGGCACTTGAAATGGTTACAAAGCATTAGCCAGGTTTCAAGCCTCCATCCTACCATGATATTAGAGAAAAGTATTTAAAGCAAGAAATGGATCAAACAATGAAATTCCTTGAGGAGTACAAGCTAGAATGGAAAAAAAAAACAAGTTCAATAATGTTTGATGGATGGACAGATAAAAAAAGACATTGTATTTGTAACTTTTTGGTTAATAGTCCTAAAGGGACAGTTTTTTGTCATCGGTGGATACTTCTAATATGTCCAAGACTACTGATAAGGTATTTGAGATGTTAGATGTCATTGTAGAGAGGATTGGGGAGGAAAATGTTGTCCAAGTAGTCACTGATAATGCTGTAAATTATAAGGCAACGGGACAATTATTAATGGAAAAAAGAAAGAGTTTGTTTTGGACACCATGTGTTGCCCATTGTATTGACTTGATATTAGAAGATTTTAAGAAGAAGTTAGAGGTTCATCAAGTAACTATTGTTAAGGGGAGGAGAATCATCTCATATATTTATTCAAGAACCATTCTTATTTTCATGCTAAGGCACTTTATGAAAGGAAGGGATTTGATTAGGCTTGCTGCCGCTCGGTTTGCTACTGTATATTTGACTCTAGGATGTTTGAATGATCATAAAATGCAGCTGATGACTATGTTTACTTCCAAACAGTGGAGTTCATGTAGGTTTGCAAGAATAGAAGAAGGGAAACGAATTCAAAATTGTGTTTTGGACAGCAGGTTTTGGCATGATGTCACTATATGTATTAAGGCAACGTATCCTCTAATTAAATTTCTTCGATTAGTTGATTCAGATGAGAAACCAGCTATGAGTTTTATATATAAAGCAATGGAGAAGTAAAAAAGAAGATATAAGTGAATTTTGGTTTTATGAAAAAAAAGATATATATCTTGCTAATTTTTATTTCAAATGTTGTCATCTATTAATATGAATGTCTTTAGAAATACTTCCAATTGAGATATTCCTAGATTGTAATGATATTTTTGTTATTTTTTTTATAGTTATATACCTATATGAAATATTGTTGATGCAAGATGGGAACTTCAACTCCATAGACCCTTACATGCAGCAGCTTATTATTTGAATCCTCATTATCATTATAATCCCAATTTTAAGGTTAATGCCAACATTAAAATTGGATTATATCAATGCTTAGAAAGGATGGTGCCTAATGCAAGTGAAAGGTGCAAAATTAACTTACAACTTGAATCATTCAAGGATGTAAAAAGGTTGTTTGGCATTGAGGCTGCCAAGACAGCAAGAGATAAAAAAAAAAAAAAACCTCCAGCTCAATGGTGGGATTCTTATGGGGATGAATGTCTAAAATTACTAAGGTTTGCAATCCAAGTTCTAAGATTGACTTGTACTTCATCTGGATATGAGCGTAATTGGAGTGCATTTGAAATGGTGAGTTTTTTTATTTTATTATTTTAAATGTTGAAATATTTGATTAAAAATCTTATAAATTTGAATTGTTTATTTAGGTTCATACAAAACGAAGAAATCGTTTGCACAAGATAAAAATGAATGACTTGGTATTTGTAATATGTAATCTGAAATTGAATGATAACCAAGTTAAAAAGCAAGCTGATGATTTTGGTGTAGAAGATGATCTTTCATCTGATGATGATTGGATAACCGATGGAGAAAAACATTCAAACTTTGATATGTTTGGTGCTATTGACAGCGCAACACAAAGAAAAAATGGTAATGAAGATGAAAATGATGAAGAAGAAATTCCTAATGATGCTGAAATGGAGAGTCATGGCATAGTTTTAAAACCCGGCTCGACGGGTCTACCCGGGACCTGGCCGACCCAAATCTAAGCAAAAAACAGGCTGGGAATTGGCCCAGTCAGACCCGGTCGACTCGGGATCTAGCCGGCCCGGGCAAACCCGGCTGAGACCCGGGTTTATTTTTTATATATATCTTTATGACCGAAACGACGTTGTTTTGGCCTTTTACACTTAAAAGGCCAAAGTGAGAAGAGCAGAGGAACGAACGCAGTGCAGAAGTGAGAAGACCTAATTAATTTCAAACCTAATTCAACAAATCTTCAAACCCATTTCAGACGCGAAGAAGAACAAAGGAGCAGAAGACTCTTGAATCCTTGATCGTTGTTTCAAGTCTGAGAATAAGGCATGTGATCTTGCTTTAGCGAAGTGGATGATTGATACATGTGTGCCATTTAATGCTATTAACTCTATGTATTATCAGCATGCCATAGATGCTATAACAGTTATGGGTCCTGGTTATAAAGGACCAAACTTGCATGATATTCGTGGTTATTACTTGGCAAAAGCGTTTGATGAAGTGAAGATTTATGTTGAGAGTTATCGAGAGATTTGGAAGAAGACTGGTTGCATATTAATGGCTGATGGATGGACAGATCAGAAAAGGAGGACTTTAATTAACTTCTTAGTATATTATCCTAAAAGAACAGTTTTTTTTTAAATTGTGGATGTATCAGATGTCTCAAAGACTACTAGATTGTTGTATCAATTGTTTAGAGAGGTTGTTTTGTATGTTGGGGTATAAAACATTGTGCATATGGTGACTGATAATGCTGCAAATTATGTTGCTGCTGGTAGGTTATTAATGCAAGAATTTTCTTCAATATTTTGGTCTCCTTGTGCTGCTCATTGCATCAATCTCATGCTCCAGGACATTGGTAAATTGCAATCAGTTTTTTGTGTTGTTGAGCATGCTTCTGGTATCACAAAATACATTTATAATCATTGTTATCCATTGTATTTGATGAGGAAGTTCACTGGAGGAAAAGAAATACTTCGTCCAGCTCCTACTCGTTTTGCTACAAATTTCATTGCATTGCAAAACATTTTAGCTCATAAAGATGAGTTGAGAGCTATGGTGACATCTAGGGAATGGGTCTCATCTACTTATGCTAAAGATAGCAAAGGAAAAAAAATTTGTTGAGAGTGTGCTAGACTCTCTGTTTTGGGAAGAATGTGCAATAATTGTGCGAATGAGTGAACCTTTAGTTTGAGTTCTACGAATGGTTGATGGTGATGATAGACTTTCAATGGGATATTTGTATGATGTTATTCATCATGCAAAAGAAAAAATGATGAGGAGATTTCAAAAGAGAAAGGCTAGAGTGAAACCTTTCATGGACATTATCAATAATCGGTGGGATGGACAACTATATAGAAATCTTTATGCAGCGGCATTTTGGTTGAATCCTCGATTTCAATATGATGCAAATATAATGGATAAACATATGAGCACCATTTCTGGACTTCTAGATATTCTTGAGAAGTATGCACATGGAAATCTACCATTGCAAAGTAAGATTACAAGTGAGATGAAGTTTTTTAGGAATGCTGAACATGACTTTGGTCAAGCGTCCGCAACAAATAATCGCACCATTATGTCTCCAGATATATAATTTTTATATTTAAAAATATTATTTGATAGCCTTACACTCTTACTTATTATTTTTTTGTATAGATGAATGGTGGATGACATATGGAACTAGTGCTCCAAATCTACAACAGTTGGCTATACGAGTGTTAACTCAAACTTGTAATTCTTTGGGATGCGATAGAAATTGGAGTATGTTTGAACATATTCACTCCAAGAAGAGAAATAGATTGGAGCACTAAAGACTTAATGACCTTGTTTATGTCCACTGCAATCTAAGATTGAAACAAAAGTATTTTTCTTTTCTCTAATTTCTTAAATATTATTTTATCTTATTTAGTAGCATTATTAATACTTATATTGTGTTAACCTTCATTTTTAATATATAGGAATTATTGGTAATGATGAAATTATAATCCAATTAATGTTGAGACAATTTGTGACATTGAAAATTGGGTAGTGGAAGATGACCCGTCAATTTTGACAACTGAAGAAGCAGAGAGTTTTCACCAAGCTCTATCAACAATGACCATACAAGATATTTTAGACGATGGTAATTAATGATTGATTATTTAGTGATAAATATTATTTAAAATAAAGTATTGTTTAACACATAATATTTATTTGTTAATTGTGTTTGAAATGTAGATGTCATAAATGTTAATGAGATTGAAGATGATTGTGATGATGAACTTTTAAAGGAGCATGCTGGTGATTTATTAGGTGTTGACGAGATTGACTCATTTCCATCGACGTTTGATCCAAATTTTGCTTCCATGGACACAGAAGAATTTAATGTGCTCATTCAACAAAAGTGAATGTGTTGTTGATTTAGAATTTATGTTGTTAGATGTTTTGTTTAAAATATTTTAGAATTTATATTTGGTTTGTATTTTGGATATTGAATTAAATTTATGTTGTTAGTTTAAAATTTAAATTTGGTTTATGTAAGTTTTGTATTGTAAATTTATAACTAGTTAGGTGTTTTTTTTTTGTCAACCCACTTGACCCATGACCCGATCACTGAATCGGGTTGATGACCGGATCGGGTTTTAAAACTATGAGTCATGGTACTAAAGATGATTTGGAAATTCAAATTGATGATATTGGTGTTGGTATTAGTAGTAGCACTAATGTTCATAATATTGGTGTTAGTACTAGTAGTGACACTAATAATCCTCTTGATGCTAATAATATTGATGAATGTCTGAGGAATAATAAGGAAGATAAAGGCAATGAAGCTGGTTTTAGTTTACATGACAAACCAGCAGATTATTTGTTTTAAGTTTGTTAATTATTAGTTAATAAAAAGTTATTTAAATTATATATGAATTTTTATTTGAATCATGTATTTTAAGATGCTTGAACTATGTATTGAACTATGTATAAATTTTTATTTGAAGCATGAATCTTTTTAAGATATTTTAAAATTTCTTATAATTTTAAGATCTGGTTTTACAAACCAACTTTATTTTGTACAATTTTAATAACCTTGCCCATTATCCAAGCACGTCAACTCCCATTTACTACGCCCTCCTTTTTTTATTTGTACAATATTGTCCAGTGGAGACATCCGAAACTCCAAAAAAAGGGGCCTTTATTCCTGCAACCTCCCCCGTCCCCACCGGGAGTTCATCTCATTTTCTCCGGTTCATTCTGCATTAATTTCGGAATGGAAGGATTTAATAGCTAGATAACTCTTTTGAGTTCCTAATAGACTATAATTAGTGTAATTTATGTCCCTAAACTAAACTAAATTGTATCAACATCTTGGGTCTTACAACTCGCCTGATGCATTTTTTACTTGGATTTATACTGAGTTTGACTCGTCAATTTCCATTCACTGTACACTCCATTTTTTATTTGTATGACGTAATATTGTGCAGCCCAGCCATCCAAAACTCCCAAAGGATGGGCCTTCACTCCCCCGCCCCCCCGGTAGTTCATCCCCCTTTTCTCTGGTTCATTCTGCATTAATTTCTGGAACTGAACATATTGAGATTTTCCAACTTGATGATGGTTCGTGTAGTTGGAGAGACCCAATCTAACAACAGTTTTCCTGTTTTTTTTTTTTCTCTTTTTTTTTATTTATTTTTTGTCTGTTAAGAGTTCTCTTTCATGTACCCTCGATACCTCACTAGTCATTAGCGAGCAAGAAGGTTTCTTGGATGTATGATTGTATTCTCTGCTTCTTTCAATATATTTTCCGGGAACTGGTGGCATCAGCGTGATTGTGAAGCCTGAGATATTGTACTGTTGATGAACC
>Ga0325404_1005861_pt1 | contig 12923 bp, 5 predicted proteins | sample PopdelMetagenome_18_FD_205664 | JGI IMG/M metagenome (GOLD analysis project Ga0325404, IMG submission 205664) | Populus deltoides microbial communities from Bellville, Georgia, United States - Xylem-Control-R1 | ecosystem: Host-associated > Plants > Phyllosphere > Stem > Wood/Secondary xylem... | reverse complement strand
ACTTGAAATATTGAATATAAGTTGGTTCAAAGTGGTCGCTTTAATTACAATTAAAATATTTTTAATTATAACTTGTCTATAGTGTTGTGTTTGTACTAACAGCTATATATGTTGTGCCAAACAGAATAATAATGCCTTACATATCATTTCTCTTGGAGATGGGATATACCTTATTTATTATCTATATATCTAGTGCCAAACAGAATGTGCTTATAGTTATCAAATTCAATCCGAAGTTTGACTTGAAAAAAAAAATCATTGGTTGTTGTGTAATCATGTTCACCTAGTAATTCAATTACATGCTACATTAAAACTATTTTTTTAATATGAGATTAAATTTATCTCAATTTCAACACAAATTCAACTAAACCTACCTCAATACAACATTGTTTTTCATTAGCTAAGATTATGTCAACACAATTTTCTTTTAGTTCAAGTCAAGAATGTATAACAAATAAAAGGTAACGGCAGAGTAGTAGTAACTTATGTTAGGACATAAAAATCATCAATTTCGGTCCATCATTTATAACAAACACTAGCACAATCAAATAATTAATATTTTCTCTCAAGTGCAAAAGTATCAAAGTAATAAATAATCCGACCAGACCAATGTCGATCTAGAAGAAAATTGAGAGTGCATAACCACAAATAATGAAATAAAAAGAGTTAAAGAGATCCTTAAGATGCGATATTAATGTAAAGATTTAACAAAAATAAAACAATTATCAATGTTAGATGATCCACTAATGATATTTCAAATAAGTATACTATAAACTATTTCTATTACTCAACTGAAAACCATACACAAATGAGGTTTTAATTGGATGATTTATCATTAATAGATCATTTTAAGTTATTAACATGATCAGATTAATTATATTTAATTACCTTATTTTAATAATGTCAAAACTTGTAAATATTGTGAGTATTCATGGTGTTAATTTTTATCAATAAAAAATCAAGATCTTTTCATATTACAAATGTCGATTCTCTATATGGTAGGTTATGAAAGAATCAAATATTTCTTGTGCCAAAGATTGTACACCATGAATCAAGACTCATCACTTAACAAGGAGGGTATTAAGATTAATTATGATAACAATCACAACATATGTTAATAACATATTTTCTTGAATTTAAACATTAATATCCATGTTGAGTTTGTACTATAATATTTATTCTTACACCATTAGTGTAACATTATCACCGTGACAAAAAAAAAAACTTAACTAAATATAATTAAAAAATATATAAATAAACAAGATGAGAGCATAGGTATGATAGAAATTAACTAAGTATACTAAGAAAAATGATAATCATAAACAAAACAACTAATGAAAATATAACATGAAATAAAACTTGAATATTACAAATGCAAATAAAGAAAGTAAGAGAATGGATCTTGATATCAAAACCAATGTCTTAAATTGATGGCAAATTTTTTTTTTATATGCTAAAACTTAGACCTAGTAATATGGCGGATAACTATTGATTTAGTGGTGAACAAAACATCATTGATAATATTATAATTTGAATAGATGATATTTATAAAAGTTGTAGATTTTTGTCTTAGATTTTTAACCTAAAATGAATTGGATTATTTTAGGGCTTCTATAGCTTTATTTATGGGCTGAACACCGAATAGTATGTGGGTCGCAAGACAGATTCAAACTTCTTTTTTCTTGCTAAAATTTGAACTTAAAAACATAAATATTAAGTCTTAGGCTCTTCATGAATGTTTTAGACTTATATATTAGCTTTCCATCTAGTCAAACCATATAAATCCAAGGTCACTAGCTTCAATTATACCCCAAAAACTGAATGGTGTTCCAATTTTACTAGAATCAACTTAACTATAATTTCTTCTCTAAGCCTAACTCTCTCTTTGTTTTTTTCACCTGAACCTCAATTTCAATAATCAAACACATTAATCAATCATCTAAATTGTGAAATATGTTTATTTTACAAACCTGCATTTAAAACTGAACATTTACCATAAATTAAAGATATCTTATATTATCAGACTTGTTATTATAAAACATGTTTAAGTTAAGGAATTTAATGATACTTTAAGTATAATATGATGATATAAAACCTTAATAAAATACACATTTAAGTACTTATCACACCTATTTAATCAGCTTATTACTAGTTCATAATAATTAAAGCATTAAAATTGAAAAACAAATTACAAAATCTAAAACCAAGACACATTTTACTTTCATTGATCAATTCAAATAAACAAAATGTCATTGGATTTTTTATTTCTGCCACATACCTTTTAATCAAGATATTAATAAACATTGTTTTTGTGCTTCATATAATAAAATATAGTTGTGAGGTTTTCCTTGGAAGAAAACAAATTTTTTCTAATATTTTTGTAAGGTTAACTACTTTGGAATGGGATACATACATATATATACATATATACATATAACCTAACTTAAAAATAACACGGTGCATCCTTAACCCATGTAATGAGTAAACTAATGAGTCCCAAATCAGTTGACCATTGGACATTAGGTGTTGAGACACTCTTACGAGCTTAGTGACTAGGGTTGTAGATACTTAAATATAGATTATGTAATGTTTGATTCCGTTAAGTTTTCTCCTCAACCCTTGTAACAAGATTTGAGCCAATAACTTTCAAATTAGTTGACTTTAAGGTATTAGATGTTAAGATACCCCTTCAGATTTAATTGTTTAGGTTAAGGAGGCTACAAAACCAAACTTATCTATGCATTTATTTATTTATTTTGTTATTATTGATATTATATATTTTTTTTATAGTTGCCACTTTATCAAATAGTTTTAATAACATGAGAAAAAAATTAGTTAGTTTTTTTTTCTTTAACTTTGTCAACTATCCTTTCCTCCAACCAAAATGAGATATTATCCTTAATGTTTGAAGTTAGAAAGGTAGAATATAGAAGATATCATTTGAAATAGCAACTACTGAAAAACTTGAAACACATTTATAAATATAACCAAAATAAATAACAAAACAAAAAATAATATGATATCGGTAAAACCAAAAGATAAATATTTACATATTAAGGCTTAAATCCAAATTGTGCTTTTTACAACTTTCTATGGTTGACCAGTCTATTTGATTCATAGATGGATCAATTTCAAGGATAAGAGTTTTTAGTTGATCAATCAATTGTTCAGCAATTGTAATAAAGATCATGTTTTAGTGTGCCAAAGATGTTATAAACTTCTATTCCACAACATGATTAAGAAAAGACAATAAATTATTATAAAAACCATTAACATTTAACAAACATGTAGGTTTCTGTTGAATGTTCAGTTGGGCTTAAAAGAAAATCTAAAATATGTCTTTTTATATGCCCAAACCACCTGTCAAGGCAATAAAGGTGTCAAAATGTTCAAGCATTATAGCTATTCATTCAGACATTGTTGAGACCTTTAGTTTCTCTTTAACTCTTTTACCAGTGATTTTTTTTTTATGGCTAAAGCTTTTAGGATGATACTCAAAACTTGACAACCTCCTAAGAATATGTTTGTTGACACACCCCCTATTATCCCAAAGTGGCCTCCCCCATATACTAAATGAATTTTTCTTTCAGCTAATACCTGACCAAGATGATTTGTTGATTCCAAAAACTCACTTTCTTTCCTAGGACTAGATCCACCAAAAACATAAATATTATTTCAACTTGGAATTGCCTTTATCCATTTTAAAAATAATCTATTGTGATTAATATGTATGAAAAACTAAATGATGGAAGAAATTGTCCCATGAAATCTATACCCTAACGATCAAAGATTCCAGTGATAAAAATAAGATTTAAAAGCATTATGTGATGTTTTAAAATAGATCCTAACTTTTGATAATTTTCACAGGTTTTGCAAAATACATGTATGTCCTTGAACATGATGGATCAATAAAATTTATATTTTAATATTTTTGCAATTGTCTTTTTTTAATGAGAAATAACCCCTCACGTGCCTCTAATTAATGACAAAATTTAATAAAACTACTTACCTCATTGTCGGGCATGCATCTTTGAAATATTTTATCAAAGACAATACTTGAACATGTAAGGGTCATCCCAATAAAAATTCTTCACTTCACTCAAAAATTTTATTTTATCTTGGACACTCCAATAAGCTAGCAAATCTTTTGTTGCAAGAAAACTCACAATATTAGTAAATCAAGGCATTATAGCAACGAAAAATAAAGATTCATTTTGAAAGTAATCATTGATTGATGTGATATCAAATGTTGACTCTATTATCAATCTTGACAAATGATCAACGACAATATTTTTGGTATCTTTCTTATCTTTGATTGTAATATCAAATTCTTATAGTAACAAGATCTATCGTACCAATCTATCCTTAGAATTCTTCTTAGAAAGAAGAAATTTTAATACTATATGATCACTAAAAACAAGAACAGGTGAGCCAACAAGATAAGATTTAAAATTTTCACATGCAAATATGATGCAACCATATTATTTGATAGTTTCACCCACATTTAACTAGTGTTTTGCCTATGTTTTATATATAAAATACCTTGATATTCTTTGTTTTATGTTTTGAAGGCACTTTTGGATGAAAAATGCAAAAAGGAGTAAATTGGAGGTAATTAGCAGATTTGACGTTCAATCGATATTTTGTGCAGAGCGTGAGTTCTAGAAATTGAAATGAAGTGATTCCAGTGGCACTAAAAAGCTAACATCCATACATTTCTGAAATGCAATGCAAGAAAAATAAAAAGAGAAAGATCATGGAAATCACATCCTGCAAAGTCAAATCTCGCATTCTGCCAATGTTGACCTTTGGCCATTCAAAATTTAATATCTGGAGCTACAGAATTCCGATTGATGCAAACTCAATTTTTATGGATTCCTAATTCAAATACCTATCCACGCTCCAAATTTCAGTGAAAAAAGATGTCATATGAGGGAGAGATGATTTTTCAAAGACGACAACTGAATTCTGCCAGCAAATAGGTTTCGTGAAGAAATAAGTCCAAATTACATTCCAAAGCATCTAAACCGACATCCAAGTTTTTATATTAGCAATTTAGCTCCTCTAAGTTAGAGCTTGAAGATTTCATGCAAGGCTATTTCTCCTTTTAGGAAAAATAGTTATTAAAGTACTTAAATGTAAACTGTCAACTCAAGGAAGGACTATTTTGTAAAATAGAGACTAGGGTTTCTTAGCATATAAAAAGAGAGAGAAGGAGGCAGCAGCCAGCAGAAAAGAGGGAGAGCAGAAGGAGGCAGCAGCCAACAGAGAATAAACACAAATTCTCTCCTCTACAAACCCAAAAATCATGCTCTTTTCATTCTTTAGAAGTAGTTGTTCAATAGTTATACAAGGCTAAGCTCTTTTCTTGGTTGCAAGGACACAACAAACCATCGGATTTCAAGAACCGTGAGATTTATTCTTCCTTTTATTTTCAGTTTATGTTATGAATGAGTATGATTGTTTTCCTATACATATTTCCTATGATTGTTGTTGATGATTGCTAGAACAGACTCTAAGTTATTGTTGTGAATAATCTATTGCTAAGTTTAATATCAAAACCGGAGTTGTGATATATGAACTTGTGAAGCAACTAAGCTTGATAATTGTGGCGGAACTACGTTATTGAACTTAGGGAGAACATTTGAACAAAGTGACACAAGCTGCAGACAGCTTGTATGTTAATCTTGATGAAATTATCTAGTTCTTAAAGCTACCATTAAATTGAATCATTAGTGCAGACACTTTGATTGTTTGTTGGTTAGGATTAGTTATACGGCAGATCCGTTAATTAATCAACGTTAAGAAAAGATAAAATTTTAGAACATGAACTGCAATTTTCGTTTCAAGGATCGATTTTGATTTCCGTAGGTGGATGTGTGTTTGCGACCAATATTTGTTTTCTTGATAAGTTTCGGTTTTAATTGATTTTGTTTGCTAGTTTAATTGCTGTCATAGTTTAGATAATCACAAACTAAATCCCCCCAATTACATAACGTACAACATAAAAATCTGACTTGAAACTTCCTTGTGGGATCGACCACTTGCTTGCTCTATATTATCTTGTATGTTTTAAGCTAGGGTAATTAATTTGTGCGACCGCGACATCGCAACAAAATAATACTGCAAGTAATTCTTTTTCAGTGGTGGAATAATTCATTTGAGCATTTTTACTTGCATAGTAAATCACATAAAGTTTCTAGTCTTTTTTTGTACTAAACAACATCAATGATATAATTACTAGCATCACACATTATTTCAAAAGGCAATGATCAATTAGGAGGTTGAATGATTAGAGAAGAAGTAAACAAGTTTTTAAGTTTAAAAAAGGCTTCTTTATAATATTATGTCCATTCAAAAATATTATCCTTTGTTAGAAGGTTACACAATGACTTAGATATTACACTAAAATCTTTGATAAACCTCTTATAAAAAACAACATGTCTTAAGAATGATCTAACATCTTTAATATATTTTGGAATTGACAAGTTGGCAATTAACTTGATTTTAAACTTGTCAACCTCAATTTATATTATGAAACAATATGACCAAATACAATACCGTTTGTTACCATGAAATGATATTTTTCTCAATTTAGCACAAGATTTTTCTCTTCACATCTCCTCAATACCTTTTCCAATTTAGTTAAACAATTATCAAATGAATCGCCAAAAATAGAAAATCATCCATGAAGATTTTAAGAAAACATTCTACCAAATCACTAAATATGCTAAACATACACCTTTAAAATGTGGCTAACGCATTACATTATCCAAAATGTATCATTCGATATGCAAAAATACCAAATGGACATGTGAAAGTAGTTTTCTCTTGATCTTTAAGTGCAATTTCAATTTGGTTGTAACCTGAATAGCCATCTAGGATACAATAAAATCCATGACCTGCTACTCTTTCTAGGATTTGATCCATAAAAGGTAAGGAAAAATGACTTTTTCTATTAATTGAGTTAAGTTTCCGATAGTCAATACAAATGCACCAACCAGTTTTACCACTACGAAGAAGGTACATATTTAATAGCATCCAATAAAGGTATATTGATCATTATATGTTTGAAAATTTCAAAAACGTTAGAATTATGATTCACTTGCCTTTAATTAGTCATGATATAAGGAGATAGAAGTACCAGTGGGAAATCATTTTTTTCTTTGTAATGTTCAAGTTTGACCTCTTCGTTACCCTCAGAGATTGATTTATCATCTTTCTCATAAGGTTCAAGAATAGGTTTTTCAATAGCCTTACCACTGCGAAGAGTTATGATTGATTTGACTTAATCCATTTGTTGGCTCTTTGAGCTACCCACACTTAAGAAGCTGTATTGTACTTTGAGATTTTGTTGTGGTTGAGAAAGAAACTTACCTTTCTCCTTAAAATTAAGGGCAAATTTGAATTTTGCAAGAGTTTCTTTCAAACCTATCATAGTTTGAGCATTTTGAGTATTGATTAACTCTTGCTTTTCAATGAATGGATGCAATGTTTTTTTATTTCTAGGAGGAAGAACATAAAGAGTTGTATATCCTTGAAATCTTGAAAATTATAGTGTGCTTGAAAGGATAGTTGTGAAGTTTGTGCATTATTGTTATTACTCTTCCAACTGAAATTTAGATAATTTCTCTAACTAGGATTGTAAATTTACGAGTATGGATTAGGATTTGGTATTTGAAAAATGTTTAAAGCATTGGCTTGTTCATGGGGGCAATCCTTAAAACATGGCAAAGTTGGATAATCATTAGTTGTATGTTCATTAGTTTCACAAATTTGACACAATTTCTTGAATAGATTTTAATTGACCACTCTTTTTTCAATTCAAATGCCTCAATTTTTCTACCTAAAAATGTGAATTTGGCTTGGAGGTCATGATCTTCTCTAAGATTGTACTTGCCACCACTTGATATATGGGGCTGAGTTTTACTCAATGCCTTACAAGTGCCTACAATGTTCTAATTTTAGGTATTTTCAACTAACAAGTATAGATACTCCATTGTTTCATCAAGATCTTTATCATTAAAAGTTTTATTGCACATCGTTTCCATCATTTGCCGACTTTTAGGTGTTAACCCTTCATAGAAGTGTGAAACTAATCTCCATATTTCAAAACCATGGTATGGCCAACTATTAAACAACTCTTTATACCTATACTAACTCTAGTAAAATGTTTCTCTTGGTTTTTGAGTGAAAGTGGTGATTTATTTTTTGAAAGAATTTGTTCAATGAGAAGGTAAAAACTTCTTTAAAAATTATTATTGCATTTCATCCCAATCACGAATAGATCTTGACCTAAGATTTTATAACCATATTTTAGCTTTATCTTTTAAAGCAAAAGAAAAAAGCTTTAGTCTAATGGTGTTCATGCTATAATTTAAGTCATTATAAGTGTTAAAAACCTCTTCAATTTCTCTTCAATGTAAGTATGAATTTTTTTAATCTAAGCCATGGAAATTAGGTAAAAATTGAATGATATCTGACTTAAAATTAAAGTGAGATGCATCTGGAGGGAAAACTATACATAATAGTGCAAGTGTTCTTGTTGGATTCATATAGTCTCTAAGTGTTATAAGATAGTTATTATCATTGCCTCTTGGCTATGTATGACAACTGTGAAATGACTAGTTATCTTTTTCAACCATGTTTTCTAAAGAATATGAAGATTTCTTAGAAATTTTATCATCTAATATGCATGATCAAACTTTCATGCAAGTGTAGGAAAAAAAAGGGAGAGAAAAAGATAAAAAATAAAAGTAAAATAAAAACAAGAATAAGATTTGTAGTTTGTACACTAACTTACCTAAAATACTTGACACTATCAAATAATTGATGTCTTTTTTCAAGTACATGAGTGTCAAAGAAATAAATAACCCGAAAAAACCGAGGTTGATCAAGGTTGTTAAAATCGCTTTTTTAACACGACACGAAATATGTAATATAAACTCGGATCGTAAAATCATAAAATCGTAAGTAAAATATTTTAACTAATTATATATTGACAATTCCAATCAAGTAGAAAATAATAATATAACATAATTAAAATAAATGCAAAATAAACAATATAAATATTCAAACACCTTAAAGTACATAAATCAAATAATTAATTGATTAAAAATATTAAATTATTTTTATAAATGTTTTAAGAATCATTCATTAGCTGAATCCTAAATTGAAATTTAAAAAACAAAAATATCTTCACAAGATTAGCTATCATTTCAAGAATAATTTTTTTATTTATTTTGTTAGTTAATATTTCAAGAACATCAATAAAATCCTTCCTTGTTATTGAGATTATAAGAATAATAAACATAAAAGATAATAAATTGTAACCCAATTTGCTGCTTTAGATTTGTAAGTTGTAAAAGCATGTAAATTTATTTTTAAAATATTAAACTACATAAGACTAAATTAAAATCAAAGCAATTTAATTAAATTATGAGTAAAATATTCACGAGAACACAAGTAAATTATTCACCTAAACTGTGGACCACATAAAATTCTTATTACCATTCTTCTTACCACTTTGACTGCACTGGCTTCTAAAAAACTACACCGTCCTTCTCCTCCTCTCTTGCATTTCTAATTTTACTCCTCCCATGGCTTCCATTTCCATCATCCTGAAATTCTTCGTCTCTCAAATCCCCCTCTTCCTCTCCCTCCCCCTCTCTCACCTACCCTGTCTACATCCCGAACAAAATCCCAGCCCCCAATTAGCGTTGCTGGTGCTCCCCTCTTCCTCTCCCTCCCCTTCTCTCACCCGCCTTGTCTACGTCCCCAACAAAATCCTAGAACCAAATTAGCGTTGCTGATGCTTGCAGTGCTAAGGTTGAGACTTGAGAATGTGAGATTTGGGCAAAAGACAAAGACAAAGAGGAAAGGGGAGGCTGGGAAGTGTGTAGAAAAGTCGGGACCGTGACTTTCTTCAAACTCGTAAACTCAGACCGAGTTGACCGATTTTGACCGAATTGAACCGAGTTTTACCGAGTTTGCTGGGTTTCAAGTTTTTAACCTGATTTTACACTCTATATATGAGTTGACTCGTATGATTTTACGAGTCAACTCACGATTTTAACAGCATTGAGATTGATCCATAGGGAGGTTGAATATACATAACCATAAATAATGAAATAAAAAAAGTTAAAGATATCTATAAGATGTGATAAGACTAAGAAGCAATCTAAGGGAACCTACAAAAATCATTTTTAAGAAGGGAAAAACCAATAACGTTTGAGTTGGATAGATATATCTTGAGATTTAGAGACTTTTTATGGAGACATGTTTGGAGTTATAAAGACTTTTCATGAAGATATGTTTGGAAACATTGGAGATATGGACAAAAATTACTGTTTTTATTTAAAAAAATAAAAGATAGAGATATAATATATAGGATAATTTGGGGATTATCCACGGTCATCAAGTGTGCAAACTTCTTTCATTTCTTGCTCTACTTTTATCTATTTTCTCATGAACTGTAGAAGATAACCCTTTACAATTAACCTTTCTATCTTATTTTTTAAGGTCTGACATTCCTCAATGTCATCATGCCTATGATCACAGTAAAAAAGATAGAATTCATGCCATTTTTTATGGGAGGTAGATATTGCACAAATTCTTTCTCTCTGATAATAGCTAGCACCTCAGTCTGTGTGATAGTTAGAAGAGTAGTCATGAGCTTGTGAAATATGAGGCGATCATGGATGAGCCTCTTAGTGCTCTTTTTTTTTTTTTTTTTTTGCTGTTGTAGAAAAATAATAACAAGATGGAGACTCTACTCGTGTATGGGAATGAGGGTGCCCTTATCTAATCAAGCTGGCTTTTTCCATCCTAATGTAATTTCTCTTTTATGTATTTAATGTTGAGGAGGTTTTGTTCAGGTATAATAAATAACTTTTCCCGTAGAAAAGTAGTTGTAAGCTTCATTAATCAAGGCTTCTATGACATTTGGCTTAAGGAGTCATTACATGTTAAGCATTTTCTTATTAAACTTTTGGAGATAGGTTTTGATTTTTTCATCTTCTCACTGTGTGACAGTGAAGAACTTTGTGATGCTTTTTTTAGCTAAAATTCTTGTATTGGATAGAGAGATGAGTTTAGAGCTAAGATCTTGAAAGTGGAGAAAAAAGCTAGACTCTAGATTATGGTACCATACTTGTGCAAATCTGCAAACCATTGTTGGAAGAACTTTGCTCATAACATCATCGTCTTGTATAACAAGCTCTAGGATGCTTTTTATATTTTCTATATGCTCTTGGATATATGTAAGTCCTTCATAGTTTTCTAAGGTGGGTTTTATGATGACATAGTCTTTGAAGAGCCAAGTGTGCAATATTTTATGACAAAATAGGGATTCTCCCACTTGGTGAAGGCCATGTTCTTGCTTGTGAGCTCGTGGAGTCATAAAGCTTGTCTCACGCCCAAGTCTTTTTAAAGTATATGAGTGAGACTCGGATTGAGATTGATGGCAACTCAATCGTTTGGAGCGTCTCATGTGAAAATGATATATGTAACTCCTTATAAGTGTAGAAGTGTGAGCGTTACTCGCTTGCATGTTATTATGCCCTATCTCTTCAAGGAACTAGAGTCGTTGCACAGTTAGTGGAGCTTGTTGTTTTGCAGGAGAAAGAGTGCAAAGATACAGTTGCATTGTCATGACAATATTATTGAGCATTTGCACCTAATAGGAGAGCTTTTAGAGACCTAAGGGAGCTGGAGTTCCTATAGTGAAGAGATTAATTATTCTCTTTTGGCCTGAAATTTTGTCATGCATGGAAAATGTTTTTAGTGAAAATATGTGAAATTAGGATGAACTACTTTTTATTCAGGTTATTGCCACTAATGAACTCGAAAAAAACTTCACATAGAATATTAACCTTTCCATGATTATGAAAGTGGACCGATATGTGTGGCCTTGTATCTGGGTTTTGTTAGGCTTGACCGGTGATTGAAAGTTTGCCTGATGATTAGTACTTAAAAGTTCATTTTTATCAAGGTTTTATATCATCATTTTGCACTTGAAGTATCAATAACTCCTTAACTAAAGCATGTTTTATAATAATATATCTAATAATATAAGATACCTTTAATTTATGGTAAATATTCATCTTAAATGCAGGCCTATCACATAAATGAAAGAACTGATTGATGAGTTGAAGTACTGAAATTAAAAGGACAAAGAGATGGCCAAACTTAGAAAAGAGATGTTGGTGCAGTCTAAACTAGAACATTGTTCGGTAATCAGGTCATATCTGGAGCTGTAGATTTCAAATTTAGGTCTACTTTATATGGATGGAAAGTTGAGACATAGGCCTACAATTTTCATGTGAAGCCCAAGATTTAACAAAGCTGTTTGCAAGTCCAAATTGTAGCAACAACGAAGAAATCTGAATCTGTCCTGCAGCCCAGACACTGTTTAGTGTTCAGCCCATATCTCGAGTTCTAGAAGTCTAAATGATCTCAAATATTTACCCTAGAAAGATGAGACAATTTCCTAGAACTTTCATGATTGAAGTTTGTTCAAATTATGACGTTATGAATGATGTGTTTGGCAGACAAGAAGATAAGAATTGTCACCAAGTCAAGATGTGGCCACCTATTCATCAATTAGTCAACAAATCAATAGTTTTGAATTTTGGCCTATAAAAGAAGGCATTTGTCATGTATTTAGGCATCTTGGTGTTCAGATCAAGATCATGCTCTTGCTCTCTCTTTATATTTTGTAATGCTTAAGTTTTGCTTATATTAATTTCTTGCTTATGCTTTTCATTTTCTTTCCTTGTTTATTTATATTTTTTTCTTTCATTATGTGTAGCTAAGTTAATTATGTCAAGGTGAAAAGGGTACACTAATGGTGTAAGAATAAGTATAATATAAACTCAACATGGACCTTAATGTTGGATATTAACATGCTTTTATATTTGTTA